>Ga0315914_1004618_pt1 | contig 20511 bp, 21 predicted proteins | sample MpolenodulesMG_FD_203920 | JGI IMG/M metagenome (GOLD analysis project Ga0315914, IMG submission 203920) | Medicago polymorpha root nodule microbial communities from Los Angeles, California, United States - elongated nodules | ecosystem: Host-associated > Plants > Roots > Nodule | place: USA... | reverse complement strand
CCAAGACACTAAAAGTAAAATGTGTCCTTTTTCGAACTTTTATATTCTTTAGCACATCTTGAAACTCACAAATCAACTGTGGTATTCCTTGTTTTCTCTTACTCCCAAAAAGATTGGGAATGGTTTGTTTGTTCTAGTGTGTATAGATTTGATGATGAATGAAGATAGTCAAGGATGATGCTCCACAAAAAAGCTCTTCAATTCTTAAGGACATCATGAGCAAAAGTGTGATAAAGAGGTATTCGAGGACTTTAAATATCTAACCTCTCCATTGTCTTATCATGTTGGTTGATCACGAGTGACCACTCAATCATCATTATCATTGAAGCACTCTAGCAAGGGAGTAAGTATATTTTGATAGTAGGTAAAGTTTTCTTAGGAGATTCAAATGCGTTTTGATCCTTCCTTGGAAATCCTCTCTTACCTCTCTCGTATTGTTTGATATTTTCTCTCATTTGTTAATTGTGATTATCTTATGAGTTCATGTTTGTTGATTGTCTTTCATCCTTTTTGCATGCTATTTATTTTATGCTTTGTCTTGCATGCTTGCTTGTAATTCAATTGTGATTGTTTACATGCTATTTGTTTCGGGGATGTTCTCTAAAATCTTGTTTGCTCAAATGTACACAAAAAATTGCTTGGTAACTCCTTTTTCTTGTGTTAAGCATGTGTTTTGTAATTGCACTATCTCTCTTCGACATTGTTAAAGAGGGAGGTTATGTCATCATAATTGTTGCCTCGTTCATGAAACATTGATTTTCATGTTTATATGCATGTTCGTTGGTATCTATGCATGTTTATGTCGGCCTGTAGTCAATTGTGATTGCTTACTTGCTTGTTTATGATATTCCACTTTGGTTAATATCCCTTTTTGACGTTGTCAAAAGGGGAGATAATGTTGATATATTTCTTCATATGTGACTATGTGACTATATATATTGCCATATTTGTTTGCTCGTGTTGGTGCGTTTCTTGTATGCTATGTTTCGGGGGGGAGATTGCCCACATCATCAAAAAGGGGGAGAATGAAGATAATATTGCTTATTGCCTTAGTTTATGTTTTGATGATGTCTAAGCTAGCTAGGTTTTTTGATGATGTTCTTTTGTGTTGATTAACTTTAGCTTAGAAACTTGTTAAAGCACCTTAGCAAATCATGTCTCATAGCGTCATGTGATTCTTTGATGTCTTATGTGTCATGTCTCATAGTGTCATGTGAATCCTTGATGTCTCGTGTGTTGCCATGAATTTCTTGATTTGATTCATGATTCATTGAATCATTTTGCATCTATTCTCTCTAGGTCTCAAAAACTCTTTGCTCAAACATTCTACAAGATTAAACACTTTTTCTTAGAATTACTTTGTCTTTGAGCGTGTAGATTCTCTAGGGTGCTGGTAGGGATTGTAAGTTGGTTATCTCAAGAAGATTAATAGGGCTTAATCAAGGCTTCAAAGGAATTGAATAATCTCATTCCACTTCCAAAGGTCTTGGGGGTCTTTCTAACCGTTCTTGAAGTCGAAGGGGGTTCGTTTACCGGGCGTAACATTGAAGACTCGAATGAAGGGATCGAAGGAATGCACAGGTAATTCAAGGATCCGAAGATTCAAGGAGCACCAAATTCAAGGGGTACTTGAAGTTTGGGGGAGCTTTGTTTTACATAGGAGTTGAAGAATTAGGGCTTTAATTTGAAGGAACTCTTGTAAACATTGTAATCAACTTTTCATACATAGTGGATGACCTTGGCGAAGGCGTACTTCATCAAGTAGAGTAGAGGTAGCCCTTAGCGAGGACGAACAAGGGTAAACTACTATAAACATCGGTGTTCTCTCTCTCTCTCTCTCTCTCTCTCTACTTTAATATAGCACTTGATTATTTGAATAATTGATTAGTAAATTGCTAGTTTTGATCTAAGTAGTGTTTTCTCAAAAGATTAATCTAAATCCATTTGATTTAGGTTAGAACAATTTCTCTTCGATCAATTAATTGCAATACCAATTCAATTATTCAAATTCATGTGTTTTGTTTTTTCAATTGATAATTAGGTTTATTGTGATATAGGTTTGGTTTGAAATTGTATATTGTTTAGTATCTTGTTCAAGGATTGTTAATAATTTATTGTGTTAAAAAGATTTGTATCGTGAATCTCTCGATTCTAAGATAAAATCTTATTCCACATATATTTGATATTTGTTAATTCATTGTTGTGATTGTTCAAGCAAATTTCAAATAGTCAATTTTGTTAAAATCATTTTTCACTAAATCTCCGAAAAGTTTTTCAAAAGCGCTATTCACCCCCCCTCTAGCTAGGTAACTATCTAGCCATATAGACTAACATCACCTGGATTCTTCAATCGATGATGAAGAAGCTTTCTCTCTTTCATCGTTTCTTCTTCTGATTGTTATTGATTTAGGTTTTGAAAGGGACCAAATTAAAATACACCAATTTACATCCTTATTTTCATCTGATTTTTCTTTTATCTTTCTTTCAAAATTGTGAGGTTGCACTTGTTTAACCAAAATATGTTTAGAACAATTACCCTGAAGTTTTGATGATAACAAGTATGAAAGAATTGAATATGCTAATGTGTGTTCAAGTATGCATGACCACAAATTTAAATTATAACTCCCAAAGATGATGTTATGGTTCTGATTCATCAAGGTTTGAACACAAATGAAAGCATATGATGCAAGAGAGAATCATTGACGACTTGGAACAAGATCAAAAACCATCATTTTCCTTTTAAAAATCCAATTTTTTTCTTCAAAATCCATTTTTTTTCCAATATAATCAAATCCTTAAATCTGAAATAAACACCACCACCATCATCTAACTCAGAATCTAACTCATTTATCAAATTCATGAAAATCTCTAGAAATCTTTTCCTTCTTCTTCATCGAATCCTTCACATAAGAAACACCACAAACAATAATCCAAATCACTACAAGCAACACGCCAATCATCAAATTAAAACTCATATAGCAAAAGTTACAAGTTTAATCTCATCTTCATCGACACAAAGCCAGAAAACCCCTAATTTTAATCTGTTTTATAGAAGAGTTCTGAGAAGAAGAATGGGGGTCGTGAACTGAGTTTTTGCGGAAATTAAGCGGTGGTCGCCGGTGAAAGTTCTCCGATCCCAAAATAAAAATAGGGGTTTTGTTGCAGACATCATGGGGAAGAAGAAAATCATATTAGATTTTCAAATGGAGATTTGGGGTGGCCGGAAAGTATGATAGAAGGTGGTGGTTAGGGTTTTTAAAATCTTACCAATCTAATAATAAGTTGGTGGCTTTTTGAAGAGGAAGATGAGAGTAGTCCAATGGTGGAAGTGGTGTGGTAAAACGACGTCGGACGGTGGAATAATGGTGGCTGAAGTATTTTGATGGTGGTTCAAGAGGGAGAAGTTGACGCGCGTATCAGAGAAGAGAAGAAAGAGGAAATAGTTGTGTTATTTTATTTTTGGGTAGTGAAATAATAATAATAATAATAGTAATAAGAATTATCATATGTTGCGAGTCCACAATATGCCATGTGTGCTTTTTAAATCCAACCGTTGATCACCAATTTTAAATGACACATGGAAATGAGTTAATAGATTTTGCAAAATACTAACGAAGAGGACCAAAATAGTAAACGACATAAGATTTATGGGACTAAATTGAGACACTTTATAGTTAGGGGACCAAATTGAAAACAAAAATTAAGTTAAGGGACCAAATGATATATTAAGCCAATTTTTTTTACAAGAGTTTTTTCAAAAGTTGTCCAAATGACAAGGGAAAACATTATTTAACCGCTTTTTTTTAATCATATTTCTTGGGATTGGGTCTTAGTAAGAAGGTGAGGTTAGATTTGACTCTTGTTTGACATGTTATTTTATGGACTATCTAGAGCTCCCGCAATCAGATTATCGTTGCTGAGGGGTTTGTTTTTGTCGAGCTTTTGGTGTATAAGGTGAAACTTTTCTTCATGAAGGTTCCTTGCTAAAAGTATTGGTAGTCGTCGCTCATTTTATGATTGGGAGGCCAAACCCGCTTTATGCTAGTTTCAGGAGAGTTTTGTTGTGTCATTTTTTGACGCTGGTGGGTTGGTATGGTTTTGCGTCTGGTTCTTGGTCGCTCATCTATAGTTGTTCCTCACCACAGTCCTTCAGGATAGGGACGCTTCTTGTCGAGGTGGCTTGAGTTTCTATGGTGTTTGTTTTGTGTGTGTGGTGGTTTTGCTTGTTGCTTTTATGTTTTTTTTGATTTTTTCTATATTAGGTGCAATGTCTACCTCTCTCTAGGAGAATGTCTAACATAGTCACAAATACAAATGAAAAATGTTTGGGCACACTTACATAAATATAGAAAAGTAAATGAGGAAAAATATAGTCGCATCCCTTTAGTTATTGTTTGTGTTTGTGACAAGTAAGTATTCCTCTCTCTTTAGTGGTTGTTTTCTTGGTTCCGTTTAGGCATCTCTTGTGCCCTTCTTGGTTGTGTAATGTCACAGTCGTTTGTACTTTGAGGTTTTGTAAGGGTTTGTGTGTGAGAATAATGAAAGCAATAATGAGAGCAGAGAAAAATAAAGACAGCTACACTAAAATTCCTTCCTAATTCATCATAGTATTATTCAATGCAAGAATTCAGTACATATAGGCTAGTTGTAACCGAATTCCCTGAACTCAAGGTTGACAGCTCACTAGTAGTATTGTTTATTCTTATCCTTCTATTACAATGCTGACTCACTAACAAATAGCAAGTTCTAGATACAATGACTAAGACTAAATAGAAGGATCTAGATCCTATGATGAAGTGTTGCCCTTCAATACTGAACACTGTCTCTCAGCCATTTGGGCTTGACCAGGTTACGTTTGATGGACCTTATTTTCACAATTGGGCTTCTTGGAACTTCCTCTTCGTCCTCTAATTCAGAATTGTTACTGGCTATGTCATGGGTTATTACATACCTTGGTGGATCAAGAGACACCTTGTCCTCAAGGTGGAAGTTAGGAAAAGTGTTTGTTATGTCATTGTAATCCTCCCATGTAGCGTCTTCTGGGTACATACCCTGCAACTGTATAAGGACTCAATTCCCATTATCAACCTGTTTCCAATCAAAAACTGCTAAGGGTTGAACTTGTAGTTGATTTCCTACAGTTTGAGGCGGTAATTCTAATGCGGAGCTCTCATTTCCATGTGCTGGTTTGAGCTTAGATGCATGAAAAACGGGATGTATTTGACTCTGACTCGGAAGTTCCAATTTGAAAGCCACTTCTCCAATTTGTTCAAGAATCTTGTAAGGTCCATAGAACCTTTTGGACAGCTTGTGCACTCGTTTCCCTGCCACAGAAGTTCGACGATACGGTCGCAACTTGACAAGCACCCAGTCACCTACTTTGAAGGGGTGTGGTTCATGACGTAGATCAGCATAGTGTTTCATTGTAGCTTGAGCTTTGTTGAGTTTATTCTTTAAGAGCTGCAAAATTGTGTCTCTGTCCAGTAATTCTTCATCTACGGCTTGGATGTGAGAAGATCCAAATATGTATATTGGAAGAGACGGTGGTGGTTGGCCGTATACAATATGATATGGGGTGAAACATGTGGAAATGTGGACAGATGTGTTATAATGCCACTCATCCCAAGCTAGATAGCTTGGTACCGCTGAGTCGAAACAGATTTTGCCAAAAGTGACTTAGGAAAATAGGGTATCTATCAGACACAATACTTTTGGGCATTCCATGTAACTTACAAACCATTTGGATGAATAACTCGGCCACTTTCACTGCTGTAAAATGTGTTCCTAGCATCCCAAAATGTGCAGCTTTAGGTAGTCTGTCCACTACTACCAGTATGACAGTGTGATTTTAAATGGAAGGGAGCCCAATGATAAAATCAAGAGAAACCAAAAGAGACTCTCCTTTAGTCTCCCATATGTTCTGTTTACCCCGCTATGTCCACCAATTAGGGATGAATGAAATTCCTCCAAAAGCGTCTGTTTAAAGGGAGAGGCAGAGGGAATGAACATTTTCCCTTTGAAGAATAACAGACCATCCAATATCTTAAAATCTGGCAGTGCATCTGGGTCCTTTGTGACTCTAGAGAAAAGTTCTTTGAACTGGGAATCATTCCCCAAAGAGTCTTTTAGCTTCTGAATGAACTCCAAGTGAGGTACAGAGAGTGCTAAAGAATGAGCACGAGAAAGAGCATCAACAATGCGATTTTGGGCCCCTGGTTTGTAGATGATTTCATAGGTATACCCCAGAAGTTTGAATTATTTGGGTCATGAGCTCACGAAGGCTTTTTTGATCTGTGTAAATAATGAACTTTCGTCCCAACAAATATGTTCTCCACTTTTTAACTGCAGAAGTAATTGCACATAATTCCCGAACATAAGTTGAAGCCGTTAATATTTTTGGACAAATTGCCTTGCTAGAGGAACAAATTGGATGGTTATTCTGAATCAGAACTGCGCCCATTCCGATTCCTGAAGTGTCAATTTCAATGATGAAATCCTCATTGAAATTCGGTAAAGCGAGCACCGGTGCTTCAGTTATGGCCTGTTTGAGTGAATCAAATGCAGTTTGTGATGCTGCGCCCCAGTCAAACGCGTCTTTTTTTAATAACTCGGTTAGAGGTTTGGCAATTGTAGCATAGTTGCAGACAAACTTGCAGTAAAAACCAGTTAAGCCTAGAAACCCTCAGAGATGTTTGACTGTTTTTGGTGTTGGCCAAGATAACATAGCTTTGATTTTTTCCGGATCAGGTGCCACTCCACCAAAGGACACTATATAGCCCAAATACTCAATAGATGGTTGAGCAAAAGAACATTTCGACCTTTTCAAATAAAACTGATTGTCTAGCAAGCATTTGAACACAATTTCCAAATGTTCAATGTGAGTCTCCACGGAGGGACTATAGACCAGAATGTCATCGAAAAACACAATGACAAATTTCCGTAAATAAGGATGAAATATATCATTCATGGTAGCTTGAAAGGTCGAAGGTGCGTTACACAAACCAAAAGGCATTACCATGAATTCATAATGGCCCTAATGCGTACGAAAGGCAGTCTTCCGAATATCCTCCGGTGACATGCGTATTTGGTGATATCCGGAGCATAGATCCAGCTTACTGAACCATTTGGTTCCATAGAGCTCATCCAGCAACTCGTCAATGGCTGGAATCGGAAAACGGCCTTTGAGTGTGATAGCATTAAGAGCTCTGTAGTCTACACAGAATCGCCATGACCCGTCTTTTTTACGAACCAACAAGACAAGAGAAGAGAAGGAACTTGAGCTGTGTTGTATAATTCTTGAATTCAACATTTCTTTTATCTGGGATTCAATTTCCTTCTTTTGAAAATGAGGGTAGCGATATGGACGTACCATCACATGTGGGGCTTGATCAATTAGAGGGATATGGTGCTCCCATTTGCGAGATGGGGGTAATGCATCTGGTGTGGAGAATAAAGTAGTGTATTTGGAGAGGAGGTTATCAATCTGTACCTTAGTGTGTTCAGTTGGTGAAGGGGGTGAAGCTATCACCAAGCTTAGTTGAAAAATGCTTGCAATTGCATTAGTTGCTATCATACGCTGCAATTGATTCAAGTTGGCTTCATCTGGGGCAGGTCTGGGTTGGCATGTGAGGAGTACTCTTTCACCGTTGAATGTGAAGCTCATGGTTAACTAGTTGTAATCCGTCAAGACAGGACCCAATGTTTTCAACCATTGCACCCCCAAGACTAGTTCTGCACCACTGATAGGTAGACAAAAGAGTTCTACAGAGAATTTGTGAGTTCCTAACAAGAGAGGAACTTGAGAGCAGAGAGCTGCGCACTATAACTGTTCTCCATTCCTTACTAAGACTTAAAAGGAATGGGTTGGCTGTGTGTTGAGGCCCAACTGTTTTATGATACGATCCTGGATAAAATTGTGGGTTGATCCACTATCAATTAAGACTGAAATGGGTTGCTTCTGTATATGACCTAAGACCCGAAGAGTTTGTGGAATGGTATGGCCTAATAAGGTGTGAATGTTGATTTATGGCGGGTCATTATCTAGGTCAGTAGTTGTGTCAGGTATGGGTTCAAAATCCGTTATAGCCATATTAAGGGTCGGGTTATCCTCTTGTAATGGAAGCGTGTCGGGTTCCACAATCAACAGGTGGAACAAACGTTTGCAACGGTGACCTTGAACGAATTTTTCATCATAGTTATAACAAAGATCCTTATCACGACGAACTTAAGGTTCTGCCGATGACTGTTTTTTTGTAGGAATAGATCTCGGTGGTGCGACGGAGAGGGTTGGTCGGAAAGAGGAAGATGATGTCTGTGATGTGGGAGGATTGGGTTTATGGAAAAAAGGGTGTGGTCGAGTGTCAAGGGATTTTTCCTCTTGGAGTTTAGCTAAGCTGATGGCTTGGGTAAGGGTACCAGGTTGAAAGGCTTGTACCTCATGACGGATTGCCGGTTTGAGGCCGGAAATAAAGCAACTTAGGTAGAATTGTGGTGGTAGGCCAATGATACGATTAACAAGGGTTTCAAACTGGGTTTGGTATTCTTTGACAGTGGTTGTTTGACGAAGTTTGAACAGGGCTCCTTTTGGGTCATCATAGAGAGCAGTTGTCCTGTGGCGGGTCATTATCTAGGTCAGTAGTTATGTCGGGTATGCGTTCAAAATCCGTTATAGCCATATTAAGGGTCGGGTTATCCTCTTGTAATGGAAGCGTGTCGGGTTCCACAATCAACAAGTGGAACAAACGTTTGCAACGGTGACCTGGATTCAAGGGCATGAAGAAACCCAGGCCATGAAAGCAGTTGTCCATTGGAGTGCATCCACTGGAACCAAGTCAGGGCATCACCTTCCATGTAAAAAGATGCAATACGCAACCTTTGATCTTCGGCGGTGTGATGAAAATCAAAAAACTGGTTAATTTTAAAGATCCAACCCATGGGATCTATTCCATCAAAACGTGGGATGTCTAGTTTGATGGAGGTATTAGGAAAGGGTGTGATTTTTGGGTTGTCGAAGCCTAGTGGTCCAAGACGAGTGCGAATCTGTTGAAGTTCGGTGGTGAGGGTGGTGAGGTTATTTTGTAGTTGTGTTTGGTTATGTTGAAAGTTGTCTTGGTTTTGGATTAGTTGTTGGAAGGCGGATGTGATATCAAATGGAGGTGGAGGAGGAGTAGTCATGACACCGAACGAAAGCACCAAATTGTAAGGGTTTGTGTGTGAGAATAATGAAAGCAATAATGAGAGCAGAGAAAAATAAAGACAGCTACACTAAAATTCCTTCTTAATTCATCATAGTATTATTCAATGCAAGAATTCAGTACATATAGGCTAGCTGTAACCGAATTCCCTGAACTCAAGGTTGACTGCTCACTAGTAGTAATGTTTGTTCTTATCCTTCTATTAAAATGCTAACTCACTAACAAATAGCAAGTTCTAGATACAATGACTAAGATTAAATAGAAGGATCTAGATCTTTTGATGAAGTGTTGCCCTTCAATACTGAACATTGTCTCTCAGCCATTTGGGCTTGACCCGGTTACATTTGCTGGACCTTATTTTCACAATTGGGCTTCTTGGAACATCCTCTTCGTCCTCTAATTTAGAATTGTTGATGGCTGTGTCATGGGTTATTACAGGTTTCCTCTGATTATATATACTCCCTCCGTCCCATATTTTAAGCAAAAAAAATAATTTCACTCTTATTAAGAAAATTAAAACATAGTAGTTTGTAACATAGTTTCTTGTGTTATCCTTGAAATAAGTTTTATAGGAAGATGTAAAAACAATTTTTATTAGTTCTTGATTATAGAGAAAATGAAAGGGAGAGCAAATTGAATGCAGTTTGCATTTAATTTTCCTTTGGAAAAGATGATTTTTTGAAATAACATAATTAAATACGATAAAAGTTGGTTTTTTTTGCTTATAATTTAGGACAAAGAGTATGGGTTTTTTTTTACTCATAATTTGAGACGAAGGGAGTATCTATTTTGCCTTTAAGAAAAAGCTAATTTTTTTTTAAGAACTTTAAAAAATACAAATAATTTGTAGTACGCATAAATATAATCCTCATTTTATTTTATTTCTTTGGTAATTAATCCTAATGTCTTTTTTTTGGTAAGAGTTAATCCTAATTTCTAATGGAATTTAGATGTTACAAAATGATCAGCAATTTTCTAGTTTATCTACAGCCAGCCGAAATATGGGAATAAGTTAATGATAAGCACAGACCTCAGATACTCCAACTCTATTTTCAAAAACCGAAACTGATATTTTTCGACCCTCGAGCTTCCAATTTAATTTGGTGAAAATTTCTCGAGCTACCATACCATAGTAATAAAAGCCTGTCTCTCACGTTTCCATAACTTTTACGCAGACTTTACAAACAAATTACACATTTCCGTTTGTTTATATTGGGGGAGGATTCGGTGCCTTTGACTTCGATGTCTTTCGATGTTTTTGATGGCTTTTGTTTCTATATTTTAATTATTTATTCAACCTTGTCTCTCATCTAAAATGAACTAAAGACACCGAAAGACACCGAAGCCAAAGACACCGGATCCTCCCGATTATATTCTTTATCTTTTTCTCATAAAGTTTTCCTCCTTTATTTTCTGATGATGGAGCATATTCCTTTAACCATGGTTAACCAAAACATAACCACACAACTCCACCGCCTTTCTATATAACCAGTAAGTAACCCGCCAACACTCTTCGTCTTTGTCTTTCACATTTCATCCGCAAACTCTTCCGCTCTCTTTCTCTCAATATATTCCAACCAACCAAACCTTTCTTCTCATCCTCAAAAAACCCTTCAAGAAAGAAACAACCATGTCTCCAGAATTTCATCTTCTTCTTTTCCCTGACCTTGTTTACTTTCATCCATTCACTCTCACTTTCCAAACTGCACTTTGCTTTTTTCTCTTTGTTCTTGGTTTCCTTTTCTGGCTTACACCAGGTGGGCTTGCTTGGGCTTTATATAATAAAGCTTCATCTTCAGCCAAGTATGTTATTCCAGGACCATCCTTTTCTGGTTTGTTTGGTATTCTTTCAGGCCAAACACCACACCGTGTTTTAGCCAAACTAGCCAAGAGTCACCGTGCTGAGTCTTTGATGGCTTTTTCTGTTGGTTTAACCCGGTTCATTATTTCAAGTGAACCAGAAACTGCTAAAGAGATTCTTTGCAGTTCTGCTTTTGGTGATAGACCAGTGAAAGAATCAGCTTACGAGCTTTTGTTTCATAGGGCAATGGGGTTTGCTCCGTATGGAGAGTACTGGAGGAATCTGAGGAGGATTTCTTCAACCCATTTGTTTTGTCCTAGGAGGATTAATGGGTTTGAAGGTTTTAGGAGTGAGGTTGGTTTGAAAATGGTGGAGAGGATTAAGTTTTTGATGGGTGATATGGGTAGTGTTGAGGTGAAAAAAGTTCTTCATTTTGGATCACTTAATAATGTGATGATGACTGTGTTTGGCAAATGTTATGATTTCTTTGATGGTGATGGTGTTGAGCTTGAGGAGTTGGTGAGTGAAGGGTATGAGCTGTTGGGTGTTTTTAACTGGAGTGATCATTTTCCTCTTTTGGGTTGGTTGGATTTGCAGGATGTTAGGAAAAGGTGTAGAGCTTTGGTGAAAAAGGTTAATGCTTTTGTTGGAAAGATAATAGAGGAGCATAAGATGAAGAGAATGTCTGAAGGAAGGTTTATAGTTGGTGATTTTGTTGACGTTTTGCTTGATTTGGAGGAAAAAGACAACCTCAGTGATTCTGATATGATTGCAGTTCTTTGGGTAATACGATATTTCTTTATATGTTTTTAATGTTTTTGTTTTCTTATGTTTATTGGTGTTTGGTTTTTAATGTTGTTTGATTTTTGTCTTTTTTTAGGAAATGATTTTCAGAGGAACAGACACTGTAGCAATATTACTAGAATGGATTCTGGCGAGGATGGTGCTTCATCCAGAGATACAAGCAAAAGCACAAGAAGAAATTTACAGTGTTGTTGGAAATTCTAAAGTTATCACTGATGTTGATGTTCAAAAAATGTGTTACTTGCAGTGCATTGTGAAGGAAGCATTAAGGGTACATCCACCAGGACCACTTTTATCATGGGCACGTTTAGCTGTTCATGATGTTATGGTAGGTGACAAGCATGTTCCGAAAGGTACAACTGCTATGGTGAATATGTGGGCCATAACACATGATGAGAAGGTGTGGAATGAACCAGAAGAGTTTAAGCCAGAGAGGTTTATGAATGAGGATGTGAGTATAATGGGATCTGATTTGAGGTTGGCACCATTTGGAGCTGGTAGGAGGGTTTGTCCTGGAAAAGCTATGGGTTTGGCTTCTGTTCATCTTTGGCTTGCTCAGTTACTTCATAACTTCAAATGGGTTCCATGTGATGATTCACCTGTTGATTTGGATGAATGTCTTAAGCTTTCTATGGAGATGAAGAAACCACTTGTGTGCAAGGTTGTTGCTAGGACCTAGGGCTAATGTTAGTGTTTGAATTAGCTTGACTTTTGTTAACTTTTGTGAGAAAGTTGGTCATGGATCTTGTGGGGTTTGGTTTCTTTGCTTTGTTTGGCAAAAGGGTATTGCTAAGTAGGGTTATGATTTCATAGGCCTTTTCTATATAGAATCTAATTTTAAATGCATTTTATGTTTTGTTGTTGACCGTTTAGGTTTAGTGCTAGTTAAGTGGGTGTTGGGAGTTTTAATTTACTTTGAACCGTTGCTAATTAAGTAAATGTTTGGTTTTGGTCCAATGTGTCTTCTTTCTCTATGCTGTAAAGAGGTGCTTTTAATTTCTAATGATAATTATGTCATCTTTCCTTCTTATCTATGTGACCTTTGTTATTCTTGTTGGCGTGTTAATATTGTTATATGCGAGGGATATGAATTAATGCACCCTGCAAGTTTGGTGCATATGGAGTAACTAGTAACTTTTCTAAGAATCACTATAGCTGAAAACAAGTAATACCAAATTTTCAAGTAGGAAGCTAGTGATACTTTTGTGTCTATTGGTAACCGATGCCATTTTCCTAATTTTCCTATTAAGAAATTTGCCAATTTTGTCATGGAATCCTAAATATTAATCTTCTTGCAAAACCCCTTGTCATGGAATTCGAAGCATATTTGGTAACCAATATAGCTGTGAACTTGTGATTCCCGATAGTTTTTTTTTTTTTTTTAGGGATTACAATGACATTGGAGATGTATAGAGTGGAAAATATGTTGGATTTTCTTATCTTTGTTATGTTTTCTATTGTTAGGCAAATAAAACAGCCGTACCAATATACAATTTGAAAAGGTTAAAGAAAGAATATGCTTCGAATGTGTGTTTTTTGTTGTATTCTTGCTTCACTATTGTAAAATAGTGTTAAATTAATGTTTTTTTTTCAATGATATTTTCTTTCCTTATGTTGAAATACTTAAAATTATCTTTATTTTTTTTCAGGTACAAAATTATTGATTTATTCCACTTAGTAACGACTATTCGTATCCTACCCGCGCACTTAATCTCTTGATTAAAAATGACCAACATATGCTATTCTATTTTTATTTTTTTTGGTTACTGCTATTCTATTATTTAATTAAAGTCCTTTTTATCAATTTCGTTTATTTTAATCATTTTATCACAAAAAAGATGTAGATATATCAAATTATACTTTTTTTCATTGGGCTGTGAGATCCACTTTTTACTAGAAGGGTAATTGAGTATTGCCATAAAAAAATTACCAAATAATCATTTTTTTTTTATGAAAACCAAATATACGGGTATTTATCTAAGGGTAATTGATATTTTGTCAACAAAAAAATGTAAGGGTAAATGATGAGTATTTGATTAAATCCACCATAGTCCTGTTAGAGTTTGAATATTTGCTTAACATTGAGATATTATATCTTAATTTATCAATAGATTGTGCTTCCTCCGGTCACATTTATAATCAAAATATTATTTTTTAGATTCATTAAATACTTAATGCATTTGCTCTATAAATATATATCAAATATATTAGGTATTCAATGAACCTAAAAAATTGTTTTTTGTTTATAAATGTGACAAGAGTGAATATATTATTGAAATTAGATTTTTTTTTTGTTGACAAAATTTTATCCTTTAAGTATACCTCACGTAAAAGGTTGGTTTGATAGCTGATGTGGGTGAGTTAATTGGTAAAATAATAAGGGTGGTCGAGCTTGATTCTCACCTCCAACAAATACTAACATATTAAAATATTTTTGGTTAAATGCATATGTATAAATTTAGATAACAATAATTATGATGAGTATGTTCGTATTGTTGTGTGTGACCCAAAATGCGTTAAGAACATTTTGTGGACAACATGAGAACTTTTTTTTTTACTCTGAAAGTGCTCTTTGTTTCTTAAGAAAGCTAAAGTTCGAGGTGGTTTTCTTGCTCGATAAGTCTGACAGACCTAGAGCTGTCAAAATGGGCCAGCCCAAAAGCTCGAATAAAACGCAGGGCCTGGGCCGAAAAATTGGAGCCCGAATTTTTTCAGGGCTTTTTAGTCCGGCCCGTAAAAGCCTGTAACCCGTTCGAGCTACGGGCAGCCCGCCAAAAATTCAAGTGGGTTATTTTTTTTATATTTTTTTTGGTATGTGTATGTTACATGGTGACCGCAAGCATTTTCAATTCGATTGTTTGTAGTTTGTGGAACAAGCATTTTCACAAGACAAGAGGTCATCAAAGCATAATGTAGGAATTTCATTTCAGATATATTGGTAAAAGTAGTTCCTACGTTTGTTTGTTTTCTGAAATGAATCATGCTGCTCTTATATTAAGGAAATGGTGTATTTTCATGACAAAACGAAAATTACAACATTACTTTTGTTGCTTGGACGGACAAGCACTTTGCTTAGAATGGGTTTTCATTCTAGGCAGTGAACAAAGGTCCATTTTACTTCAAAATGAGAGTCTGGTCGCCTCTTGCTTCCGGGCTATTTTGTTATCTCTTGCTTTTTAAAAAAAACTAAAAAATGTTATTATGTTCACAATGGAAAAAAAAAAGAGAGAAAAAAATACGGGCCAAGGATGGCCCGTTAGCCCAGGAGCCCGTATAGGGCCGGGCTCGGGCCCTATTTTTCCAGCCCATATTTAAACCGGGCTTTTTAGCCCAACCCTAAAAAGCTCGTTGCCCGATCGAGCCGGGCCTAAACGGGTCGGGCCGCCCGTTTTGACAGCTCTAGACAAACCGATAAGGTTGTTTTTTGAAGCACAAGGCGAACGAGGTAATTGTTTCACTTTGGTTATTGATTGCTACTAATTTTGCTCCCCACATCATAGTATTGGTGTGAGTTTAATCGAATTCACAACAATTGACGCTTGTTGTGGGAAAGTCAAAACAAAACCTTAAATGAGCATCATGGTATCAAGTGAAATATCAATTAATTTACCGGAGACAACAATTTCAAATCGTGGAAGGTAAAGATGTAAGATGTCTTGATTCAACAAAAGTGTTCGAAAGCTCTGAAGGATGAGTCTGCATTGTTGGCCACCATGTCACAAGCATACAAGATCAAGATGATGGAAAATGTCATGAGAGCGATTGTCTTGTGCCTTGAAGCTAAAGTTACGAGAGAATTTGTGAAGGAGACAACCACGACATCAATGTTGTCTACGTTAGAGTCGTTGTATATGATCAAATCGTTGGTTCATAAACAATTCATGAAGAAAAACCTATACTTTTTTAGGATGGTGGAATCAAAAACTATCATATAGCAATTGGCGAAGTTCAACTAAATCATTGATGATTGGTGAACATTAAAGTGAACAACGAGGATGAAGATCTTGTGTTTAAGTCTATGAGATCCTTGTGTGTTATGCTCTAATTTAGAGCAAGAATATCTTCACAAGGACGAAAATCACTTTGAGTTGAAGAAGTTATAGTGAAACTTGTAGAGCTGTCTAAAAAATTCTAAGGTAGTTAGAGACAATTTCTTCAAGAGGCATGAAGCTATTCCGATGATTAAAGAATTAAAGGTGGAACCTTCTAGATACAAAGTGTAGTTGGGTAGAAAGATAAACAAGGTGGTTGATGGTTAAATTTGTACCACCACTAATTTAGAGTCAAGTTGGTGAATTGTTATTTGTGGCTGAAAATTGTACTTGGAGCATTATATGGGAAACACAATTTTTTTCCCAACTTTGGAGGCGCTACTTGTTTCTCAAGAATGTTGAAATGTGAGGTAGTTTTCTTGCTAGTAGCTCTGAAAACTACATGTATTTTCAGGAGTCTTACTTAATGCAAGTATACATTGTCTTAAGTAATAATATAAAAATATCGAACCCACATGTATTGGGGCATTATAGCTTTCCCGTGGTAAACTTGTTTGCATAAAAATAAAATAAATCATTTGATGTCACAACAACAAAAATAAAAATTAAAAAGATTAACAATTTAGGAAAGCAACTAAAAACACTTAAAAGATCTCAAGAATAAAAGTGTGGTTTAAGACAATGAATCAGTTATGACTTGGTTTTGCAACAATAAAGAGAGATGTAGATATATACAACTTTTTGACAACCTGGTGGTCTTAAGGGTTTTCCAACTCAACCATCTTGTTAAACATGGGAAGAGATGCCTTCCAGGGTTCAATCATAGTATTTAACAAGCAACATTACTAGGATAGGTCTCAGTAGCTCTTCTCATGGAGAGGCTGAGCCTTTTTCCTATGTCAAGAAATCTAGGTAGATTTTAAAACTTCTATGTTCCAAAATATATGTTCATATCAAGCTTTTGTTCAAGTTCTCATCTCCTTCCGGTATCAAGGACGTAACTTATATTAAATAAAAAATACCATGCCTATCTCCTTTCAGTCTCAAAGAATTTGACAATAAATATAAAAGTGATCAAGTTTTACTTTTAAAGATTATCATTAAAATAACGTGTTTAAAATAGGCTTGAAGATGTAACTCTCTAATCTTATTCAAATATAATCATTACCTCATCATGTTTAAACCATTAAAGGGGTTTAGTTCATTTTGGAATTTCTATGTTCCAAAATCTATGTTCATATCAACCATTCGTTCAAGTTCACATCTCCTTTCGGTCTCAGGGACGTATCTCTTATTAAAGAAATGGTTTCATTCCAATCTCCTTCAAGTCTCAATGAATTTGGTAAAAAATTAAAAAGTGATAAAGTTTTACTTTTAAAGATTATCATTAAAATAGTTTGTTTAAAAGAAGCTTTAAGATGTAACCATCTAATCTTATGTAAATATAATTATTACCTCATCATGTCTAAACCACTAAAGAGGTTTAGCTCATGATGAACTTAACCACAAAAATAGAAATTAAAGAAGAGATGAATGAAAACATGATAGCTACATTAATAGAGAAGTTAAGAGTTAAAATATAATTACACTCCAAAGTGGAAAGATGTGAGCTTTTTACATCACTCACCTAAGTAATCATAACTCCAACTCACTAAGAACTAGCACTCACGCTCATCTATGGAGGAGATAAGATGGAGTGAGAAACCCAGTGGCTACTAACCTTAGTTGGACCTTGGCCACTCAATTCAAACTAACAAATATCAGACCCTTGGCATCGCAATTTGGTTTCCCTATTATAGTATAAGTTTAACCACTACAGGCTGTGTCATTTGGTAATTTCTCCTATGATATGTCATTGTCTTCTTCTTCTCTTGGAACTCAACATATTCTTTTATTCCTCATACTACAATCATTGAAGACATCTCATCGAACTTCATCCACATGCAAAGGTAAACGAGGGACCCAAGAGTTCGTAAGAATATACGACCCGTATTAAACATCCTTCAATGTTACAACTTTAGAATCCTTCCCAACGACGCATCTTCTTACATCGCTAAAATCCTTTCTAGCAATGTATCTTCTTATACCACCACAACATATATTCAACTTGTTCCATCAAAACCATAGAAAGCATTACTAGTGTAAAATGGCTAGATAATAACTAAGACTAATTAAATTCCTCAAATCCTAATCCTAAGTAAATAATGATTAGATGTTATAGGTCATGTAATTACTCAAAACATAATAAAATATGGGGGATACGTTGAAGGTAATAACCAACATTTTGCAGGCTATCACTTGCTCCGCAAGTGTGATGGGTTGTGAGGTTGTTTCTTGAATTACAAGGCGAACAAGTTGGTTTATTCACTTGTTATGTTTTCTTGCTCGACAAATTTGATTGGCTGCAATGTATTTTCTTGAAGCGCAAGGCAAACAAAGCGATAGATATATTTACAACACTTTGATTTTCAGTTCTAACATGAGGTGGGAGTGAGACAAACTTGGATTCATCAAAACAAGGAATTTTAAGGTAGTCTAAGGCTCAAAATTGAGTGATTTTGTGGTAGAATTTTGGGTTGGAAAAAATTCTAAACACCTTGAAGATTGAAATCATGAACTCTTTTGATCAAGGGAATAAACTATGAAAATGATAGAAATTAAAGATTATAATTTCTTGTAACTCTTCTATCTCTTTGTAAGAAATTCATTGATACTAAATCAGAGAACTTCTCTTATCTCAGACGTAAGCCAATTTACATCGAACTGGATAAACAAATATCGTTGCATTTGTTTTCTCCTCCTTTAACTTATTTTTATTGTTTGTGGTTTGTTTGATCATCTATGTAATGGATACTAACTTTGCTCCACATACCATAGGATTGATGCGGGTTTAATTGAATGTAGAACACATATAATTTAGAGCAATGATAAACAAACACAAGTTTTTTGACACAATACAGACACCATGGATAATTCGGACATTTTAACCTTAAAGAAGGGGTAGTTTTGAAGATACCCCACCCCTTCTTCTTCCTCTCTTCCCTGCGTGTGTGCTATTCTCTCTCTATTCTCCCACCATACTTTGTTCCTCCTACCACCATCATCGTCGCCGTACACACATCCATCGCCGTCTTCAACGATGACCACCACCAACCTCATCTTCTTCCTCTCTTCTCTTTGCGTGCCTTCTCTCTATTCTTCCACCGTCGTCCTTCATTGTCCTCCTCACCTTTGCCTCACAACCACCGCCTCACTATCATCAAGATGTTCAGATCTGGTTCTCACTCCGGCGACGACATCCTCCACGACGTCGGGGATCTGTTCACGTTGTTCGAAATCCATTCAGATCGTCGCCTTCCGAAATTCATTCAGCCACCGCCATCCAAGACCCATTATGTTTTCCTATCTCTCTGATATATCTCTCTGTTAGAGAGGGAAAATTGAAATGAAGAGAGAGATGCAAGACTGAGAGAGGAGGAGTTGTAGAAGATGGAGAGGGAAAGAAAAGAGAAAAAAGTGGAAAATACGGTATAATGTATAATTATACAGTGGTGTCTGTATTGTGTCTAAGAATGTGAAATTTTTTTTTTTCTACCCTACTTTTTGCCAAAAATTCTAAAACTACCATACTTTTTCAAAAAAATTGTATAAATGCCCTACTTTTTCAGATTTTTTGGTACCACTCCACTTGGAGTTGCGGGGTACCCTCAAAAGTGACGAAATTTTTGTCCTTATTATACCCCACAACTCCAAGTTGCGGGGTAGTGTCCTTATTTTTTTTTCGAATTTTTTAAATACCCCTCCATCTTGACTTGCGTGGTATTTTTGGGGTTTTTTTTTTAAATTAAATATCCCACAACTTGGGGTAGAGTGGTATAATAAGGACAAAATTTCAGCTGCATTGATTTTCGTTCTTGCATGCATAATATATAAAAAATAATTAAAATAACTTATTATAATAATTTAGGCATTAATAAAAAGGTAATTATAATAATAGTCATAATATTTATAAAATAAAAAACATACCCAATACAATAAATATGAAATAAAGACTAGATTGCTACTGATGTCTAATATTAATGCAATCTTTGCGAGAATGACCGGGCATCCTACACACGCCGCATCTTCTCTCAGTTTCCACATCGTCCATCTCGGTCCTAATGCGAGTAATTGGTGGACGACCTTTCTTTGCCCTACGCATGGACTTGTTGGGAACCACCTTTAGTCCTTCATAATCAGGCCAATATGTCTGGTGGTGAACCACATCGAAGTGGATGTTGTATACGGCGTATAAACACTCATTCGTGAACTTTTTATCGACAAAAGTCTTGTAGTCGTGACAAAAGCTAGAACATGCGGCAATGACATGTGATCAATGAACAATCGCCTCCGGAGGTAAAAATACAACACACTAGGAGGTACCTACTATACCTAATTGGAGGGTTCTTGTTTCCAAATACAACTGGATTATATGTGAAGGTGAGAAAAACCACAAGAAGGGGGGGCGGGTTGAATTGTGTTTTTGAAAACTTCTTCCTTACGTTCTGAAAAAACTGTTCTCAGGTTCAGAGTCTGAAATAGTTCAGAGTCTTAGTGCAGCGGATAAATGAAAAGAACAGAGGAAGAAAGAACACAAGCAATTATACAGGTTCCTTCCACAAACCGGAAGTAGTCATGTCCCCCTTGCACTTCCAAGGAGAGTTCCACTAAAATGTAATGT
>Ga0315914_1004615_pt1 | contig 20518 bp, 12 predicted proteins | sample MpolenodulesMG_FD_203920 | JGI IMG/M metagenome (GOLD analysis project Ga0315914, IMG submission 203920) | Medicago polymorpha root nodule microbial communities from Los Angeles, California, United States - elongated nodules | ecosystem: Host-associated > Plants > Roots > Nodule | place: USA... | reverse complement strand
CCGTTCGAAGACAACCAACATCGGATCCAAAACAACCCTTAAAAGGTAGTCTTTATCTCTCCTTATTCTTCAGATCTAGGGCATTTTAATTGTTATTTGGGGATTTGGGGTTTAGAAAGGTATAAAGAGAAGAGAGTAGAAGAGGATGAGCAAAAAAAAAAGTAAAAAAAAAAGAGCTTTAACAGCCGCGCCGCCGCCCCAAAAACGTGGCCGGAACCACCACTTCTCCGTCGGAGAAGATGAAGTAAGGTAGAGAGAGGAGAGAGCTTATCTCTCTAGAACTAGGGATAGAGAGAGAAAGACAAGGAAGAAATGAAATAAAAATGGGTCTCACACCCTTTATATGCTCTCTCGAGCCGGTTCGGTTCTCTTGAACCGACCCAAGGTTGAACCGACCCAGGCCCGTTACCTTTGAGCCCAGTAGCGCCCCCTCCTTTCCTGATTAAGCCCAATTCGTTTTTTACTTACTGCATGTCCCATGACACTGACTGCACCCCCCTGCGTTTACTTTCTTATTATTTTTTATGCATTCTTTTCACTTATTATTTTATATCCATCTCTGCATCATATTTTATTTATGTACGTAATTGTCACCAGCATTTTAATTATTGTCTTTTAATTATGGAATTAGAATGTGACTTTAGGTCTTAATGTAAATTGTTTGTTTCTTTCGTTTTGCACGGGACTTAGAATGTAAATTAGGCCTTCATGTAAATAATTTATCCTTCTTGTCATTTATTTTTCGCAGACCATAGAATGTATAATAGGTTTTATGTAATAGTTTTAGGTGCGTGTGTGTGTGTGCGCGTGTATGTTTACTTTTATGCTTGGTAGTCTAGGTCAAAGGCCTTCGTGGTGGTCCAATACCACCACAAGGTACCTACGCTTTACTTTCCTTGCTCCGTTAGTTTAATGTTAGTCTCATCGTTCAAAAACAACAAAAACATGCGAATAACCACAAATCACAGAAAACTCTTTCGTAAACAAACCTTGATTCCCAAAATCGAGTGATCGTTTTATTTTTTATTTCTTTCGTAAATCAAAATTGCAATCAATCTTAATCACATTTCAAGTAATTTTTTTGTTCAATATTAAAAAACACAAACAAACTTATTTTGCCGTTTGACTTTTCATTTTAAAACCTTTTTCAAAACTAATAAAAAAATACACAACAAATCAAACGTTAATTTTTACCCCGAACTACGAGGTTTTGATCCCTCACGGGTACGTAGGCAAAGGACACTTGTCCTTCCAAATCAATAAAATTGTAGATAAGTAGGTCTCTTTTCTTTATCACTTTAAAGTCATTTTTTTTCAAGAAATAAGCAAGTTGTAGCACAAAACGTTAAATAAAACCAAGAGGTTCCCGTAGAGTACTACGGACATAAAGGGTGCTAACACCTTCCCTTTATGTAACTAACCCCCGAACCCGAAATCTTTTCAAAGAGGTATTTCGAACTTTTTTTCCCCCTTTCCTCTTAAAATTAAATGTTCAGTCGTGAAATAAAATAGTGAGTCAAACGCTAATCAAATAGCCATGATCTCCAAAAAATGACGCGACAATACTCATCAAGTTTGTTACATTTTTTAAATGATGAAGGAAAAAAACAAAAAATATATATTTATATCGTGTTTGTTACATTTGTTTTAATATTTAAATTTATTCTTATCTATTTGTTACATGTGTTATTTGTATTGAAAATTGAGGGTATTTTTGGAAAGAAAAATCCAACCCAAAAGTGTTGAAAATGGTAGTTTTCTTTATATGTAGTATAAATATAGAATATATATAGTATAGATTATACGCTTAAACAACTTTTTCTATAATAAAGATCTTTGTTGGTGCCATTAAAAAAGAATTTAGATTATATTTTTTTTGTTATATTGTTGGTATCATCGAAATAAATAATCATGATTAGTCTGGTTTGTTATAACATGAAAGCAACAACTTGTCAAAAAAAAAAATGAAAGCAACAAAACATTTATATTTTTAGTTTTAATCTAAATCAAAATTTCATAACAAAAAACACCGTTAATAATTTTCAAACGTAAGCGCAATTAAAAGAGCGGAAAGACAGACACATAAGTGCCCGTCTTTTCGCTAGTGTTAATAATGTTAATAAGTATGCCCTAACCCTAATTCCGCCTTTTTTGGTGGGTCTAATTAAATTTTTATGAAAAAAAAATGGTTTTGCAAGGTATCGAATCAAGTACCTATAAACAACACTTTATAACTTTCGCCACTAGGTCACTCCTATTTTTGCTGAAACATTGTTGCTTCCAAAATAGATATACGATACTAAAGCCTTTTTTTTAGCCATTGATACCTTAGCAGTTCCTTTTTTGATGAGAGATTTTTCATTATATATTGTTAAATTGAGAAACAAGATGAGACATGGTTTCTAGCAAATAGCATATCAGTTTATATTGAAAGAAAAATTAGTGAATGTATTAGTTCCGAGTCAGTTATTGATGATTTCAAGTCATCTAGAAAGTGTAAAATGTTATTAAGTATTTAATGATCGGCTTTATATATTATGTAGTTGAAATTTTGAATGATCGATTTTTGGTTTATTACAACTTAAATGTGTTGTATACAATATGATTTATATATTTTAGTTTATTTTGATGGCGGTCACCCTAAACTTTTTTGTCTGGCTCCGCCACTGATGACAGTTCCTTTTCATTATTTTTTTTCTTTCAGTTACCTCATAAAAGTTCTTTTTCATTTTTTTTTCCGATTACCACATAGCAATTCCTTTTCATTTTTATAGATTTAGTTATTGCTTTTTGCATTCATTTCATAGCATAATTCTTCTGAATGTATCTCTGCAAGTAAAAATATAATCAATTGAATATATACAAAATTTATAAAATATGTGCATCGCATGAGTTATAGTCTAGTTATTATTTTTTTTTTTGAGACAAGAGTCTAGTTATTCATGACATATACAAAATTTTGTTAAGACTTCAATTAAATCTTTTTAGTGGACATTGAATTTAATTTTTTAATGGGTTTTGCTAATAGACACTTATGAAAGTGTCGTTTAGCAGTGATTATCAACTTTTTAATTATAACTTGTTAAAAGACACTTTTATAAAAATTAGTTTATGTCTTTTAGAAAATATCTATAGAATAATTTGTTAAAAAAAACCTTTATAAAGGGTGTCTTCGAGCAAAAATTAGTCTGTCTTTAAACCTTAAAACTAGTTTTAACAAAATTTTACAAAACCATGATTTTTGTCGAAAAAAAAGGTTATCTTCACATGTGTCACACCACCTCACAAGCTTATCCGTAAATTTCGTATATTCACAACGGTTATTCTTAAAAGCTTCAAAACCACGTACTATAATCCCTTTCCGTGTTCTATTTACGTTTTCCATTTTTGTTTTCAACCATGAATCGATGATAGCAACCTTCACAAACATTTTCTCAATGATTTTGTTCAAACATTTTTCTTCATAATCAACAAATTCTGGTATTCATTATATTTTCAATTTCTCAGATCTATTTTCTTCATATAATTTCATGAATATCTGACACAATTTCATGGTTGATTTGCAGCACTTAATTTTATGGCGGCCATTGAAGCATTTTCAAAGAGTTTGCTTCAAGAAGTGCATAAATGGGGTTGTTTGAAGCAAACTGGTGTGAGTTTGAGGTATATGATGGAATTTGGTTCACAACCTACTGATAAGAATTTGTTGATTTCTGCACAGTTTCTTCAAAAGGAACTTGCTATTAGAATTGCTAGAAGAGCTATTGAACTTGAGAGTCTTCCTTATGGTTTGTCAAAAAAACCAGCTATCTTAAAGGTATATATGTATAGAATCTTTGGTCATAGTCTCATAGATTCAATTCCTTTGCTTTTGATATAAATGTGAGCTATGAAGCACGGATACGAACACGGACACTGACACGCCGACACCGCTAATAATTTAAGAAAATCACGTAATTCAGTGTAATTATATTGGTGTCAAACATGACACGTGTCCGACACCGGGACACGCTTAATCCGAGGAGTGTCCGCGCTTCGTAGATTGTGAGGAAAACTCTTTGGTTTATGGAGTTTGGTTGGATACCGGTACACGTCAGACTAATTCAAAAGTTAAATTTAATTTAAAATGATTAATTATAAAAAATGATGACATGGTACTAATATTGGATGATGAGTATTTATCCAACCAAACTTCACGGTATCGGAGTGTATACCTCAATTTTGATTATTTGGTCTTATTTGATTATGATGTGTGTTGCAATTATGAAGTTGGCTACATTTCAAATGCTAGTATTGTTAATAGTAAAAGAAGAGTAATTTGTGATTGTGATTGATATTAAGAATAGGGTTTTGGTTCATATATAAAACGAGCAATTTTGTTGTTGGTCCATGTAAAAAATTTCTGTTTTTGGTTTTCATAATTTCATCCCTTTAATATTTATAATTGTTTTTGATTCTGTCGTTATGTGATGTTTGTTAACTACTTATGTGTCGTGCGAAATATCATGTCGCCATCCAAGGTGACAACAACTGACATCTAGTGACATACGTGATGACATGCTACCCAAAAATATTTCCCTAACCCCTCAAAAGAATTTTGTTTATGTGCCCTAAAATGAAAACTATTGACCAAAACTGTGATGTCAAGTTTTGGAGGGGTGGAAATCTAGAAATATTTTTAGGATTGCTAGGAGAGCTATCGAGCTTGAGAATCTTCCCTATGGTTTGTCTCAAAGACCTGCCGTTTTGAAGGTACAATGATTATTTTCTTACCATTGCAATATGGAGAGAAATCATGGGTTAGTAACCTATGAAGCATGGAGTCCAATATAGACGCTGACATGATGCAGGCTCGTGGGCACTACTAATGTCAAAAACATAAGACACTAAGATATATGTTTGTGTGTGTATTATAATGACATGAAATCAAATATGAATATTGTTTATAAAATATATAAATTAAGTATCAAAATGACCACCAAATGGCCTTGGAGATAGAAAACGAAGACCATGATAGATGGGATAGGAGACCAGAAATGAAAACCATAAAGCAGAGAAAGAAAAATCTAGATCCAAAAAATGTATCTATGTGAAAACTTTTCAATACAATTTATTATATTACATTTAAGTTATTTTAGAAAAAAATAGATGTGTCCACTTTATGATAGCTGTGTCTGAGGAATAGTCGAACAAGTGTCAAATGGTGTGTCGAAGTAAAGAAAAATATTTTTTTGTGAACAGTAGTTTCAAGTGTCTGACACATGAAATCTGGGTGTCGTATAACTGTTGGTGTCCAGCGCGTGTTGAATGCGCACAGCAAACATGGCTTAACCAAGGTGTGTTCGTGATTCTTAGTTTTTTTTTGTTCCCTGATTTGGTGTTTTTTATTCAATTCCCTTTGCTTTTGAGGCTTTGAGTATCATTTGATCTTATCTGTTTTTTAGGAAAGGGGCCTTGGATGTGTCTTGATATTATGAAGTTGGCTACCTTTTGAAAGTTAGTATTGTTAGTTATAAAAAAACAGTATTTTGTGCTTGACATGAAGAATATAATGTAGATTCCTGTCTAAGGTGTCTAGTTTATAATATTTGTTGTGGCTAATCAAGTCTTGAATCATCTTAATTTGATCATTACTCTAGTCAAATGGCCCATGGTTAGAATTGCTAAAAAGGTAGGATAGAGTTTTGTCAGCTACGCGTGCCTTAAACCGCAACTATTCGGGTTCGGTTTATTTCCGAACCCAAAACCTTTTATATATAGTAACATTGCTCATGAAGAAAGCCATTTTTTCACAAATTTCTCTCTCCTCCTCCTTGCAAACTGTGGCCAACACCACCCTTCGCCACTTAGATCGTTCTTCGACGGATTCACGCAAACTTGATTCTGAATAGAAGCCAGCTAGAAATCTCCATCACCCTAGTTAAATAATCTTTGCAATTGGCTTGGCATATAAGTCTGTGAATTTCTATTTTGTTACAATGTGCACTGCGAGAACAGTAAGAACAGTGTTATCAATGGAAGCAGAAGGCAAATCATGACAATCAGCCAAAAATACGCCATATAAAATATCGCGGAAACATAGCAGATATAATAGGTGTTGTCCGTCAGCGGCAGGCACAATTTGCAATGCCATGACGCCACAGCACTGCCAGGATGGCAAGTTAACAACACTGATTTAATCACTATATCAAGACAATGAGTCTTATTTTTGTTTCCACAATAAAAATTGCCTGCTATTTAATTCAGTGATTCTTAATAGTGGTGGATGCCATAACTCCTTAAGGTTGTGGTCGAGAAAGGTAGTTTTGTGATGTTCTTTGATTGATGTAGATTTTGATGTGTGCTTTTTGACAATTTAGCGACATTAGGGAGAACGAACGACTGTATAATTAATGTTCTGTAAATGTTTATTGAAATTTTGTGCTGCTTTTAGGTTAGGGATTGGTATGTCGATTCATTCCGCGATATTAGATCCTGCCCTGAAGTCAAGGATATGAAGGATGAAAGAGAGTTCACTGAAGTTATCAAAGCCATCAAAGTGAGACACAACAATGTGGTACCTACAATGGCCTTGGGTGTTCAGCAATTGAAAAAAGAGTTGAAAACAAAGATTGATAGTGAAGATCTTGTTGAGATTCATGAGTTCCTTGATCGCTTTTACTTGTCAAGAATTGGAGTCCGAATGCTTATAGGTTAGTTTGGAATATGTTCCTTGAGATTACAATGTCAAACTTTTACCATTGAGTTAACACCTCATGGATTTGCTGCTACTTTTTGTCTTTGAATCTTGCGACGAATGTATACAATTACCCTTTACCTTACTTTTGTGTTTTTTCATTTTTGTTGGATTTAGGGCAGCATGTCGAGTTGCACAATCCCAACCCTCCTCCCCATGTGGTTGGTTATATACATACAAAAATGTCTCCTGTGGCGGTGGCAAGGAATGCTAGTGAGGATGCACGCTCTATATGTATGCGTGAGTATGGAAGTGCGCCTGAAATCAATATTTACGGGGATCCTGATTTCACTTTTCCGTGAGTTACATGCTTCTTAGTTCTTACTTCCATGAATTAATTAATTATTGTTTTGCTGTCATTCATTTTCAAAAATTTTACAAGGTTATGTCTAGCTCCGTACGTTATTCTTTCCTAGGGTATCTTTATTCTTATGAATGGCTATGCTAGGAATGGTTAACTCATGAATATTTAAAATCATAGTCAAAATGTTTTTTGAATGACTATGATTTTTTGAAATCAAAGTCAAGATGTTATTTCTGTTACCTTTTCAAAATATATTTAATTACTCTATGTTTTCACTACAGGTATGTTCCAGCTCACTTGCATCTTATGGTATTTGAGTTGGTTAAGAACTCACTACGTGCTGTCCAAGAGCGTTATATGGATTCTGACAAAGTTTCACCTCCCATAAGAATAATAGTTGCTGATGGATTAGAGGATGTTACCATAAAGGTAACGAATTAACTTTAATGCAGTTGTTAATTTTGAGTTACTTTTGCTTTTTCTGGAGCTTTTTAAATGCTACCATGAAGATGTTTTGTTAAAGCATTTAGTCTAAATGAATGGTAGATATCTGATGAGGGAGGTGGAATTCCAAGAAGTGGTCTGCCGAAAATCTTTACATATCTGTACAGTACTGCCAGAAACCCATTGGATGAGCATGCAGATCTAGGGGTAGCGGATAGTGTGACAACAATGGCTGGATATGGATATGGTCTTCCTATTAGTCGTTTATATGCTCGGTACTTTGGAGGTGATCTTCAAATAATCTCTATGGAAGGATATGGTGAGTCTACTTTTCACTTTATAATAAAAGGGGGAGGGTTGTTATAGGAGCTCTTATTGCAGCTTGATATCATACTAACCTCATTTTCTTAGTTAGAGATCCTTTTGAACTTCAACAACAATAATTACTACTTTTATTTAAGTTTCAAGTGAATAACATTACTACCTTTGTCTCTTATGATTAGCTCATTTAATGTGTTCATTTTGTATATTGATCTTCCAAAAATATATTTTGTATATTGATGTCTTCAAATCTCTCAAGATACTTAGTAGTGCTAATTTAGGGGTATATTTGGAAAAAAGGAATGAATCTATCTAGTTTCTTTATAGGCAAGTTTTAGTAAGTTATTGGTTGTTAGTTTTTTCTGATCGAACTCAGGACGTTCTGAAAACTCTTTCAATGTCCCTTATCTCACTAACCAATCTACATTCATGGGACGATAAACATATTTATTTAGTGATTTGAAATGAGAATTGTATTTAGGCCTTACCATCTAAGAATCAGCTTGTATATCTTGCAATTATATTGCATTACATTTTGAGAGTAATGGTTTTACTAATATAATAGTACTACTTTTCACCCTTTACCGTTACATGTTTAACAATCAAGTATTCTGATGGAGTAATTCGTTGTTCTTTGCAGGGACTGATGCATATCTCCATTTGTCTCGTTTGGGAGATTCACAAGAACCTTTGCCCTGAAGATTGATTATTTCGTTTTCAGCCACACTCAAGGATTGTGGAGAATAACTCGAAGTAACATTGAATTCGTAAAAACAAGTAAAAAAGGACTCTGCTGTCAAAAAAATTCATACTCTATTAACTTGACTGATTATGTGTATATATTTCATTCATGCATAAGATTGTGTATGGTGTTTAATGCTCCTTTCTTTGCCATTGCATCAGCTTTGGAAAAATTGGTATTTTCATTGTTTAGGCTGGATGAGACCCTTTATTTTCAATGACTATTCAATCAAACTTGTTCATACAATTCTTGTTTTTGACTATTCACAATAGCTATCACTCTCCTAAGAATTATGGTCTGTGAAATATTACATAAGTTTTTTATACCGAAACAATTTAGGGTGAGAGATGGTGTCCCAGACCACAAAGAAACTCAATTTTTATAATAAGTCATATGACATTTATTAGTAACTAATGATTGATTTTTTATGCTAACATGATTCATATTCTAGCATATAGATTTCATCCACTTAAAGATAAATGTAGTTATCTCTTAGTTGAGATTTAAAAATTAATTCACCATATAGGAGATATTGAACTTTTTTCTTTAGTTGAGTATTTTTATGTGGATAAGAAATCCTATGCGCGCAACTGCAAAGACTTGATTTTTTTTCTTGATAATTTGACATTTTAATTTTATTTAAAATAAGGTCTTTAAATATTAAAAATTTGTTTGTCAAAAAAAAAAAAAATTGAGTATGTTGCAGGCTTAGGTGCAATGCACCACAATGTCCTTCTAACATAAGGTTCTATTATTCTTAAAATTTTAAAGTAGGTGATATTCATTTTTATTTTTTTTTGCAGAAAGAGGTAGCCCTAAGCCTGCTAACCTCTAAACTTCATTAAAAAGGAAACAAAATACAAAAGTGGGGGACAAAGCCATAAACCCTCAAAAGGAAATGAACCTAAAGTTTGGCATTCCAAGCTTTTCCTTAACAACTTGACTATAAATAACAGAAGCAACTGTTTCCCAAACAAACAAACCTTATAACGACAAACCCATGTTTGCAAGGGAATCAGACTGATTCCCTTCTCTATAAATATGGGAAATCACAAAATGCATACTAGAAAGTAACTTTTTACAATTAAACCATCTATTGCTAAGGTTCCAAGGAATGATTGCTTCATTAGAAAAGGCAATCACTACCAACTTGGAGTCAGTCTCCAACCATAAACCAAGTAGGTGATATTCATTTGAAAATAACGTAAACTTTTATATTGCTCTCATCCTATTGGTTTCTCATGCGTCCTATTTTTTTTTCTTTCAAAATACCTTTTCTCATCCTATTGGTTTCTCATGCGTCCTATTTTTTTTCTTTTAAAATACCCTTTGCTACTTGAAGAAAAATATATTTTTGAAATGCATTAATTTTTTCTAAAAAAATCCCACGACATGAACAAAAACATTTTTTTTGAAGGGACATGAATAACAATATGATTATATAAAAACCACTACAAATATATGTTGAAAATAATATGTCAAAATATAAGATTTAAATATATTTTATATTTAAAATAAGATACTGTTCGGATATATAATTTATATTTTAGTTTATAATATTGTTAAGATTTGTTAGATCTTTTTATCTTTTTTCCCTAGTTAAGGATATGATTTAGAATTATACTTTTGCATTACAACTTTTTTATTGACAACTTAACTCTATAGGACTATGAATCAATAATATATATATAAAGTAATGTTTTTTATGCCACGTATCACTTCCATGTTTATTCTCAATAATTTTATTATTTTTATTTTTTCAAATCATTATTTTATTACGCATAAACATCTCAACAAACTTTTGATCTTATCCACTAAATATTTTATTTAATTTTTTATTGAATTCCTAATATTTTATGTAGTGTAAATATCTCAACAAACTATATATAATACTTTCAATCCTATCCATTAAATATTTCACTTCAATTGTGAATTAATTTTTGATTTAATGAATTAATGGCTACTTCAATTTCAACATTATTTGTTTCAATAAATGTAGTTTTTTTATATGTTTTAGAACTCACAAATTTGTTAATAAAAATTTGAAGGAAAATTTGTTATTTTTTATAAAAACTGATTTTTTTTTCTTTGAATTTTCATTATATCCACTAAAAAATTCATACTATCAAAAACTATTTATTTAAGTTAATGACCAGTATGATTTTTGAATGTCAAACATGCTCTGTTCATTTTTGTATGTTAATTGATAGTAAAAAATCTCTAAATTATTGAATGTCAAAATCATTTTTATTGAAGTTTGTTACAAACCGAGTCTATGGAGTTGTTCGTTATAACTTTTAAAAATATCACTTTAAAGAGCATTATTTCTCTTTGTTAATGTTTTTTTTAACCAGGATTTACAAAAAAAAATCTAAAAACAATTTCAAATTAAAAGATATTAAGATTATGTTTTTTATGGGAAAGGGGAGAAAATAAGTATTAAAATATAAAAGTAATTTTGTAACAAAAAATCCATTTTATATAGTTGTATCAAATTAACATAATTTTTTTTTAAAAAAAGTGATTGTTATTCTGAAAAATAAACACAAAATTGATTATACTTTTTAATAAAGTTTCTAAAAAATAATCTCTAAATTATAGAATGTCAAAATCATTTTTCTAATCTATAAAAAATGAGTTATATATTAATTTACATTTACTAAAAATAATTTTATGATGTTCATTTATTTTTATCTCACAATGGATCTATTTGATGCAATAGAACTACCTCCCTATGAATTTTTATTTTGTTGGTGTTCCAATGAAATTAACATTTATGTTTTATCTATAGAAAACTCATTTTTCTATCTGGCATAAACATCTCAACAAATAATTCATATCTACTTTAATTTTATAGTCCAAATATTTTATTTGTTTTTTTAGGGATTTGTTTGTTTTCATTACTTTTTTTTTTAGGGATTTGTTTGTTTTTATTACTTTTTTTTTACCAAAGTTTTCATTACTTTCTAATTTAATTTCAACGTAATTTATTTTGTTAACCTCCTATATTGTCATGGAAAAATTTCCTATACTCTCTCTCTCTCTCTCTCTCTATATATATATATATATTGCATTCTTTTTCCCCAACACTCTTCAACCATTTTATTTATTGGGGTTTTTTCATGCTTTGTAATTTTTTTTTCTTCAAAAAAAATATTTATCTTTGACAATTCTCCTCTTAGTATAATTTATTTAATATCTATGTTATTTTTTTCATCTCCTTATTTTTTATTTTTTGTATGAGTATTTCTTTTTTCTACTGAGAATAAAGAGAGAAAGGTACTCATTTATTTTTAGTATATTTTGATTTAATTTTACTATGCTTTGTGGCATATAAAGAAAAAAAGAACGAAGTTGAACATGTTTATTTGTCGAGCAACAATAGAAAAAGTTAAATTTATCAATGTTTCTTTCATTTGTTCTCCTTGGATGTTTATTTTCTTATATATTAAGAAAAATTTGTTGCAGCTATTTTGAATGTCTAATAAAATATACTAATTTTGAATCAATTATAGATCTTAAGGTTTGTATTATTCTTTGGACTTTATCGATACCTTTTTTCTCTCTCTTTATACTTTGAGATTATTTCTTTTTAATGAAGTGTTACTTTACTATGATCAGGGATGATAATGAATGTGATCAGGTATACATAGTAGTTACCTCTCACTATTTGATAAAAATATTGTTTATGTCATCCCCGTAAGCTTAGCTCAGTTGGAAGGGATAGTGCATATTATATGCAGGGGCCGAGGTTCGAACCCCGGACACCCCACTTCTCCACAATTAAATTGTGTGAGCTCTAGTCACTAGGCTACTTGACCAAAAAAAATAAATAATAATATTTATGTCGTTCTCACAATCGTATGAATATCCGCTAGACGAGTATTAATGGATATTAATGTATTTGCAAATATCAACGTGTAAAATTATTTTTTATACAAAAAAAAATGCATTATTGTAAAATAATTGAAATTATGTAGAGTTTATTTCTTAAATTTTATTATTAATAATTGCGGCACTAATGATCATTTTACAATTGTTCCATGTGAGACTTGGACAATGTCTCTTGAAGTTATAGAGTGAAGTTTTTACCACTGAGAAGACACCTCTCGGACTTATTTCTTCTATTTTGATAAGACAAAAATATTATACCATACACTCTCACTTTGACAACAAATTACTAATCAAACAAAAATCATTAATTAGGAAATTCATTGTATTTAATTTTTTAACAAGACGATTTTTATTTAAGTAATTTCATCCGCTTATGCATCTATTGATTTACATGTACTTAAAACATGTTTTTTATTCTATTTGTTTGTACCTATTAAGATATTTGTCATGTACTGGTTCGTGGTGAATTTTATTTGCGGATATCATGCATACCGAATTTTGCTCATCCTTAAGTATATGTCTTACCCGAACAACGCCGGGTAAATACACTAGTGAGTTTATAAAACAACCTTTTCGAAGTAAAATACATCTCATATAATTACCGCAAATAAAAACACAAAAAAACCATCAAAATTAATATTAAAACATTAAAAAAAATATCTATACTATATACAAAGAAAACAACCCCTTTTAGCTCTTTTGTGTTGTATTTTTCTTTCCAAAAATGCCCTCAATTTTAAAAACAAATAACACATGTAACAAATAAATATGAATAAATTTAAATATTAAAAAAATGTAATAAACACGATATGAATATATATATGTCTGGTTTATTTTTCCTATATCATTTAAAAAGTGTAATAGATTAGATGAGTATATTTATACTTACTTTTCATTATTTCAATTATACCCTTAAACAACTTTTTCATTATTCCAATCATGATTAGCTTGGTTTGTTATAACTTGAAAGTAACAAACATTTATATTATTAGTTTTAATCCAAATTAAAGTTTCATAAAAAAACACCATTTATAATTTTCAAACGTTAACGTAATAAAAATAAAATGAGGGTCAGGTTTAGGGAAAGAGATTATACCGTCACATCATCGCCAAGTGCCAACCGATGTTTGAATCATGGTCAGAGATATATCCACTACTATTGTCTTTTTTTTTTTTTTTTTTAAGGAGTCCACTACTATTGTCTTACAAACCTCAAATATGATTAATTAAATATAATGGAGATGTAACATATGGAAAATTAATAGTTAAGAAATTAATTTGATGGCAATAAAATCAATTCAGTTAATTACATACCTATAAAATGTTTTTTTTTTGACAAATACCTATAAAATGTTTCTCAACTTGATGGTACTTTTTGGTACTTAAAATTAACAAATAAAAAATTCTATGTTTTCCTTCAAAAAAAATATATTCTATATTTAAATTTGCTACCGTATTAATTGGAAAGGAATTGGAAATTAATTATATGCATTGATTATAGGTAATCATGTCAATTAAATGCACCAATTTGTGACTTATAGGACACATACCATCATCGTGTCTATATAAAAACGACGGTTTGCTTCACCTTATAAGTATTATACTCCTCTCTCAAATCCCACTCCCTTATTTTTTTGTTTTTCTTTTCTTCTTCAGAGAAGGTTTGATATTAAAACATGAATATTATCCTTCTGCTATGTGTCATCCTACTTTCAGGTTAGTAACCACGAACCTCTAGGGTTATTGATTCAAAACTTACACAAGCAAAGTTTTAGATGATATTTATAACTTTGTATGTATTCATTCCTTCTTTTCTTATATGAACGAAACAATTTTTTGTTTTTGTTTTTGTGTAACCCTACGGTTTTTTAGAAAAAGATGATTTATTAATTCGGCTTTCGGTTAGAAAGTTAGTAAAATTTGTACTGTTCCTAATAGGAAATCGAAATTTTAGTTTTGGATTTTTGTCCTTTAACATAACTCATTAATAGAGTCAAATCTCTTGGTTATATTTGTGGAACCCTTTGGTGGAAGGTAAAAGTTTCACTTGTAACATTGAATTTTTTAGTAAAATCAATATTATTATTTTTTACTAATAGTACTATTTTTGATAGATTTCTATTTTTTTTTACTAATAGTAAAATCAATAGCAAAAAGTTAACAAAATTGCTTAGTTATTTCAAACATGCAAGCACAAATACCACAACCTCTCTTCTGTATTTTGTTTTTATTTTTTAGTATTTGATGTTAAAAATCTTCCATTTGTGGTTATCTATTTTTTTGTTGTTAACCCTCTGATTTTAAGAGGAAAAAGGTCTTGATAATCTGTAGTTCGACTGAAATGTGAGTAAAGTGTGATCAATAATTGTCTCACCCAAGATCGACTCAGGTTCTCTAGAATAATCGACCAGTTGCGCATATTGCTTGGTTTTTAACTATTTAATTTGAATTGTCAATCTAAATCAATATTTTAAAAATTGAATCAGGCGATTCAACAGTGATCCATTTAGTCCACCCATTGGTTTGATCTACTTTAAAATCAATTTTAAAAGACGCGTCTTTATTTAACTCTCTAATTGATTTCAGTTGGTTTAAAACAAACTAGCGATGACTTGGGCAATAAGCTAAATATTTGAAGATTCTGATCACTTTAATTTTGTCACTTTTGTAAACATTATACCATTTTATGCTATTAACTTTACTAATTCATTGTTTTTTATGTTAGCTTTACAGAATTTGTGTTGTAATTCATCATTTTATGCTATGTAATTTATTTATTTGAGTTGTAATCCTACTTCGAGGTATACTATTAATTGAAAAAATAATTATACATAATATTTTAATGATTTATTTATTTAAAAAGAACATCTATCCTAGTTTATTAATATATATTAGTATCCTATACAATAAGCAAGAAAAAAGTATTACCTTCAATTTTTTTATTTTCATATGATATTTAATTTGATGCATGAACGAAAGCATCCAAGAATATATAAATCTAATAACATGAAGTTATATTACCACAGGTTTTGAAGCTGAAGCATTATCCTATGATTATAGTGCCAACGTTGAAGTAAGCTTTCTATCTAGCACTCTCATTTTCAAAGGTGTCACATTAAAATTTCACTCTAATCGTTGTTTTCAATTTCAGTGTTTGGCACACCCACAAAAGCCTCAGTATAATGGAGGAATCATCAAAAATCCAGAATTGAACGATGGACTACAAGGATGGACCACATTTGGGGATGCAGTAACTGAACATAGAGAATCATTAGGCAACAAATTTGTGGTAGCTCATAGTAGAAATCAACCACATGATAGTGTCTCACAGAAGATTTACCTACGAAAAGGATTGCATTATTCTTTATCAGGTAACTTTTATACTCAAATATCATAGGTTTTGTATTGTTATTGCACCTAGCCAGAGTCGTATCTGAGGCAGAGCGAAGAGGGCGACCACCCTAGACTCCAAAAAATAATACAAAATTTGGGCCCAAAATTTTATTTAGGGGTCTATTAGGCTCTAAAAAATTTGCTTAGTTTTTAAAAGAAGGCGAGTTTGTTAGTAATGACTTTGTTTTCATTTATTGTTTATTATGATTGTAGGTTCGCTCTAGGCCACCAAAATCTCAGAAAACGGTCCTGACCTAGCTAGTGTAATTTATATTGGAGTGTTTAATGAGTTATTTAAGATCACATGACACTATTTAAAAATGTCACGTGACTTTTGATTCTAGGATTAATGCTTTAAATTTGTTGTTTATATCAAATTGTACTATGGTTTGAAATTATGCAGCTTGGATACAAGTGAGTGAGGAAAATGTTCCTGTCACAGCAGTAGTCAAAACAACCAAAGGATTTAAATTTGGTGGTGCTATTTTTGCTGAGCCTAATTGTTGGTCCATGCTTAAGGGTGGTCTTATAGCAGATACAACAGGAGCAGCTGAGCTCTATTTTGAGGTACTTCATCTCTGCATAGTAGGATTTATTATTAATGGTAAACTAGGGGTATTTTTAATTCTTCAAAATGCTGGATTTTGTAGAGCAATAATACTTCTGTGGAAATTTGGGTCGACAACGTATCCTTGCAACCATTCACAGAAAAGCAATGGAGGTCTCATCAAGAACAAAGTATTGAAAAGGTGAACATTATTTCGTTCTTATCAACCTTCAATAGGTGCAAAATTAATAAAACGGATAAAGTGCATAACGAGTTTAATTCTAACTTGGCAGGACCGCAAGAGGAAAGTAGTAGTTCAAGCAGTTAACGAACAAGGACACCCTTTACCAAATGCAAGTATATCTCTTACAATGAAAAGGCCGGGTTTTCCATTTGGAAGTGCCATCAACAAATACATCCTGAACAATGATGCATATCAGGATTGGTTCGCATCTAGGTTCACAGTTACCACATTTGAAAATGAAATGAAGTGGTACACGAATGAATATGCACAAGGCAAAGATAACTACTTTGACGCTGATGCAATGCTAGGGTTTGCAGAGAAACAAGGTATTGCTGTTAGAGGTCACAATATATTTTGGGATGATCCTCAATACCAACCTTATTGGGTTTCTTCGCTGTCACCAGACCAGCTTAACGATGCAGTCGAAAAAAGGGTGAATTCCATTGTGTCAAGATACAAGGGTCAGCTTATTGGTTGGGATGTTGTTAATGAAAACCTCCATTTCTCATTCTTCGAAAGTAAATTGCGACAAAACTTTTCAGCTAGGATGTTTAATGAGGTTCACAACATTGACGGACAAACTACTTTGTTCATGAATGAATATAATACCATTGAGGATAGTAGAGATGGTTTATCAACCCCGCCAAGGTATATCGAGAAGATCAAAGAGATTCAAAGTACGAATAGCCAATTGCCTCTTGGAATTGGACTTGAGTCTCATTTCCCTAATAGTCCTCCTAACTTGCCTTACATGAGAGCTTCCCTTGACACCCTTCGAGCCACTGGTTTGCCAATATGGTTAACAGAATTAGACGTCGCAAGCCAACCTAATCAGGTAAAAAAATAATTACACCGACTATCTGGCAGTAGATATAAATTAAACTCTTTTAACTAATTTAGGTTTCCCACTTATGATTTGTGTAGGCATTGTACTTCGAGCAGGTTCTTAGAGAGGCACATTCTCACCCTGGGATTCAGGGCATTATAATGTGGACAGCGTGGTCACCGCAAGGTTGTTATAGGATTTGCTTGACAGATAACAATTTCAAGAACTTGCCTGCAGGCGATGTTGTCGATCAGTTGATCAATGAATGGGGGAGAGCAAAGATATCAGGGATGACAGACCAAAATGGATACTTTGAAGCCTCCCTTTTTCACGGCGACTACGAAATGGAAATCAATCACCCTATCAAGAAAAATAATAATTTCACTCATCATATAAAGGTTCTTTCAAAAGATGAGTTCAAGAAAACAAAACAGTTTATACAACTTTCTATTTAGTTTTTTTTTTTCTTGGTAATTTTTTTTTTGTTGCTTATAATGGAAATTTAAGGTCGTTGATTTTTCTATCAAACTTTGGCTGTTGTTAAAGCCTTCTTATTTTTCTATCATTACTCGATTTACGAAAGAAAAACAAACGAGAGAGACTAAAGAAAAAAGTGAAAAGAATAGAAAACATGTTTTATTTTTATAATTGCATCACTACATTTCGCTCTTCAATCAAAACATGTTTTATTTATATGTCTATAGCAGAACCTCAATGTATATGTACTTGTAGCTCAAATACGTATGTAGAGTATACAGCTTAAATATTCGCCATTTAATCATCCATCTTTCTGTGTCTTTTTTTATCGAATTAGTTGTTAGACCCAAAAGGGAAATGTTAATTATTGTCCTTGGAGCACTTGTTAAGGAATCAATTGTAATAAGTATTATATTAGAACTTGTGCTGTCAATTCCTCAAAAATATAAAAAGTTTTATTTTCACTTTAAAATTTCAGTTTTTTTAACCAGTGCCCCAGGACGACCAGAGACACCGGTTAACGTGGCCCATTTTTGTTAGCAATACATAACTATTTCTATTGGAGCAAGACATAACTTAAGCCGTAGGTCGGTATTAAACGATCTAACTTATTTATTTTTGGAGGGAGACGGTCTAACTCTTTTTTTTTTTTTGAGGAAACGGTCTAACTTATTATCACCCCCTACAGTTCAATGTAACATTTTTTTTCATTGTTAATAACCCGATGTATCAAGGCAATGATCTTAAGTTGCATGATTCAAGAACAAAATTAGACATGCGTACCAAGGCAAATTACGTTCACTACTTCACTACTGTGGGTGCTAGTAGCACATTTCGATAACAATAAAATAAAACTAAAACATATAGAGAAATTTGAAAAAACTTAAAATGAATATATTTTCTTGAAAGTTATGTATTTAATATTTTTTTAAAATTTAACAAATTTTCATTTTTAGTTCTTTAATTTATACCCTATGAACACAAGCTAGTATGACCCTATTAATATTGGGTTAAACATATCATCGGCTAATCATTTGACAAGGCCATCTTTCACTCCATTCACTCGATGAAAACCTTAACTAGAAAGAAAAAAACTAGATCACTTAATTAAGGATTATCAACCATTCCTACCAATATAAAAAGGAAGGACAAGAACTATTCACCCAATTAGAATTTGATATCGAACCAAATGAAAAAGGAAAGAGAAACAAACATAAAATCAAAATCAAAGAAAAAAGATAAATAATTGCGAAGTTACAGTAAGTGGCCTCTTGACAAACAAATTAAAGTAAGTTTTGACTAACATTTCAAACAAAATGCTAAATTTAAAATTGAAAAAGCTGTGAAGAGGTGATCTGTGTTCAAGGTCTGTGATCAGTGTTCATAAATGTGTAATATAGCAAATCTTAGAAATATAGAATAAAGATTCAAGTTGGCCAGTAAAATTGTTTCCTTCCATTACCAAAAAGAATTCAAAAGACGAGTTCTACTCGATATGAACCATTCAAAATCAAACAAAAAACCCCTCCAATCACCACCAAAACACTGGCCAAAATACTCTAAAACAAGTAAAATAAAAGGACCTTGACCGCAATATATAACCCCGTGTAATTCATCAAACGATTAAACTTAATCGACTTCTTCAATCTTAGGACCAGCACCACCTGCTGCCGGAGGTACTTCATCATCCATACCACCAGCCATATCAGGAGCACCTCCACCTTGATACATCTTAGCAATGATTGGATTGCAAAGGCTCTCAAGTTCCTTCATCTTATCTTCAAACTCATCAGCCTCTGCCAACTGGTTACTGTCCAACCACTGGATTGCTGCATCAATTGCATCATCAATCTTCTTTTTGTCCTCAGGTGAAAGCTTTGATCCAATCTTCTCATCTTTAATTGTGTTCCTCATGTTGTAAGCATAGTTTTCCAAAGCATTCTTTGCATCAACCTTCTTTTTGTGTTCCTCATCTTCTGCCTTGTATTTCTCTGCTTCCTCAACCATCTTCTCAATTTCTTCCTTAGACAACCTTCCTTTGTCATTGGTGATGGTAATCTTGTTCTTCTGCCCGGTTGTCTTGTCCTCAGCAGAGACATTCAGGATACCGTTGGCATCAATGTCAAAGCAAACTGTGATTTGAGGAACACCACGGGGAGCTGGAGGAATGCCAGAAAGCTCAAATTTACCCAACAAGTTGTTATCTCTAGTTCTTGCTCTTTCACCTTCATAAACTTGGATCAAGACACCAGGTTGGTTATCTGAGTAAGTAGAGAAAACTTGCTCCTTCTTGGTTGGAATTGTTGTGTTCCTTGAAATCAATACAGTCATGACACCACCAGCAGTTTCTAGACCCAAAGACAATGGAGTGACATCCAAAAGCAACAAATCTTGAACTTTCTCGTTTCCTTCACCACTCAGTATAGCTGCTTGGACAGCAGCTCCATAAGCAACAGCCTCGTCGGGGTTGATACTCTTGCAAAGCTCCTTACCATTGAAGAAATCCTGCAACAATTGCTGAACTTTGGGAATTCTAGTTGAACCACCAACAAGAACAACATCATGAACAGTGCTCTTGTCCATCTTAGCA
>Ga0315914_1004614_pt1 | contig 20519 bp, 9 predicted proteins | sample MpolenodulesMG_FD_203920 | JGI IMG/M metagenome (GOLD analysis project Ga0315914, IMG submission 203920) | Medicago polymorpha root nodule microbial communities from Los Angeles, California, United States - elongated nodules | ecosystem: Host-associated > Plants > Roots > Nodule | place: USA... | reverse complement strand
AAGATATGATTTTCTTTTTAATATTGTGGCTCAATGTTAGTAAATATCATAAAAATATATATTTATACTATTTGTTTAAAATTTAATTTGATTAGAATTAGTAATATCTTAACATTAATAATTTAACAAAAATAATAATAGCTTTCATCATTCAGTTGATAAATTTCTATATTCATTGTTCTTGAGATTGAGTAGAATCAGTTACAAACAGCTTCATCTGTTATCTTTTTTCACAATTCTACACTAAGTAATTGCTCCAAAACTTCTAATCTTCAATCTCTCTTGAAAAACGATAATATTTATTGTGATTGGATAAATATCTTGTCAAAGATTAAAAGAAAAGACATTTTTTGATATTATACATCAGAATTGTTAATCTGGACGAAAATATTTAGATGAAGTTTAATAAGATGCCCACTGCAAGTAGTTAGTGCACCTGTTTAAAGCCTAAATAAATTAATTTATTTTCTGTCGGTCCATTTATCATTTCCTTTTTCAAAAGCACTTTAATTCAATTTAAAATGAAGATACCCTGTCATTTTTCCATGCACCAATTGAACCTGTCTTCGGTTGGTAATGCATCATAATCCACAAAAATAGAAATTTAGAAGCATATACTAATTAATGAATAAAGAGACATATTAGTAGAGGATGGTCAACTTCAACAGAAACTAAAGGTATTTTGTTTATGCTTTACTTTAGTTCTTTTCTAACTTTCAATTTTTCTTTTGTTATTTTTGGTTTGTAATGATTATAAATAAAGACAAATACCAATCTTTAGGTGATGCTGGACCATGATTTTGCTTAGCTACTTCCAAGCAACTAGCCATTCACACGCAAATTTATTCTTTATTTTTTGTGACTATTTTAAGATAATTAAATTAATTCAAGGCATGGGCAGAAAGTGCCAAATGTTGCAGTTTGGTTCAATTATTTGTTAATAGAAGATAAATTTATTTTCAATGTATCGTCAAATTAAAGGTGTACTTTTGTGTAATATACAATGTCTCAATGATTGAAATGTGACCATAAATCATAATCAAATATATCTCATGATATATTGCCTTGAGTTTTTTAGGAAAATTCTTTTGTAACTTTTTTTTTTAGTAAAAGAGACGGCCAAGTCCAAAAATTCTACTGTAATTTGATTGAATTGTGATTCAAACATTAATTGTGTAGATGTCCTTTCATGTTGTCTAACCACTACTGTGTTTTTTGAAGAATCAAATTAATAATGTGTAATGCTCCACAAATCTCACATAATGATTAGCACTCGGTTAACTTGCTTATAGTTAAAGGAAATTCATTTGAGTATTAAAAAAATTCTGATACTTCTTGGGTAAACATATATGGAGTATCGGTGTCTAATATGAGTTCGTCTTTATAATTAGAGTATCTAGGTTTCATATGTTGAGTTTCATGGGTCGATCTAATAGTTCATATTTTTGTTGGATTGTCATGTGATGGCATAATGTATCTACATGGGGTGAATAGATACACAGTTTTTGGATTTTTAAAAGTTGGTACAGCGGAAAAGTGATTATTTATATATTATGCATATTCAAACAACGCAAATGAGAAGTTAACCACTAATGAAGATCAAAGCAAGACACAAGGTATCGAAAAAGCGAAAACCAAATGAATTAAACAAATTAAATTATAGAGAGAATCACTTAATTTGAATATATTAAGGAAAAGCTAAAAACAGATAACCACTTATTTGGAAAAGAAATTAATTTGTTAAAACTTATTTTTGCCAAATTGAATTATTAACAAGTAATTATAAACAAAACAAGATCAAATAAATCTAAGAGTCTCCTCAATCTTCACATGAATCAATTCACTTTTTATCTCTGGGCAGTAAAATGATTCATTTTGCTTAGAAAAATGATTGACTAAAAAAACAACAAAAATTGCATTTTTAAAACAAGTGAAACAATTCACTTGAAGGATCAAATTGCAAGTACCCAAATAATTAATTTAAGTTACCCTCTCTCTCCCACTACTTTTGTATATACATGACTCTTGCATTTTCAATTCTATATATGGGTTGAAAATATGCACGTATAGAGACAGAAGTAAAATTTCAAAAACATTCACACCAACAAACAAAATCTCAAAACTCTTGCTCATAAAATTCATTGTTTCTTTGTGATGGAACAATACAAATTGGTACATCGCTCTCAGCTGACCTTACCTATAGTTCTAAAATCTCAATCTCCCCAACAAACATTTAAATTTACATTGATACGTACACATAAACTACCTTCTTTATTTTGCAAGGAAAAAAAAATTCCTAAAATAAAGAGATTTTTTTTTTTACACAAACACCATATATCTATGATTTTTCAGTTTTAAATAGTTTTCTCTCGGCCCTCAAGTTTTTTTTTTTTGAGAGATCTCGGTCCTCGAGTTGTCTCTCCCAAGATTGATACTCACACTTAATAGTATATGGTGTCAGAAATGTGTGTATAGGTAACACAACCCTAAAATAAAAACCACAAATTACCCTATAAAGTCTACAACATTACACGTGCAATTTGTGTGTGACCTCTTTCTTTGATTTCTTCAGCACACCTTAAGGTCCTCTCAATGTGGTACCCTCCTCCAATGCTTACTTCCCTCTCCAAATGGGAACAATAGCTCTCAAATACACTCACATTAACATGTAATTTGAAATTCATCATGAAAAGAAATTCAAGCTCCAACTCATTCAATTCACTTGTTGTTAAACCACCAACTTTTGCAAAGTATGAATTTCTGAAATTCCTGCCAAATAAAAAAAGCAGTCACTTTAGTATCACTTTATTCCCTGTTTTCAAAACAATAAACTAAAGATAGAAAAAATAATTGATTTTTTTTTTTAGATTTTAATAAACAAACTTTTAATTTAACAAACCCTTTACCTTGAAAATAATGTAAGAAATTAATTTATTTTTAAAAAGCAACAAATTAATGAAAACAACTTTTTTTATTATATGCAAGAATGTGCAAATAGAGAAAAACAAATAGAGAAAAATAAGGGAGAAGAGTACTCACATATCTTCAACATACTTTGAAGCAACCATAATAGTTGTTATGAGAAGTCTATGAACATTTGTTGAATTAATTCTAAACCCAACATTATTTTGGCAAAACCGATCAATATAGACATAAGCAACAACATAAACCGAAGGTCCAGCACGTGTGTATCTGAAAATTCTCTCTAAGTAAGATTGAATGGTTAAATCAGGAATCTCTTTACAATCAAAGATTTTTGTGCTTGCTTTGGACAAAACTCTTGAAGAACAATTCTTCACAATTCTTTGTGCTCTTGCCATGTTCCTCTCAATTAATGAAGCTAGAACATTTATCACTAATGGGGTGTTTGAATCTTCTTTGTATGAATAGGAATATAAATCATAGTGTAGTTTCCTTGGAGATATTGTCAAAGAAGAAGAATCCATCAAAAAAGGGGAAATTTTCTTCTTTTTTTCTTGTAGAAGAAGGTTTTGAAAGGGATTGGTGTGTATAAGCTTGAAGACTAAGAATGTATTAATTTGTTGTTAAGAAATTATTTGGAAGCAATGAAGAAAGTTTTAGGGGTGGAATTTATATATAAAGGAGAATGGAGTTGGCAATGGAGGGAGAAAGATAATTTTTTGGACTATTAGGATTGAGAGAGGGTGAATAAAGAAAGAGGGATATGATTTTTTATTTTATATAATGGGTCCTATATTATTAGCTTATTTATTTTTAATGGAAGGAGTGAAAGACTTTTTTGGACTATTAGGATTTGGAGAAGGTGAATAAAGAAAGAGGGGTATGATTTTTAAATTTTTTTAATTATCATTGGGTCCTATAGTATTAATTTATTTTAATTTTTTGAAGTGTGAGAAAGAGAACATTGAATAGCATTGTGGTTTTGGCCATTTGGATTCTAGAGAGGTGGGTGGAAGCTTGATGATTAGAAAAATGACAAATGAAGAAGAAAAAATTAAAGATATGAGTGGTTACCCTTTGTGATGGTAAATTACAAACAGTGCCAACTAATGTTGTTCTATGTGTTGCATAAAAAACAAGGCAGTATCTTCTATGTGATAATTTAAGTGTTTAGAAAGGTAATTACATATTATTTATCAAAAAGTTTTTAGATCAATAATGAAATTTTCATCAAAGTTTTTATGCATTATGAACGCTTAAATGTTTACAGAGATAATTAAGAGTTTAAAAAGTTGTCAAAATTATAGTGTTAACAGAAGTCATGACCATCATCAACAATAAATTAGTGCAAGAGTTAAGCGACTTGAGACTCTTAAGGATGTGGTTATGACTTCGGTTTATAGCTCATGCGTATGAAAAAAAAACTCAATCGAAAAGGGAGAATCTATCTTATATGTACATATGTTTTCTGATGGAGATTCATTATTGAATGTCGATGAAAACTTCATATATAGTAATAAAAAAAATACAACATCAAAAGAACAATTGAACCATAAAAAATTTATTGTTAGCAAATGTTAGGCTTCAGGAGAGCCAACATTGATATGATTGGATGCATTTGACAATGTACAACCATACAAGTGAGATTAAAATAAAAATATCACTATAGTATTACCCTTTCTCTATTTCCTTGAAACTGCCGTACCACCGACAGTGAGGTGAAGGACAAGAACGGAAATAGCTGGTTGGTTGTTGAGTGGGAGATTATGGACCTACAAAATTAAAGAACATTTAAATGTGGTTATAGTATTTGTATACTTTTTTGATATAGAAAGATTTGATATCATAACAAATAATTTATGAAGACGGGAGGAAACTATCATTTTCCTTTATTTATTTATTATAAACTTTTTTTTTATATAATTTATATACTAATAATTACACTTATCTTCCAAGTATAACTTCCACAATTTTTTATCCTATTTTTTTAACGGTTTATCAGACATTTATATCAGGTTTAACTCACTCACATTAAAATAAAATATTGGATATAATGTATCTTTATGAGTTGATTTGCTACGCATAAGTTTGTTCTAATATTAAAATACAATGGGTTAATACACATTTATCCTGTAATATAGCACATTTTTGGTTTTGCCCCCTGTAAAATAAAAATTGGATTTGGTCTTTGTAAAAAAAATTTGTTTTAGAATAGCCCTAGGTCAGCTGACTGTGCATTTTCGCTGAGGTGGCATGCTGAGTCACCTTTTTTTGATGACGTGGCAGGTTGACTTTATAATTTTTTATTTTTTTACGGGGTACACGTGGCATTCCTTATTATTTTTAAATAAAAATAAAAGAATATGAAAAATACCATAAAAATTATGGAAAAATTAATAAAAATGAAAAAAAAATCTTGCAAAATGAAAAATAATGAAATAAATCTGGAAAAATTAATAAAAATTCTAGAAAAATTAAAAAATTATAAAAAAAATCAGGAAAAATTTTAAAAAATGAAAAAATTCTGGAAAAATTATTATATATCCAAATTTATGAAGAAAAAATAAATTAAATTAAAATTATAAAAAAAATTCGAAAATATAATATTATCTAATTATTTTGATTTTGAAAATTAATTTCCATAATTTTATTTTATTCAAAAATATTTATATTTTTTTTATAAATATAAATGTTAATTTCCTGAATTTTTCTTTTTTTATAAAATAAAACTTCTTACATTCGAAAAAAAATGTGAATTTTTTTCATTTTTCCAGATTTATTTTTCATTTTTATTAATTTTTTCCATTTTTATTAATTTTTCTAGATTTATTTTCGTTTTTTAATCATTTTTATTAATTTTTCCTGTATTTTTTCATTTTTTATTTTTTCAGAATATTTTTCATTTTTATTATTTTTCAGATTTTTTTATTTTTATTTAAAAAAAAACCACAAATGTCACGTGTACCGCATAAAAAAATTATACAGTCAGTGTGCCACGTCATCAAAAAAAGTGACTCAGCGTGCCACCTCAGCGAAAATGCAGAGTCAACTGGCCTAGAGGGTATTTTAAAACAAAAAAAAATTATAAGGACCAAATCCAATTTTTTTTTTTACAGTGGGCAAATCCAAAAGTGTCATATATTACAAGGGGATAAAGGCCTATTAACCCAAATTCAATATAGTATCAAAGATTAACAATCGAGTCACCCACGGTTTATATATACACACTTTAAGTTTAATAGTGTTGAATGTCACACATGTATGGAAAAAATTCAAGTTCCACATAAAAAGGATAGGCTTTATATAAAGGTTTATAAAGAGTGACACATTTACCTTACCTAACAAGTTGTTTGTGTAAAAATAAGTTAGATCCAATATAAAAACTCAATTCAACTTTGACACTTTTTTTTTTTTAATTTTGTAGTCTCCTTTCAAATTTTATATTGAATAGACATTATTTATTGACGTGACACATAGTTTTCAGAGTCATCGTTCCTTCTTTTTAAAATTCAATACACTAAAAATTAAGTCTTACGTCTCTAATTAGAGTTTCAACTTTTTTGGTCTTTATTGATGTTTTTAATTTTAATTAGAAAAAGAAAATCACACTGAATATATACAAATAAATTAGTCTTGGGCATAAGCTAATAGTTTCTTTCCTTTTGTTTCTCTTTTCCTGTTTTTGTTTCCCTTTGTAAATATTGTTCAGACCTTGCTGTTTTTCCTTAGCATTCCTTATACTGGGAATAACGCTTTTATGTGGTAATATATTTCATTTTAACCTCTTTAAAAAAAAAAATTAGTCTTGTATCATGAACAAACGTACAAATAAATTAGTCTAACAAATTTGTTCTTCATCATTTGATGATAACTCTCATCATAATTCATTTGCTACAATGGTGAAACCAATTAATCTAATGGTATAAATTTATGCATGATGCAAAATATATCATATTTGGATATCATAGATTTGGTCAAAGAAACGACATCGTTTCGACATAAATTTAAAAGAAAATTGAAGGAGAATGTCAAATTACAAATGTGAAGGATATAAATAGCTAAATTGCTCCCAATAAAACTGAATATTGAAAGATAAATGTTATTTGTTCCGTCATTTTATGACAATTATTGAGATAATTCTCTCTTATATTTTTATTGAGTTTTTACTATCTCTATTAATTTTGAATTTTGTGTTAATATCTACATTTTGTTTTACACCATTTACAATTGACACTTTTTGTTTCCTAACACCGAAACAGTTGACCTACTGCAAAGAATTCAAAAGATTATGCATATTAATGTCTTATCTTTTGCTCTAAGAATATTATTTTTTGAACAAACTGCTCTAAGAATATTATGTTTACGATGATTAATTTTGTCATCTAAATCGATCTAATGATGTTGTTTGTTGTTCACTTACCTTCTATTTCGTTTTATATTTTTTTATCTCATAAATTGTTTCAAGATTAGCTATTCAAATAACAATCTACGTACCAAAATATAAAGTTGGCTTGACTCTTGCTTTGGAGTTTTGTGCCGTTCGGCAACTCTTTAGAGGACAAGCAAGTACTATGCTCTAGCTGTAGAGCTTGGATGGTACCACACGTGTGCAATGAAATCGTATTCCACGTGCTTCATCCTTGTATTCTTCTCCTTTGTTGTTTCCTGCTTCCTTCTTTGGATAAAAAACAGAGAATTCTAGTAACAATGTTGTGATTCATTGTTTACGGCACAAAATTTAAGTTTAGATGTCAAAGGTGTATTTTGTTAGATAATTCGTTATTGAACTTAATTAGGTTTTGGGTACGAACCTCGGTGGATGTGTCCAACTTAACAATTTTGATATTGTTTGAGCTAGATTTTACCGTTAATCTTTTTACGTTTTACTATATCTTCTTTGTAACTCTTATTTTCATAAATTATGTTATTCATTATTGCAATATAAAACTCTATAAGTATATTTCTCATGAATACTCTTACTCTTTCTTTCTTATCGATCCTTATCATCTTTATCCCTATGATTTCATGATTCATAATATGCTATCAGAGTGATACCCGAGTGATGAAGATTTTGCTTCCCCTTATGATTCTAAGAACTATGAAGAAGATTAATTTGATGATGATGAAGTTCTCTCAACACTTCTCCAATTATGGAATCTTCCGCTTCGTAAAATCCAATTGTTTTCAGCAGCTTCGAAAATCCGATCATTCTGGTTTTTAGCACTTCAATCGCACCTGATAGATTCTCCATCAATATTGGGGGAGATATCTTGTTTCCTTGGTGATTCTTGTTGCAACTACGTTGATTTTTGAATCCAATCAAGAAATGAAAGAATCGATTAAGTGTTCAAGCCTCCACTTCTATGATCAAGCGTAAACACAACGACAAAGTCGGTCGATTCTCGCAAAATATGTTGTATTTTATGGATTAACCTTAGTCAATAATTGAAATAATATTATTATATCAACTATAAATTTTAATTATACAATATTGCACTGAATAAAAGGATATTTATTAATGGGTTGTAATTAGAAACGGGTCGTGATGGGTTGTGACGTTTCTCACAGTAAGCTTGTTGAGAGGTTCCTCTACCTACTGATGCTTATATATACTGACTATCCCATTAGGTCATATACTTCTTCAAGGCACTCTCATTCTAAAGCATCAAGAAGGGAGACAAGAGTCTCTCAACTCTACTCCGCTCATGACTCTTCTTACAACATCATTCAATTGCCATCATGATCAAGGTACAAGTTTACAGTATTCTATGATATGCCATAATCTTGTATTGGGCTATCTCTGTTAATATATCTTTTAAGATAAGCACATCAATAAAGGTGAAAAACTTTCTGATTTGCTAATGTGTTTGTTGAATGGCATCAATTCCTTTTCTCACCATTGTGGTGTATGCATCATAGTTTTTTTTTTTATCTCAGCAGAACAAATTCATTTTGTTTCCTTTTCATTGCGATGATGCTATCACTGAACTATCATTCTTTCAAATCATCACACTTCATTTTTTATCCCAAATTAACAAACTTATTCCTACCACTCTAACTAATTTGGTGTTCAACCAAAAGGTAAAGTGTGAATAAAAGAATTGGTTTTTAACATCTCTCTAAAACATCGTTCTTTCCCTTCTCTCTAGCTTACCAAACCTCCCACCGTCTTTAACCTTCCTCCTTCTCCTTTAATCCAAACAAAGTTTCCACCATGTAGCCTCTTAGATGATGGTGGTGCGATGGGTTTCCATCCCCGCACCATTGGCGCCCCCTCTCCTGGCCGTTGTTTCCTTCTTTCCAGATCTATTTTCTTTCAGATCCGAGTTTGATCTTGTGGTTAGGCCGATCTCCTTTTCTGGTTTGGGGTGGCAGTGCTAGGTGGCGGCGCCATCGTTTGTGTCGCCGGTGGTTTTTGTAGATCATGTCCAGCCGACGGTACTCCTTGTTACAGGTTCCTTTTAGGGTTGTTGTACATCTCCTTCCGGCACGATTAAACCTCCTTCGTTGAGCTCTCTTTTGTGCCTGGAAGTCGCAAGGTTCGTGGTGGCTGAGGGTGGTTCGTGCAGCGGTCGTTGATGTCTGCTCCAGGTTGCTGTCAGTTTAGTTTGGTGACAGAGACATCTCAGTGGTTTTGTGTTTTTCGTCGGTTGTGTTTCGTTTAGTCGGTTGCTGTTTGTTTGCCGTTGACTGGCTTTTGTTTTTGCAGGTCTCCGACATCCGTTGTTTTTGTTTGTTCAGGGATTTGGTGGATTTAGTCTGGTGACCTTTTGCGGTGGATGAGATTCAAAAACCCGAAAGGGTATGTTACTCTGTGTCTTAAAAAGTTGAAAGGGTCAGGTTCTTTAAACCCGAAAGGGTCATGTTACCAACTTGTTGTGTTTGGTGGTTCTTGTTTGCCTACACGCTCGTTTTGATGCTCGAAAGAGGCTATCGCTTGCTGGTTTGTTCAGGAAGCTGACACTTGGATTTGTTACCGTGTAGACGGTCAGTCCATTCGCCATGTTTTAACCCTCATTGTTGCTTGCACATTTTCACTCTTCATATTTTTTTGTAATTTAGTTTCGCGCCCGTACGCGGGTTCGCTAGGTTGCGCCTGTGATTAGTGATTTTGGGTTAGAATAGATTAAGGTGGATCTGCTTGATTTGTTATTACACGATGTATTCTCGTTTGGGTTAATCATGGGTCAGGTTTAATGTTCTCACAATCTCTGTATCTCGTTCTTTTTATTTTATATTATTTCCTTTTGCTTAATAAAAAAAGGTAAAGTGTAACCAAAGATTATTCTACCTAAGAGTGACGATTCAATTGTAGATAAAGCTTATTAATCTATTCCCCAACTTATCAAACTCAAAATAAGCAGGATCAAACCTCAAATTTTTGTTGCTCGGTTTAAGAGTTATAAAAGCATGGATAAATATTTCACGGGTGCCAATCCAATATAGAAAGGACACCGTAAAAAACATTTAACCCAAACCCTTCATTGCCTAGTTGATTTAATATATTTTTTCTTAAAGAAAAAAATATATAAAGTACATAATTTTGTACCGAGAATAAAATATTACAGGAATATTATTATCAGAATAATTGATGGGTGTTTGATTTCATTGTCTCCTGCAATATCTATGTACGTATATATAAAGTACATAATTTGCTACCGACATACACAATTGATGAAATAACCTTCTATCTCTCGTATCTCTTTTAATAATTTTCTATTTTTCTTTTTTAACATTTTTATCACATGATCCATAATACTTCTTTCTTTGACAAAAAAAATACTTATGAGTTATTGCTTCTAATAAGTGTGAGTGAATTTTTTTGTTTCTTTATAATTGAGTTATTGCTTAAACTAATAAAGTATTCAATTAGAACAATGAATTTTCGATCAAAGCTTATAACAAAGCAAATCAAGATTCCAACTTCAACTTAAAAAAAAAAAACTTATATATGTATAATACCCAACACGCATAAAATATAAGTCCTAGCTCAACTGACAAAAATGCCGAAATTGTTAGGCCGAATGTCATAACCAGGGTTTGAACTCCGGTACCTCCACTTTATGTGTGTGAGTTTATGATGGTTTTGTCATCTCGTCTATCTAAAAAAAAAAGGGAATCCATAAAATAAATAAAATAAAAAACCAAACAAAATTGAGAGGCATAAATCAAACGGGGTTCACCAGTCATGTATTTTGAGGATATTTGTTTGTGGTTATAAGATCAACCATTAAAACAAAATAGACGTGCTTGCATGTCAATAAGTTAGGGCTAAGGGGACATAATCTGGCAACAATAGCAAATAAATCTTTAGGCTTGGACTTACCGTATTAGATTTTCGAATTCGAAGGACATACATGAATGAGACCAACCTATAATATTGGATTTTCATTTCAACTATATTATCTACCACTAACTAGGAAGCAGGTTTCCAAGGCAACCATGTCGCAACAAAATTGACTATTATTGTAGGAATGCACAAAATTTAAAAGAAAATTACTACTATTATTTACTTCTACTTTTTTTGTAAGAAAAGGACAAATTTTTCTGAATTTCGAATCTTTTGTCTACTACTCATGCTATACCAAACCAACCAAAAAATAATCTCATTTAAACTTTACCACTTATAAACAATTTTACTTCTCCATCTTTTAGATTTTTTTATTTCACTTTTTCATAAATAAGTAAAAGTCTTACTAAGAAATAAACAAAGCATTAGAAACTTCAAAACTTTAATTTGTAAAATAAAGAAATTTTAGTTTTGACATTTTAGCAAAATTTAATTTCGGTTTTTTAGTATAAGTATTTTTTTCGGTACAAGTTTTTTTTTGTCAAGTTGTGTAATAGTTAAAAATCCATCCATCAAAGTGAATAAAGAATTAATATGTGGATGAAACTTCTAGTCCGTGCATACTACAACGTCCATGTCAATTGAGCTACACTAACGAAAACTTGATACAATTTTTTTAGTATAAGTTATTCATCTTTCAAAAAAAAAAAAAGTTCTTCAAAATAAAAAAAAGGACAAAACTTAGGTAAAATACCACATTCCGAAAATCTGAAATTTTAGTTTTTCAATACTTACCAAAAACTTAATTCAATTTTCTAAAAGTAGAAAAATTATCAGAGAAAACATGACCTTGATCGAAAGCTTGATTTGAATTGTTGAAACGTTTTGTTTTCTTTTTCAGAAAACACAACTTTCAGTTTTTGTAAACTTTTTTTTTTGTTATAAAAAACTTATGTATTCTGAAAAACTAAATTTAAATTTTCTAAATTTTAAAAATTTTGGAGAAATAAAAATAGGGAATTTTAAAAAAAAAATTGTGTTGGTGGAAGGGTTTATTTTAGATATATAAAAACTTTTGTCCTCGTGAATTTAGCTCAGTTGGTTTGGACAATGCATAAAATATGCAAGGTCCAGGGTTCAAATTCCGGCGACAAAAAAAAAAGATATATAAAAACCTTTGAACCGACGGATACTCTTATGTAGGATCAAAACACCCCGAGTTGCTCAAGACAAGTACATACATCTTTGGAAGATATCCTCCGATGAATTTGAGGAGGCCGCAAAGAAACAGGAGTGACTTAAATTGTAATACTAATCATCGAAAATATCTTCCAATAAATTTGAGGAGGCCTCGAAGAAACACGAGTAACCTAAACTGCAATTGAAGGCCTCTAAAATGAAATGTGTTGTTGACACACTAAAGAAGGCTGAAAAACACCAGTAAAAGAGGTAAATGCTCTGACGACAGTTAACTATCGAAGAAAAGAACCGCCGGCAGTTAACTGCCGATGCGTCCTGAACATATGCAGAAACAGAAGCACAAACATATCAGTTTCATTGCTGTTCAAATTTCCTCCAACTTCTCTCCAATTCTAACCAAATACATTTTCACGGTTTGCAAGCCAATCAACCCGACATTATCACAAGTAAGTTGCATTAATCATTGTAATCATAATGTTAGTTTGTTAAGGTTTATTTTTTAAAAAAATTATAGTAGTTTGCATGTGGTTGGAATTGAACTTTTGGTAGATTGCATGTGTTTTTAAGATGTCATAGATGAATATAGTTGTTGTGAATGTTGTTTGAATGATTTTTAAGTACAATGTGGTTGGTGTTAAATGAACACAATTTGAATATGTTTAAAACTTTGCACACAAAGTGTTTGTCAAAATGCCGAAATGAGATTTGTACTGATTTTTTAGTTAGTTTATGTAGTTATAGATAATTGTAGTTGATGAGAATGATGTTTAGATTATGTTTAAGTTCAATGTGATTTTGAATGGTATTTATATTATGTTATGAATGTTGTTTAGAATGTGATGTGAATGATGTTTAGATTTTATGGTAATTTTCTTGGTTCAATGATGTTAATTTTTTAAAAATTTTGTGTAGATATATCTGACCAAGAGCAGGGGCAGTAATTGACCCATCGAGGTTGATATATGGTAAAGTTGTCGTGACTAGTAGCATGAGGCGAGCAAGGGTAAACGCTCATATACCAAAGAGGGGAAGAGGTAGAGGTCGGAGGGAGAATGGTGAAGGGACTTCTTAGGCTACACAGCCTGCAGAGTCATAGGTGGTTGACCCGAGCCAGATGGAGTATCTGAATTATTAGGATCAGATACACGATGCCACAGATGGTGGTTATGACCAGCAGCATATTCCGGACAGCCCCAACGACGTTACCTGATCAGGCTCCCTTTCTTGGAGGACCAGAAGATACATCTTTGTTGGCCTCTTATGCCAACCATGTTGCATTGCCGCTCTGGTATAATTCAAATAACATAAGTGTTATTTTTAATTGTCTAAAACTATCATATGCAACAAAATTTAAATGTTTTAATTTTTTTTATATGTGTTTTTGTATAAATATTATATCAACTTTTATATGTGTGTTGTATTTATCTAAGTTCTTATTAAATATTATATCAACTTTTACTTTTTTTTTATTTTTTAAATTGGTGCGCGAAATTTAATTTTAAAATGCTGCGCGTAATATAAATTGAAATTACACGTGCATGCCAATTTAAATATTTTAATTTTTTTATGTGTTTTTTAAAGTTTTAAATGTGTTATGTCTTAAATTAGAAATATGTGCACCAATTTAAATTCATGATTTTTATTTTTAAATGTGTTATGTTTTATTTTTTTATTTAAATGTTTACATTGTTTAAAATATGTTTTTTATTTTTTATTTCAGGTTCGTAAGGTGCGTTACGTAAAGCGATTAATCATGGGGCTAAGATTTTGAATCTCCGACGTGCACCCAATAATTAGAATTGGTTTTATGGTCCGCTTAGGGCGAGCGGGCTACATGATTTGGTTTACACGGGCTATGCCACTGTGCCTCATGCTTTACTGATGACTTTATGTGAGAGGCGGCATACCGAGACCAGCAGTTTTCACATGCCCTTGGGGGAGATGACCGTTAATTTGGATGATGTCGCATGTCTTTTGCATATTCCAATTGAAGGGTGAATGTTGAGCCATCCAAAGAAGATGTCTCGGGTTGATGGAGCAGAATTGATGGTGAGACACTTAGGTGTGACGTAGGCAGAATTGCAATGAAGAGTATGGTGGTTACATTAGTTATAAGGCGTTGAGGGAGTATTATGAGGGCTACCTCGATGCTGCTACCAGATTGTCAGATCCAGCAAATCTAGGGAATCCACTTGAGCTGAAAAGGGTTAGGACTGCTTGTGTGAAGTGCTACCTCTTGTACTTGGTTGGATGCTTGTTGTTTGGTGATAAAAGCAACAAACGCATCAAGTTGGTCTATCTGACGACTATGGAGGACTGCTACCCGGAGATGCGTAATTATTCTTAGGGAGGGATAACATTTGCATACCTATACCACTGTCTAGTTGATGCCTCTTTGCCTGGAGATAGAGCTCTTGGGGGAAGCGTTATACTGCTCACTGTAAGAAATTGTCACATTTCAACCTTAACTTTATTTTTTTGTTTTATTTTTCGTGTGTAATAACTTATAAATGTGATTTATTTGGTTTGTACAAGGATGGTTTTTGGCCCATTTTCCTGGCCTTTACAGTGTTGATCCAAATCCCAAATATATGGAAAACTATTCGGTTGCGACGAAGTGGGCGTTACAGAAGGGTCATGGAGAGGGGGTGATGTATCGCTCATTGCTTGATCGTATGCAGTTTGATGACGTTACCTGAAGGCCGTACGAAGAGCACGGTGAGATCCAGGGTTTTGAGGAGATTTTATGGTATTCAGGCTGGGTTACGTGCGATGTTGTTAGGGTGTACCGTTACTTTCCTGAGAGAGTTAGGCGGCAGTACGGATATGTCAAGAACGTCTTTAGACATCTTATGGATGTTGTTGAGCTGCGATCGGATCAGATTGTGCAGGCATTCCTTGACTTTCGTACTTACACGATTAAGGAGCCTGATTAGGGTGAGCCAGCAGGACATGAGACATGGCGGATGGAGGATGGCTATGTACTATGGTACAGTAAGGTGTCTCACCCTCTGATTTTGCCACTTCTTCCAGGAGATCTTCCGAGCCCAGCTAATGAGAAGCAGATCATTGCACAACAGTGGGAGCAGTACGAGGCGAGAGGCTCGCCTGATACCTATGAGATGGTTAGTGGCGATGTTGCCTATGCTGATGAGCAGTTGGGTTAGGAGGTGATGAGCCCTGAGCAATGGTCTACGACCATGCGCCATGTTAGGGACCAGATCGCACCAATTTTGACTAGGAGGCCAGATCGGAGGTCGAGGAGGCGGCAACAACAGCATGAGCAGGACCAGGAGGACGAGTAGGAGAGAGGGGTTGATGTTTAGGATTGATGCCAGGCCTTATGTTTATGACTTTGTTTTTAGTTTTTGTGAGATTTTTGTGGTTTCTTATAAATTTTCATGACATTGGTTTCTTGTATTTCGATGACATTTCTTGGTTTTCATATAATATTTTCAATTTAAATGATGTTGGTATTTTCCGTTTATTAATTTCATGATTTGGTATTGAAACAATGTGTTTAAAATGTGTAAAATCACATATAACAGGTTCTGCCAATTTACAACTTCAGGGCGCATTAGCAGTTAACGGCTGAGAAAAAATAGGAAGCGGCGGCAGTTAACTGCCGAGGAGTTCCAATCCGGCGGCAGTTAACTGGCGAGAGAGTATTTACATCTTTTATATGTGTGTTTCAGCCTTTTTATATGTGTGAACAACAATTTTCCTCTAAAATAGAAGAGTCCATCCAAAGATCTCTTACAAGAAGATAATCCATTTGTTTTGCATTCATTACATTGGGATTAGCCTCCTTGAAAAAACATTTTCTACTTAGGCTGAGTTCCTACACTCTTTGTTATTTTAAATTTGTTAGTAAAACCTCCCATTTTGGTCATAGGCCCAACCTGAGGTGACCACCTTGTGGCGGATCATGGTGTAGTGCATGATCATCATGCACCATTTAAGGAAGTATTGTGTCTCGGGCCTAACATGCTGACATTTTTATTCCTCTTGCATCGTTTTAGGAACTACCTCGTTCCTACATCAAGAACTAGTCAAGCATCAACATGCTCCACCTCAGTAAGCGTCACCAAACTTAAATCTAATTCATGAGATGTTACTACTAACAGAGAGCTCATTTAGATTGGATAGTCTCCCCTGCATATCTCATAATAAGTTATCCTAAACATATCGGATTACATCCATAACGAACAAAATCGAATTTTAGTAGCATATATGGCAACAACAAGGAGCGTATCATCAGAACCTATCAATATAAATAGGGGTCTCACCCCATGTATGATCACCTCAATCATTTTACACCAATTTGCAATCTGGCAGCACATTGCCTTGCTTTGACATCAAAGTGACCTTTGCAGACGCAACCCACCCTACTAATACCCTTTTCTAAAGAAAATTATTTAGTTTTAACAAACTAAAATTTGAATTTGTTAAAACAGAAATAACTTTCGACAAAGTCAAAACTTGAGGTTAACTAACTAGAATTTCAGCAAACTCAAACTTTGAACTCGTCGAAACATAATTTCAAAAGAATAAAAAAAATTAATTTTGGAAAAAGAAAAAAAAAGAAACTGCAGCTAAAATTTTGAAAATTAAACAATGTTGAACAATTAAATGAACCGTGACATTTTAATAATAAAACAATTACTTTGAACAATCATTTTATTAAAATTAATAAAATCCTAAAATAAATATTTAGCGTTAAAAATGTGTTTATTTTTATGTTAAAATATGTGCATGAGAAACAACTGTGGTGGTATGAAGTAAAATTCCTATATTAACTTAACTTATTTAATATATTTCAATTTTTTAAAGTCATTTATGAAGAAAAAAATAACTTCAAAGACCAAAAATATATCAAAACAATTTGTTATATTTTTTATACCTAAAAAATTATGTTACAACCACATCACATACGTTATTTGTGTCAACATAAGTTAATGCAAAATAACATGGATTAAATGGGATAATTTTTGTTTGAAAAAAAGAAAATGGTGGTACGGGGTTAACAGGTTGAAGGAGTTTAACTTAGCCTTTTTGGGTAAATGATGTTTGAGGAGAGGGATAGTTTATGATATCGGGTTTTAGGTGCTCGGTATGGGGAGGAAGGTGGGTGGTTGTGTGTTGGGGAGGAAGGTGTTCCGTGTGGTGGCAGAATGTGAATAAAGTTAGAGAAGGTGTTAGTTTGGTTGATCAGAATTGGTTGTTAGACAATATTGTCCAGAAGGTGGGGGATGAGTTTTCTACTTTGTTTTGGAGGGATCTTTGGCTAGATGGATCTTTATATGATTTTAGATATAGAAGGTTATTTCAGGTAGCGAAAAACAAGTTGGTGACAGAAGCAAATGTGTTTTTTTTTAGGTTATGGTGTGCATGATGAGGCATGGAAGTGGAGGAGGTTGTTTGCGTGAGAGGAAGAGTTGTTGGGGGAATCTGTGGATCTTTAGTTGTTTTGTAGGATGAGGTGGATGATAACTGGTTTTGGAAATTACATGCATCTCAACGTTACACGGTTAGTAGTGCTTATGCTAACTTGACTGAAGGGGAAGACAATATCGTTCCGACAAATACTCATGTTTTGTGGTTAAAACAAGTTCCCCTAAAAATTAATATTTTTGCTTGGCGATTATATTTTAACCGAATCCCAACAAAAGATAATTTGGAATTGCGTCATGTTATAGATATAAATGATCAAGGTTGTTCAATAGGTTGTGGCTCCATCAAAGATAGGGACCATTTGGTCGTTAAATGTAACTTTTATGGTAGAATTTGACCTCTTGTTACATCCTGGTTAGGTTTCTCAACGGCGACTCACAGTTTGGTGGGCTAGGGGTCATTTAAATAAATGTTTGGTTAACTTTTAACATTATCTGGCTCTTAGTGGTTTGGACTATTTGAAATGAGAGAAATAGACATTTTTTTCAAGCATAAAGAAGATCATTTACTTTCTTTATGTGAAAAGGTTAAGCTTCAGTCATTTTGGTGGTTGAAATCGAGATTTATTACTTTCGATTTGAATTATCTTTTTCTAGAGGCTTAACCCCATTTCTTGTCTAATTGACGTAAATTAAATTGTTTACTCTTCTGTTTGTTTTTTGGAACTCAGTTGTGATGTAACTTTGCTTGGTTAATAAGTTATTTTCCGTACAACTTGTGTTGGAAGATCTTATTACTTTCGGTTATAATATATTTCATTATGGCCTTTTAAAAAAATGCAAAATAACTAAGAGCACCTCCAATTAAGGGCTTACATCCAAATCGTTCCAAAATAAAACCGTAAATTAGTCTAAAAAAGCTGAAAATCGCAGAAAATTGAAATCTATTGAATGTCTTTTTGTAACAATAGTTCAAATGGGATCAAATTTTGAATTCTTTTTTCAAAACCAAACAAAACTACATAGATAAATATTAATACTTATTTCTTTTACAATTAGTATAATATATTGCATTAATTTATTATCTATTGGTTTTTAATTTTTTTAATAATACTTATTAATTGAATTTAATCTAGTTTTTACTATTTCATATCTTATAAACCTAATCGATTATTTTAATTCCTAATTGTGAATTTTTTGTATATTATATGTTATATTTTACATCAAACATATAATTTTAGCATGTCTTTATAATATTAAATTTAATAGATTGTTTTTCATAAAATTATAATTGGATATGAAAAAACCGATCAAAACTTAACCACATAAAATGGATTGTATCAAAAAAATTTAGAAGTCATCCAACCCGAACCACAAGTATTTCAAATTTTAGATTGGATGACTATTTGCCTTATAATTGATCCAAACTGCACCACGTACCCTGCCGCTGGATTTTAACTGGCCGCAGTTAACTATCGATAAAATTTGGGATTAAACTTATTATTTTATGGTGTTTCTTAGCCTGAGGGTTTCTTTTTAGCCCCCTATCTCTTTAGGCCTCCAAAAATTACAAAATTGTCCTTACTAACACATCCAATAGTTAACTACTTGAGTTTCATTTTTAAAATTTAAATTTTGTACATCCAGTAGATAACTACAGGTTGTTAACTTTAAAAATTTTGATTTTGTTCTTCCGGTAGATAACTACCGGAAGTTCTTTTTTTCAAATTTCAATTGTGTTACTCCGCTAGATAACTACCCGAAGTGCATTTTTAAGTTGAATAGCAAATGCGTGAAATGGCATTCCCTGACACGACATCGTTGACTCAGTCAGTTCAAAAGATTAAGACAAAAGGTGTGGAAAAAGGTGCGCAAAAGAGGAAGATGTCTACTTTGGATGATAATTCTACTACTCTGGAGCCATCTTTTTGGGAGCATGTTGATGCACAATTTCCAGATAGTCAACCTTCACGGACAAAACCTTCATGACATAAAAAGAAAAGTGTGTGTGTAGTTATCCTTATATTGGTTTAGATGCCTAATGTTCAGATGCCTAATCTACCGCAGTAACAAAATTTAAATTTTAAAAAAGAACTTTTGGTAGTTATCTACCAGAAGAACAAAATCGAAATTATTTAAGTTAACATTGTGTAGTTATCTACCGGATGTACAAAATTTTAATTTTAAAAATGAACCTCCGATAGTTAATTATCGGATGTGTTAGTAAGGACAATTTTGTAATTTTGGGGGGCCTAAAAGATATGAGGGGGCCTAAAAAGAGACATTCTCTTAGATTTGTGTGAAGTGGGAAAAGCAATTTTCATATTATTTTTTTTAGATTTACTTTTCCCACCCTGTGGAAGTCTCGTGCGCCCTATTTTTTTCCAAAAATATCCCTAGTCCGGATTAATTTTTCCGGATCATATTGTTAGTATTTTCCGGATTTTAAAATCCGGAATGTTCTTTTTCCAGATTTTTATTTATTTTAGCCTTTCAAATTCGTGTAATAATATGCAAATAAACATAAAAAAAAAAAAAACAGAATTAAAAAGAACACAGATAAAAAAAAACCCCTTTTATTAATATATGAATATTAATTATAATAATATTGAAGTTTTTTAAGCTTATTACATATGAACCTAAAACTATTTCTAAGGGGAAGGGGGTAAGCTATACTAGTGGCTCTAGCCACTGGTGGAGAGGAAATAGGGGGG
>Ga0315914_1004613_pt1 | contig 20520 bp, 8 predicted proteins | sample MpolenodulesMG_FD_203920 | JGI IMG/M metagenome (GOLD analysis project Ga0315914, IMG submission 203920) | Medicago polymorpha root nodule microbial communities from Los Angeles, California, United States - elongated nodules | ecosystem: Host-associated > Plants > Roots > Nodule | place: USA... | reverse complement strand
AGAGAAAAAACCATATTTCCTACATTTTAATATTAGTTTTGATTTTCATTTAAATTTTATATTTGGTTGAATTTGAATGCATGTGTTTTAATTTTAGTTTTATTTGTTAATTTGTTTTTGGTACAAGATGATATTTTTTTTACTTCGTGTAGAAATTTACATACAAAGAGCGTAGTGCGTGAGTTACATGTATTTTTTTTTTCCTTTCACAAAATATGGGAGTCACAATTTAAAAATAGTTTATGAGCAATTTGTTTAGTTGTTCTCAGCTTTAGCAATAATAGTAACAAATTGTATAAAAAAAAATAATAACATTGAACGAGCAAATATAAACAGAGTGTAGGAAAAATGTCATAATTACTCAATTTACCATTAATGAAAAATGGCACCTTGTCCGCCTTTTTGCTGTTTCCAAAACCAAAAATTAAAAAGCAAAACTACTTTGAGCTATTTTGCTTTTTTAGTTTTAAACTAGAAAACACAACTTGTTTTTAAAAATAGTTTTGTAAAACAAGTTTACCAAACAGCTTTTTTAGTTTTTAACTTTTTAAAAATTAAAAACAGTTTTTGAAAAGTCAATCAAACAGGCCGTTAATTTTTCTTATCATTGAAGTTTAGAGTGTATTATGTCTGAGCTGCATAAGTGTGTGTTATGACATCGTCGGAATCATTTAATAGCAGTTTAGGAAGCAGGTTTGAATTCCTTAAGAACTTACCACCAGAACCAGAGATGCTCTAAGATCTAAATATTATTCATATATAATATATTCTTACACGCTTATTCTTCTAAGTCAGTTTTATAAATTTAAAGTTATAAGCTAAAATTTTCTAATTAATCGAGTTTATTTAACAACGACAAAACTCATTAGTAGCAAAAATATGCTAATCTAAATATTGTTTGGACTCCAAGAGTATTATTCATTTTTTTTTAAGGATCCAAGAGTATTACTCATAAATTGTTGCTTATTGTTTAAAGGAATACAAGACTATTTGTTGAAATTATATAACAAAATATGTTAAACAAATAAATCTCTTATATCTAAGCTATTTAATATGAATTATACAATATACTTTTTTTTGAACCATCAAAAATGGTATATAAAAACAAAATTAGGAAGTCTCTGAAGCACAAAGTGTGCCTAATAAACTCCTAAAAAAACAACCATACAAACATATGATATATAGGCCTATTAGAGTCATGAGTCCCGTCGATTATCATAAAAGAGTGATTATGCATTCAAAAAGAAAAAAATATGATCGATTTCTACTATCATGTTTCTTTTAAATCCTCGACCGGTTTGTCTAATCTTATGGTTCAGATTTTTGCAATGGACAATTTTGTCACAGATCAACTATGGATTAAGATTGTCTTCTTCTAATTTATCTCCTTCCATCTTCTAACTCTCTGTCTCTTTCTTAATTTTACTCTCGCTTTATTAAAAATTACAAAAACAATCAAGAAAAAAAAAAGGAAGGAGAAGATCCAAGATAGGCTATAACTATGATCACCGTTAATATTATCATGTCTCATTAGAGCGTATCTAGTAGAGAAACAATACTATAAGACCCCTCCAACAACAAAGACAGCAACTTGACCTATTATGTTGGCCACAAAACTTGACTCATTTTCAACCTTTTTTATGGATAGTGGTATAACTTTTCATACTATCTCTAATCTCTAATATAAGAAAATTTCAACGTAAGAAATAATAATAAAATACTATATCCTGTCAAAAAAAATTGTGTATCTTTATCCTAATAATTTGAAAAATAAGACAAGAATTAATTAATACTCCCTCTAGGTCAAAATATATAAGAAAAAATTAAATCAACAAAAGTTAATATACTTAATCTGAATTTTGAATTAGATAATTCAATTTATTTTTTATTAATTTTCTATATATATATATATATATATTTTTTTTTAACAAGAATTTTTCTATATATATATTTAAGATAGGAGGTAGTAGAATTAATTACAACTTAATGGTAACAGCATGGTATAAAATAATCCGATCTGACTCTTGCATTACAAGTGAGTATTCATAAGCAAGCTGGTAAATAAATGAAATAAAGACATTTTAGTTTCCATTTAAGGAGAAACCAATGGAGTAGTTGTGCAATTTTTCTTTTATCAACAAAATGGAAGGAAGCAAAAGTGGGTTGCCCATTTCACATTGGCAGTTCTTTATGGTTGGAATTCAATTGATGGGGGCACTCAGCACTCTTAGGCCTATCTCCTCTCCCTCAATTAGATGGTGACAAGCACACAAAACGTTAAAATAACAATAATAAATGAATATGGCCACGTGTCAGGAAAGGGATGTATCAAAAAGCATGGGTCCTGTCTATTAGATCCCAACATATTGAATCCAATCAGTTGTAAGTTGGCATTGACTCTTCTGCATCCATTTTTTATTTTTTACTCTCTAGTTGGTGCATATCCCTTAAAAAAAAGTGTATATACCTGTGTAAATAATAAAAAAGCAAAATAAACATAGAAAATGCCAACGGGTACATGAAACACAAGGAAATCAAAAGAAAAAAAATTTAAATTAAGAAAGATACTTTATTGACTTTTGAAGAACTGACAACATAATTTCTAATGAAATACTTCATATATTTGATTCTTTTGAGAAACTAGTTAACATTTGATACTTTTATTGAAAATTATCATTTTAAATACTTATTATTATTTTTTGATAGAGTTAATGTTTATTATTTACTTATTAATTAACAACAAAAATTATGAACATTTTAATAATAAATTATCAATACAATTATGTTTTTAACCCTTAAATTTAAAAATTAAATGGACCTTAACATTGTATTTGATTTAAAAAAGAAAGTGAAAAGAAATAAAGTGAGAATGGGAAAGAAGAAAGGGAAATGTTGTGATTGTTTCCTTGTTAGATCTAAATAAATTGTTTAGTTGAGCACAATTTTGAATTAAAGGTATTTTGGCATACACAAATGACAAAATTTGAAAGAGAAATAAGTTAGTCAAATCATCTAATATGATTTATGTTTTAAATTTTATTATTCATGCGTGTGTGCGTCCATATAAATTTTATTTAAAATTGTGTCTATACTATAGTAGCTCTGATATGAAAACAAAACCAATTCTAAGGTGCATGAAAATGTTAAATCTTACCTCAAATATAAGGTTGTTTCTACAACTAAATCAATAAATTTTACCATTAAATTAAATAAAATATAACGAGGTTTGTCGATATAAGAATATAGAAAAGAGATCTGCACATATAGTTTACGTAAACACGTTAGAGAAAGCATGGAAACAAGTAGAACGACAAAGTGATAAATAAGGGTATAATAGTGGAAAAAAAGTAATAAATGCTGCATTGGTACTGAAAAGTGACAATTATTTTGAGAAGAAAAATGTTAAAGAGACAGTAATTGTGAGACGGAGGGAGTACTATGTATTTTCATTCATTTCTCATGTTTTTTTTATTTCCTTTTCTTTGTTTCAAACATAGACTAACTATAAACTCGCCGTCAATAACAGTAATCACTCATAAAAGACAAAGTTAGAGAAAGTAATCTATATTATATAGTGTAACATATATTTTCTATCGAGTGAACCATCAAATTTGTCCTTGAATTTTTACGGATCGGCCAAATTTATCCCTCAATTATGCGAAATATCAACTTAGTCCCTGAATTTGTCAGACGTCCATAAAAAAGGTCCCTCCGTCCAAGTGCTCCGTTAGCCATGTTGATTTGTCGCCCTGCATGTTGTGTTGTCTTATACACGTGGCAAGAAGGAAGCCACATGTTCAAGGACTAATTTGATTGAATTGGAAAAAGTCTAGTTTTCACTTTTCAGTTTATTTTTTCTGCTTTTTCCATTTTGCCTCTGCATTACCCATACCTCCTTCCTCACATTTCACTCAGAAACATCAAAAACGTCCTTGACCCTTCTCCTTCCTGTTAAAACTTTCTTCATTCTCACCCCTCCAAAATCATCATCATCTCCGGTGATTCTCACGTTTTTGAAGTTTATGTGTTCGGCTGTGGTTAAATGTAACGTTTTTCCTGTAGTTTATCAAGTTTTTGTGTTCGTATTCACCCCTTTTTTGTTTTAAGTTTTGATCATTTTGTTTATTTTGTACACATATCCTTCAAGGATCAGTTTGATATCTGATTACATAATTCAAGGACTTATTTGATGGTTTTTAGTATAACGTATGGATCTATTTGATAGATAGAGCAATAATTCAGGGACTAATTTGATGAAATATTATTACAGAAAGGTTACATTCCTCAATTGAGAAACTTGGGACTAATTGAGAAACTTTAGACAATATTTCAAAATAGTTTTTGTCTTTGTCAAAAGTTTCTCAATTAGACTCATGTTTCTATGTTTTTTTTCCCACATGACGAGAGACTTAATTGAGAAACATTTAGCAAAGACATGACTATTTTGAAATATTAATAAAGCCAAAGAATAATTTGAGAATTACTTACAAAAACAAGGATCAAATTAGTGGTTTACTCAAATTAATTTTCTACGAATCCTTTAAACAACGCTCTTAGAATATTTTTTAACACGATCTTAAAATAAAGTATTTGAAGGGATAATAATTGATCAAGATAGAGACTAAGTTATCAAAGTTACCAAAAATTCAAAGATATACAATGTTGTTTGATCTTTGTAACTAAGCGCTAATCAATTAGAGAAATATTATTTGAACAATAAATTTATTATCCGAAATCATATTTACATATAATGTAGATACAATTTCTTTTCTCTCTGGTTTTTTATTTCTCTTCAAATCAAATCAATAATAAAGTGTCAGGCTAACTAACATCTTTAAAACATTTGCTAAATAAATAAAAAAATATAAATTTTATATTAAAATAAACCCTTTTTTAACACTTTTGAAAGGTTGATTCCATTATCACTAATTGTGATATAGAGAATCACTGATTTTGTACCAAAAAAAAAAAGAGCATCACTAATCGTGATAGAGGGTGTCACTATTGGATCTAGTCATAGGAGTGTAGGAGCAAAAATTATCTCACACTGTTCACTGGCGCTATGCATGTATATGAAGACAAGAAGTTTAGGCATGTGTCACATTAACATTGGAACAAAGTGAGGGTATTGGTTGGGAAATTGTGTGTGGAATAAAGCTTGACACTCTCATTGTCTCTCCCAAAAATAGAAATACAAATAGAAACTCACTACAATATTTTCCAATTTCCACTCTCATTGTGTTTAGAACACAGTAAAAATCTTTCTCTTTCACAAACACCTTCATCAACTATCAGTTTTCCTTTCCATTTTCCTATCTATTCATCAATGGCTTTCTCTTCTTTCTCCTTCTTCACTCCAATAATAACAAATTGCATTCTAGTAGTTGTAGTAGTCTTCTGTTCAACCTGACACTTTCATCATCATCATTTTCACCTATTTTACTTCATTGTTCCATCCATTCTCATCACGTGCTTTTCTGACACTTTTTTTTCTTCCCTGCCATCTGGGTAGTTTTCAGTCTTCACTTGTTTTCTCTCACTCTTTATTATTTTCTTTGACTCTATTTGGTTTCTGAAGACCAACAAGAGCAACATAAACTTGTTTACTTTTTCAGTCTTTCTTTTGTTTCCAACTCATTTGTCTTCATCTCTATACAAAAAAATGCTCTTTCAATGGTTCTGAGGATATTCAAAACCATAATAATAGGAGTATAATAATAAAAAGCTTAACTTTTGCTACAGCATCATTGTTAAATTTTAAGATACTTTGTTTTTTGGTTTTTCTTGCTCATTGATTCTGTTACATGCAATGGAATCTTGGAGTTATATTTCTGAAGAAAAAGGTTCTGAAGAAGAATTGGGTTTTGGTGAAATGTTTGGGAAACAATATTCAGATGATTTCAATTTCATTGGAAGTGTTCCAAGCAAGAAACTTGATGGTAAATTTGATGACCCAAATGAGTATTCTGTAAAAGGGGACACAAATTTCAAGCTTTCAAATTCTGTTGTGGAATCTAATGGTTGGGATTCTCTCATTGATTTGAAGCTAGGAAGATTTGATGATCATGGTAATGCTTCAAATTCAATTGATGTGGCATTTTCCAAAGGAGCAGCACCTATTTTGTCTTCTAGTGAATCTTCAACACCTCCCAAGAGAGTGAGAATGCATTCAATGACTGCATATTGTCAAGTTTATGGATGTAACAAGGATCTTAGTTCTTGTAAGGACTACCACAAGAGGCATAAAGTTTGTGAGGTTCACTCCAAGACTCCTATAGTCATTGTGAATGGAATTGAGCAAAGGTTTTGTCAACAATGTAGTAGGTTGGTCAATTTTTCATGTTGATTACTTCTTTTAATTCATTTTAGTGTAAAATTGATTCTATAGCTGTAAAATTGATTTTGCTATGTTTAGTAGAATTGATTTTGGATTTCTAACTAGCTGGAATTTGGAGTTGTTGCCTCTACAATTGATTTGTAGCCTCTAATTTATTGGTCAACCCTTTTTTTTTTCTTTCTATAATTGTATCCAATCATCAACCTCTTTAAACTTGATTCACTTTTAGCCATAATCCATTTTACTAAATTAATTAATTCAAAATTAATTTTTGTTATTGCAGAACCAAAACCAAACTTAAACAAAATTAGTTTAGCATCACAATAGTTTTTGGTGTGTGTGCCTATTGGAATACTAGAACATGAATCTTTACTTGTTGAATTATATGTCATGAGCAGGGTTTTAAATTATGGTTGTGTTGCAATAATTGAAATTAATATTGTAGATAATCACACATGTGGTTTATTTGATTTTAAATTATCACTGCGAAAAACATCGAAAACTTTAATGTGCCTAAATTGTGATCACATGTTTTTGTTTCAAAACCTTGGTCTTGGGTTTTGAAAGCCTTGATTTGTTTTCATCATTCATTGCTTACCCTTTGCACCTATTGATTATTATGCTTCTTAAATGAAGTTTTTGCTTCAGTGATGTCTCTACTTAGGATGATAAGCCTCAAATAAGAAACTGTATAGTTATGATATATAGGTCTCGTGTAATGTTTAGCTTGTTATTCAGGTTTCATTTGCTGTCTGAATTTGATGATGGTAAGCGCAGTTGCCGTAAACGACTTGCAGGCCATAATGAGCGTCGAAGAAAACCACAAGGCGTTCACTCTGCAAATTCTGCGAGACTGTTTCAGCCATTTGGTGGTAATAATATATTTAATAAAATTAGATCATGATTCAACTTTATTCTTCACACTCCCTTTTCTTTCACATTCATTTGTTGCCTTCTGCACTCATTAAATTACATTGATTTCTTTTGTTGTGGTTGATGTGAACCATAAGTTACTTATTCAACAATAGTTAATGGTTGAAGCAGGAATTAAGTATCTTCTTATGGTCAATCATAAACTTCTATCTGTTTTCTTACAGAATGACGTCTAAATCTAATTATTTGTAGTTACTTAAATTCCCAGTTGTCATTCATATAACTAAGTTACTAACCTTAGTGTTGTACCATGTAAAATGCCGCTGACACGGATTTTCCGTTCCTCGTTAGAAAGGGGAAAAAGATGAAGCATTGTGAGGGTTTCCACACATTTACTTATAGTAGCTGTTGATTGAATTCTGGCTTGTGACTCTTATAATAATTGATTATCTGAAGCCAATTTCCTATGCTTTTTTTAGTCATCTGATATTAATATAATTGTATGATTTGATATGTAAAAAGATCCTATGGTTCTTGCAGATATCAGATTCCAGGGAACCAAGCCACCAGCAGCATCTTTTCTCTGCCCAGAGGTCTTCCAAAGTGGTTTCTGGAGACCTATGAAACCAGAACATGAAGCTGGCTTTAGGCATCTTTCTTCTGTTCCTTTTACCAGTGAAAATCTTCAATCAAGATCTTCGTTTCCTTCATACAGCGAAAAACAATTTCCCTTTCTTCATGAAAATGTTGCCACATCCACTGCAGGCAGTAAGTTTGGTGAAAACAATAGCCATTATGCGCATGCCATTGGCTACACCTCATTAGGAAGTGAAGACTTCAATGTTTTTCATACAGCACCAAGCATTCAAGGATTATCAGGAATTTCAGACTCTTGTGCTCTCTCTCTTCTGTCATCTCAATCCAATAACACTTCAAGCCAGTCCTCGGAAATTCCCTTTGATAACCCTTTGGTTATTCCAAGCAGCCATAGCCATGTCTACAGCATAAGATCACAGGCGACTTCCTCAAGCCGAGTGTCTGATAGATTTTTATCCGAATTAAATCCTGCAGATGGAAGTCATCTCAGTCCTATATTGGTATCAGACAATAATGATATCGTGAATTTTGAAATGGAAGATGGGATCTTCCATGATTCAGATTTTATGAATGCTAAAGACTGTCTTTCATGTGAAGAGGATGCAACCATTGACTTACTACAACTGTCGTCGCAGCTACAGCGAGTTGAGCATCATAGACAATCATTGCAGGTGAAGAAAGAGTTTGATTCTTCTTGCACTCTCCGGATTACTTAAAGTGATTTGGAAGAGGTATGTTGTACTTGCTTCATGAAAATTCAATCGACTTTATTGTCACAAGTTTGAAGAGTCTATTACCAATGACTAGTCCGATTGTGTGTAGGGAAAGAAATATTTTCTTAATCATTTATTTTCTGCATTATAGATGTGCAATAAACCTTTGAATTTATCTTTTTTTACAAAAACTTTATACAAATTCAAATAATATTGCAATGACAACAAACTATTGAATGACAGTGTAAAACTCTTTGAAATTTAAACTCTATTGCCTAATAGCCAATATCTTTTGGGTCTTTCCAATTGGACGAGTCACCAAATTATTCCTAATAGGAGTCAGAAAATCAAGTCCAAGAAATGATGAAATTTCAAAATGATTGTTGAAATTGAAAATCACATCATCACCTCTACCATAATTTCATATTCTAAATTGTCCTACGCAAAAGGACTAACACGGATGAAAGACACTACTTGCTTACTTGCATCATTGCTTTCCATTGTATAGCAATTGTTTCACCACATAGTTAATTTCAAAGGATTAAAAGATAAATTTCATATCCCATTTGGTGCAGGAAACAAGTTGTGCATTATATGACAGACACCTATGTAAGCAAGTTATCTTAAACAACTTTGGCCAACGGGAAGTAGAAGCTTGCAATGATTTCATTCTCTTCTTCTGCTCACTACTTTAACTAGTTTGTTCGCGCTGATTCAGATTATGAACTTGTCAGCAGAATATCTGAACTCCTAAACATGTTAGGCTATATCAATGGTATTTATTGTTTTGAGAGTTGGGATGCAATTGCCCCTCAGTTTTTAATATATGATAAGCATGTCTATGTAATAAACAAAAGCTTTATACTATGTTTCAAAATATGGTATTCGGGGCATAATTACTGTCTGATTTTGTGAAAATCTTTGTTCAATAGCCTCTTTTTGGTCAAAATGAGATATTAATGTTGTGGGGGTATTGTAACAAGTTGAAACAATGCTCTAAGTACAGTTGTGTGAGTCAAACAGTGAACTGAAGACACCACGTGGTTCAACAGATTGAGAGAATGTTCGGAAAATAATGTATTAGGCTCATTTAATGTGTCAGCTGCCAACAATTTTCTTACATAGGTAAGACTTAAGAGTACATCAGTTGAAAAATAAAATTTTGGGATTTGAGGCATGAGGTATTACAACGTGACAATAAGAACTAGGAAGGGAAGGGTCAAAATGAGTGACATTCATTGGACTTTTCATGTGATTGGTTGATGAAAATGGTTGTACACTAAACAAATGCAACAGGTATGATGCTGAATCTTTGACCAAAACCAAATGTGAATTATATTCGATATTAAAAAGAGATGAAATACAAATGCAAATTATTTTATTATAAACTCAAGGATGAAAGCAAACATAATGTAACCAACAAAAAATAACAAACATAGACTTCAACACTCATATTACACTTTGGTACAATCAGTAGGTTTAAACGACACTGTTCCTTGTTGAAGATCATAACCATCCAACAAATTTTGTTGAGCCAAGTTTCCAAAGATAGCACCAGTCGGAGACGGGAGAAAAGCCAAGCAAACAAGACCAACAAGGGCTTGAGTAAAGGTACTAATAGAATGCAACTCAACATCAGCACCTTTAAAATGTGCGGTGATTAGAGGAAAATCATATTCATCTAATGTCGCGCTATAGCATAGGCCGAATAGTTTATAAGGATCATCCACACGCTTTAGTTTCACCAAATCAACCACAGCTGATTCCAATTTTGTATAAACGTCAGCCGGTAAAACCGTTAATGTTGTACCTGAATCAATTATGATGTTACCTTCATCACCATCCTCCGAAGACCCTCCAAATTCTACTCTTTTGTTTCCAACACTAAATGTTTCTAATGTCAAAACGTAGTAAACTGAAGGGTCTTTTTTTACTATAGGAGTTGACGCAACATTGTCACCCGAAACCACAGCGGCATCTCCAAAACTGAGTTTACTCGTTATGTTTAACTCCTTGTTATCCAATGGCACCAAACAATAAGAGAATTTACCACCAATTGATGATCCCAATTGTGTTATTAGAGAGACTGGTCCACCTCCAAGGCCCACTATACCAGAGCCTGCGCCTCCAAACGACACCGTATTGTTATTTCCACATCCTATCACAGTTTTAGGAAATGAAACAGGGCTTCCGGTGGTGGAATCCAATGTAAGAGTCTCAACACTAAGATCTCCTTGTGAATGTGAATAATCTCCATAGTTAATTGTATATTCACAAAAAATTTGGTCATTGCAAGAGGTAGCTCTCACTGAGTGACATAGGTTAGAAGAACAAGGAATGTTTTTGTAACTTGATGATTTTGATGGATTAAACTTAGGAGTGGTTTGGTTGTAACATTGCTTACAAGGCTCGCATTGAAGCCAAACAATGTCACTACCTGTATCGACAATACCATATAACTTAAATGGCGGGGTACCAACTGAATAGGTCATGACTCATGAGATAAGTACCGGTATCGCGGGGATCACAGTTGATTCAAGTGTACTTGCGAGAGAATTTTTATAGAAATGATTGGCACGAATGATGGAACGATGTGCTGCATTGACAACGTGTTGGTATTTATTTTGTGTAGGTTTGTAGAGTGGTGATTTTGAGGAGTCACGATGGATAAGTTCAACTGTTCAACACTAAAACCATTGCTTACAACATGAGAAAAAGAAATACTAAAAGAAAGGGAAAAGAAAGAAAGGATTAGAAATGAAAGTGTGTTCATTGTTGCTATCACAAAGAAATATGGATAGGTTTCGCCTTCAAGTGAAATTTTGTTACAACTTGTACGTTCTTTAGTGCTTTTTATACACTCTGATTGTGCTTTTTAAACAAATGTAGTAGTGACATAATTATTTTTTTTATGACAGTGCATAATCCTATTTTTTAGCACAAATATCATTTTACTATATATATACTCAAATTTAATTGTAAGAGTTTAATTTTTAGATTATTTTGAGGGGATATAAATGTTTAATTTTAATATATTGATGATATACTCAATTTTTTTTTTAAGAAATCAAAATGAAATATATTAACAATATCAGTGGCGCATCTTTAGCACAAGGTGTACTAAAAAGACCACACTAAGGTACAATTAGTCTGTCAATAAAATACAAAAAGCAAAACAATTGTTAGTCGATACCCAAACAGAACAACGGGTCCGACCACCATATCTGAAAACTGAATACAAAAGTAGTGTTGTTAGCTTTCAACCACCAATAAGAATTATGTTTAATTTTAATACATTTTTTTCCTTCAAATTTTTTTTAATACATTTTTTTATGTAAAATAAAAGTTACAATGCCACCAACCAAACATAATTACATATCAGAAAAAAAAAATGTTGATTTTAACTCTAGAAGGGTAATATATTTTATGGATATTGATGTTTATAAAAAATGTTTTAAAGACTTGTACCAAAACACAATTTTAATATTTTTTTTCTAAAAAAAACAAAAAGTTTAATAGAAGAAAAAAAAAAATTCTAGAAGAAATTTTATCGAGTTAGGCTTCGGGCTCTTCATACATCAAGTTTCAAATAATCTTTACAAATCTTCCACCGAAAAGATTTTTACTTTGACAACAAAAATTGAAACTCATAGTCTTTATGTTATGTAAATTAATTTTATGTCACTGCTAGAAAGATCCTTACATTGACTGCATGAACTGAACTCAATCTTGCGTGATGTAAATTATTTTACGTAGACATCTAACGAGAAGTCATTGTTATAATATTAATAGTACCATATAAGCACATTTTTACATTATAAAAATAAAAAAAACCACTTTTAATATTGAATATGCATCGCAAAGTGTAAAACCAACTGGTGTATGACCCCTTTTCCCTAATTTTAATTAATTTTTTTTGGAAGGGATTAACTTAATAGTTACTACTTATGTACGTTTAATTTGCTTAAAAATAAATGATTAGATTGGAAAACTTTTTATGTAACCTGATTCATTTAGAAATTGTTCATGAGAATATCTTGCAGTAGAGCAATTATGGAAATTATGGTGATGAGAAATGAGACAAAGGATGAAGAAATTTGGTGAAATTGTCCACCACCTAATGCACCTCGCACAAGATTGATCAATGATAAGCAAGTTTTCCATTGTGGGTTGTGCCTTGCGCATAGAAGCTTGGACCTCACACTGATGTGCCTCACGTGTGCCAACATTAAAATCTCACGTGTGAGGCATGTGAATGATGCACTAGGTGTATGACATTTTATTTTTAGATATCTATAAATTCAAAATGTGAGTCCATTCCGAAGTTCTGAATTTTTGGTGCGGAGATGTTTCCTTCTAATAAATGAGTTCGAAAGATAAATTTAGGATTCAAGTTATATCCTCAATGAGTTCTTAGTTGATAGGTTTGAGGATACAAGCGTACAATTAGAGATTGAAGAAATGCGCATGAAAAGGAAAAATCAACACACAGAGTGTGCAAAAGATAATACATAGATAAAAAAAAAAGTTATAATATAATAAATAGGTTTGAGTTGCAAGCATTGTTTGTTCAACGTTTTCAGTAAGATATTTATCCCGTGAGGAAGGATATGTTTTCTAGTAGGCGTAGTTTTGTGGAACTGAAATGAACTCCTACATGGATTTTTATCCTACTATTTATAGACTAAGAAAAAAACTACATATACTAGATGTCACGTGCCTTCTAACTTCCCAAGTGTCTTCTTCTACAAGTTTTCCTTTGATATTTGAATCTTTGGCACTCAGAATCACATAATTGCTTGTCTAAAAAACCTATAGTTGATGTATTGTGGATTGAATAACGTCACTAACATGTATCCCCTCTTATCCTAGTAGGTTGAAGTATTGATCCAATTTTTGGGTTCAAATTGACGACACCATTAGATCTTGAGGTTTTGCCATTGAAATTAGTGATAACCATGTTGTGGGGCATTATCATTTTTCAAACTTGAATTTCTTCAAAACAATTTATGGCAACAAATTCACAATGGCACCGCCAACAATCAAGACTTTATTCACTATGATCTCGTCATCTAGTTCAACTTGAATGAATAAAGGTTGCAACTGATTCCTCATTTGAATAGCAGGGTTATCTGGAAGTCCAAACCTCTCCTTCGGATATAAATGAACATGCTGAGATAATTTTTTATATCCATCTTATGAAATTGTTCTTCAAGTACTTTCAATGTAATTGGATGGAAATTTGTAATTGTTTTAGTATGAGAACATATTTGGAGTCTTAAATACAAATAAAGTTTGATCTTAAATTTTTGACTAGTTCAAATTCATCAAATCGGAATGAAGTTTAAGTAAAAATTATATACATGTTATGTCGCAAAAAAATATAAGTAGGTGACATTTTTTTATTGTCACTAAGGATGAAATATGTAACTCGTCCGTATAAATAGGGGTCACTTGAGTTTTGATCCTCGTAATTGTTAATTTTTTCAAACAGGCCCTGCAATTACTAATCACTTAACCTCTTCTCTTTAACCTTCTTCTTCCTTCTCTTGTCCTCTTCTCTTTTCTCCCCCACCACCACCAATACACAACATCTCCACCTTCTCCACCACCCATCAACGCTAACACCGTCAATTCTGACACATCGACGCCAAATTCATGACCCATCAACAACAACAACAAAGAACTTGTAGTTATTCAAACTCAGATCTAACGATTCCAAACCCGCAAACGAAGTACACGTGCCGAACACAGCTCCACAAGACGTGTCAGTATTTTTTTGGTAATGTACCACATACCTTTGTGCACATATTTCAGTCCACCACAGTTTGTCATCAAAGCGTGTGGTTTCGTTGGAGAGAGAATGGAGGTGCAAACACAAAGGTTGTTGAAACACGAAGCATGAAGGTGGAAGCGTGAAGCTTGAAGGTCGAAAGGCGCAGTTTCTTCACGTCAAAGGGTTGAAGGTGAAACACATTTCACATGGAGAGGAAAAGGAGCATTGATGTTTCCTAAGTAGATAGCATGGTGTGGGAGAGAGGAATGGGGTTGAGATGTGAGGCTTGTAAATGTGAGGTTTGCATGTGATTGGAGGTGTGGGGGAGAAGAAGGATATTTTTGTTTTTTCTCTTTGCATGGAATCGGTAAGTGTAGTACTAATCAAGCCATCTTTAATTGGGTCAGCGAGATTCTATCCTAGTCACTGTGGACACGTCAGCAAAAACACACCACATCAGCAAGAAAATGACCTCATGGGCCAAATTAAAAATGATTAGTAGCTGCCGAGTTTGTTTGAAATGATTAATAATTACATGGACTAAAACTCAAGTGACCCCATTTGCAGAGACATTTTACATATTGTTACTAATGATGATACAAAAATGTTACTAATAATGCTAAAAATGTTACTAAAACTCTTTAATAACACATACCTTCACTAACAACTGTGCAAATGTTACTAGATATAATTAGTAACATTTTTCATGATGGTACCATTTTTTAAATGTTACTAGATCTCAATTATGATATATTGAACCTTTGGAGCTTTGTCAATAAAATTTGAAACTATTGGGAAGTTTTTACCACCTATGAAAGCAGAACATGAAGCTGGCTTTAGGCATCTATCTTCTGTGCCTGTTACTAATGGATATTCTTAATCAAGATCTTCGTTTCCTTCAACGAAAAACAATTTCGCTTTATTCATGAAAATGTTGCCACGTCCACTATATGCAGCATGTTTAGTGAGAACAATAGCTATTATGCGAATGCCGTTGTGACACATTATTAGTAAGTGCAGACTTCAATGCTTTTCATACATCATCAACTGTTTAAGGATTCTCAGGAATTTCAAACTCTTGTGCCCTCTCACTCCTGTCATCTCAAATCTCTTGAACACATATGCTTTTCTTACATATGTGTAATAACTGGCTTACACATATGTAAGCCAGTTATTTTTTACAACTTAAGCCACTAGGAAGTAGAGGCTTGAAATGGCTCCATTCTCTTCTTCTGCTAACTTACTTCAAATATTTTGTTCCTGCCGATTCCGATTAAAAACTTATCAGTAAAACAGCAAACCTCCTAAAAATGTCTGGCTATATCAATGACAGTTTTTGTTTTGATTTTGAGAGTTAGGATAAAAGTATCCCTCAGTTTTTAATATATGATAAGCATTTTGATGTAAAAACAAAAGCTTTATACTATGTATCAAAATATGCTATTCAGGGCTTACAGTCTGATTTAGTAAAATTCTTTGTTCTTGTCAGAATGAGATATTAATGTTTTGGGGTGTATTGTAGTAAGTTGAAACAGTGCTTTAAGAACAATTGTGATAGTCAGCTGGTGAAGACACCATGAGGTTGAACATGTTTAGAGAATGATATGAAAATAATGTATTAGGCTCATTTAACGTGTTAGTATATGCCAACAATTTTTTTACAAGAGTAAGGGTACATCTTATACTCATTCTTATATACTACTACTACTCCCTTCAAAAACAATGAAGCTATTAAATTCTTGTAACTTTTTAATTGTTTTGTCAAATATACTCTCATAAAAAGTTGTGAGACATTAAACGCAATCATTAATATTTAAAAAACAAAAATTCTACAATTTTTTTCTTATAATAAAGATTAGAGGTAGTCCGCCAACGAGATGATAACCGAGGGGCAACAAAACTACCAATGTAATAAGGTGAACAATTGAGCGTTCAATCACTGTAAACATGAATGTGTTTTTTGTTGCAAGCCCCTCAGCATTGCCAACAAAATTTTGGAGGTGAAGTTTAGAAAAGATCAGGTAAGAATATTTAGCCATTAATTTATATTAATTTAATTTATTGAGAATCATCAATGTAATTGCTCGTAAGGGTAACGTAGAATTTCATTGAATTTGAACAGCTTTGTTAACAACTGTAAGCATTGTTACACCAGAATCAAATTTTCAAATTATAACTTGAATTAACTTTTGTACCCAAAAAAATGTAAGTCAACTTTTCTTTTATTCTGGTAAATCATGGTATTATTAATTATTAAGGTAATTAGAATTAGAGAAAAAAGGTCATACACCAATTAATATAAACTAGTTTTACATTGTGTGATGAATATTCAATATTAAAAGTAGGTTTCTATTTTTTTTGGTAGATAAAAGTAGGCTTGTATGTCATTGTTAGGCATGCATATCTATTAAACATTTTTTTACTCGCCTCCATATCCATTGGATCTTACAGTATGAAGGGAAGGGTCAAAATGGGAAACATTCATTGGACTCTTCTTGTGATGGGTTCATGACACGAGCATATTATTCAATATTAAAAGAGATGAAACAAAATGCAAATTATTTTGTTATAAATTCAAGGATGAACTCAAACATAGAATGCAACATTTGTTACACTTTAGTACAATCAGTAGGCTTGAACAACACATTTTTTTGTTCAAGGTCATAACCAACCAACAAATTTTGTTGAGCCAAGTTCCCAAAGATGGCACCAGTTTGAGATGGGGCAAAAGCTAAGCAAACAATACCATCAGCAACTTGAACAAAGGTACTAATAGAATGCAACTCAACATCTGCACCTTTAAAATGTGAGGTGATTAGAGGAAAATCATATCCATCTGATGTCACACTATAGCATAAGCCGAATGTTTGATTAGGATCATCAACACGCTCTAGTTTCACCAAAGCTGCCACAGCTGATTCAAGATCGGTATAAACATAAGGTGGTAAAAGTGTCAATGTTGTACCGGAATCAATTATAATGTTTCCTTCCTCACCACCTTCTGAAGACCCTCCAAATTCTACTCTTTTGTCACCAACACTAAATGCTTCCAATGTCAAATAGTAGAAAACTGGAGATTCATTTCTCACTATAGGAGTTGACACAACACTATCACCGGTAACCTCAGCAGCATTTCCAAAATTTAGTTTGCTCATCGCATTTGACTCGCTGTTTAACGTAAGCAACAATGGCGCCAAACAGTAAGAGAACTTACCACCTATTGATGATCCCAATTGTGTTATTAGAGACACAGGTCCACCTCCAAGGCCAACTATACCAGAGCTTGCGCCATGAAACGACATTGTATTATCAGTTCCACATCCTATCACAGTTTTGGGAAATGAAACAGGACGACCAGTGGTGGATTCCAATGTAAGAGTCTCAAGACTAAGATCTCCTTGTGAATGTGATTGATCGCCATAACTAATAGAATATTCACAAAAATTTTGATCATTGCAAGAAGTATCTCTCACAGATTGACATAGGTTAGACGAACAAGGAATATTTTTGTAACTTGATGATTTTGATGGGTTAAACTTGGGAGTGGTTTGGTTGTAACATTGTTCACAAGGCTCACATTGAAGCCAAACAATGTCACTACCTGTATCGGCAATACCATAAAATTTAAATGGTGGAGTACCAACTGAATAGGTCATGAGATACGCGCCATTATCGGGAATAACAGTGGATTCAGGTGTACTTGTGAGGGAATTTTTGTAGAAGTTATTGGCGCGGTTGATGGAATGACGTGCTGCATTGATAACATGTTGGTATTTGTTTTGTGAAGGATTGAAGAGCGGTGATTTTGGAGAGTCGCGGTGGATAAGTTCAACACTAAAACCGTTGGTTAGAGCTTGAGAAAAAGAAATACCGAAATAAAGGAAAAAGAAAGAGAGGGTAAGAAAGGAAAGTGTTTTCATTGTTGCAGAAATAGAGAGTGTGACTTTGATGTAAAAAAATTTGTTACTCCTTTTTATAAACTGTGATTGAGAGAATGTAGATAGACGCTTACCTAAGATTGGGGGAGTTTAATTTTTTTGACGGTAAGAATGGGAAGAATTATTGCCTGAAAATTTGTGATTATTCATTCATTCATCATTCATAATGGATAAAAAGAAAACGGTTAAACAAGTATGCTGCTTTAAACCTCTCAACAACAAAAATTAGGCTGCTTTTATACTAGCACTAATTTTGATTTGATAAGATCAGATTTTCAACTGAATTTGGTCAATGGTGGTGTAATTCCATTCGATGCAATTACATTTAATGGTTTTGAAATTCAACGATAAATATTTTGATAGTATTTAGCATTATATTCACAGTTACTTATCTTAGTAAAGACTAGGTAAGTAGCCATCATTTAATCAAAATAAAAAAGGTAAGTAGACGTAAAAAAGAAAAGACCAGGTAAGAGTTCTTCTTTTTGATATATTAAAGAAAATACAATGTCAATCATAAATTTATATATCACAAAAAATGTTTTAATTCTGTAAGTGTAAAAAAAAAGTTTGGAATAAAAGGGGCTACGTCCCACATAAAAAACTGAAAACCTCTAGGAAAAACAGGATAAGCGGCATCTGTCAACAAATCATTTGATAAAAATGCAGGAGATAACTCAAAAATCCTAAAATTAGATTCCAAACTCATCCTGTATTTGGCAAGACCATCTACAACCTGATTAGCTTTTCAATAAACATGAATCCAAGTGATGCTTAGTAGTATGCTTGCACAATTTTAAAGTAGTGCTACAAAATGTGTTAAAGAGAGTGATTTAGTCGTGACTCAACCTTGTAATAACATCGGTGACTGAATTTTTTCCTTTCAAAATAGAGTTTCGAAATCTAAAAAAACAATTTTAAAGGTGTGTTTATTTCAAGTTATATTTGTAGATTCCTAAGAATAAAATCATAAAAATGCATATGCCTATATTTGTTACAAGTTTACTAAATTTTATTGCTGGGTATAAAATGTTCCTGGGAATAGAAAAGTTTTCCCAAAGAAAATGGTGGGAATAAAGTTTCCATGAAGATGAGAATAAAATTATGTGTAATTACTTATTATATTCCCTATTTTTAAGGTTTCTTGGAATATTATAATGTTAACCAAACATCTTTTTCCTAAATACCTTGAAATAAAATTCCAATCTTTATATTCCAAAGAATGTTATTCCTAAAAATAAATTGGCTTGAAACAAACACACCTTAGGACATTTTTTTCTGCCGTGTCTATCTAAAAAATTATTGGCTCAGGTTCCATTGTGCCTAAAGGGCTCATAATGAGAATCAACTGCCACCACCAAGAAATGGTACTGGGTTACAATTTATCTACTACAATTATGAGAAACCGTGTATATGATTCACAAGTGTAAGATCATGTCAAGCGCTGCTCCGCATGATAACCTGGCCGAAGGGCAATTATTGCTATGATCAGTAAGATCAATCTAGTTGGTGGATCAACACTAGCGCCTCACGTCATGTTTGCTGTGATTTTGCTATGTTCAAAATATATGCTACTGTTGAAAATAAGAAGGTGTTGTTAGAATATTCCTACACCACTAAAGTTGTTGGCCTTGTAGAAGTGGAGTTAAATTCACATAATTAGAAGAAGTGGAGTTAAATTCACATAATTAGAATCTACAAGTGATTGTAAACCTAACTCTATGTTTAGAAATTAGAATATACAAATGATTTAGTACACATTCCTTAGATAGAAAGTCGATGTCCGGTACTTTTCTTTTCTAAATTAAAAGTTCATTTTCTGATTGCACATCCGAAAAAGCATTAAGAATAAAATTAAACCATTAATATAATGAAAGGTAGATTGTATATAATCAGGCCGACCAAGAGTATTACATTGAAATCCTATCTAACTAGACCTAACTAACACAAAGATGAAGAAGAATGAAGCAAAAATACTCAAATGCGTGAATGCATGTTGAAATTTGGGGTTTAACTCGTCATTACAAAACCGCCATGTAAGGTGATGAGTGTCTCCTCTTTATAAACTCTTATCAAAAGTCTCATCTAACCGATGTGAGACTAAATCCACCCCCTCAAAGTCAACATGAGGCAAATTAAAATGTCACAATTAGGCGACTAGGGGAGGGATTTTTTATTCTTTTATTTGATTAAAGAATGAAATTTCTACTCCATCCGACTAGTTCCGGGTTCGAGTCCCGGGCAACCCATTTTAAATGATTAAATAAAGATTAAATAAAGTAAATA
>Ga0315914_1004612_pt1 | contig 20522 bp, 9 predicted proteins | sample MpolenodulesMG_FD_203920 | JGI IMG/M metagenome (GOLD analysis project Ga0315914, IMG submission 203920) | Medicago polymorpha root nodule microbial communities from Los Angeles, California, United States - elongated nodules | ecosystem: Host-associated > Plants > Roots > Nodule | place: USA... | reverse complement strand
ATTAACAATATATTTTTATCATTTATATATATATATATATATATATATATATATATATATATATATATATATATATATATATATATATATTGTGCTTCTCTTTTACCAACATTCCACATTTTATAATAAGAACAATGCATAATATCAATACTCCTATCGAGTATGATATTGTGTTCTTGAAGTACTTATAAATTGAGATAATTACAAATGTTCGTTCATTATTGACATTCTAGTGGCCACATTAATCCACATATAATTTTCTTTAAACTAAGTGTTTATGTTGATCCAATTTGAAGATTCTTGAATTTCCTATTTATTTATGGATTTTCATTGTCACATTTTTTTGTTAAAACTTGGATTAATTGAATGTCGTAGAACATTTATTGATTTTGACTAAATGTAATTACATTCTCTTAATAGGCTATCTGTAGAAGTAATTACTATTCTTATAACTATGTGGATATATGACTTTTGTCAAATTGAAAACTCATTGGCAGAACTACTAACCACAAACTTATATATATGAGTATTGTAACTCATTAAGTCTATGATATTTTGGGTTAGTGGGAGTTTATTATGGCATTTTATATGCATGGACCTTTATTTGATTACGAATTCTCAATTTATAATGTTAATCCATATTCTTTATTTATGTGAAATGTAAGGTTTAACATGTATGATTTTGTTTGCCCTATCGGATTCAATTTCTGCATTGTTGAATTTTGTGTTTCTTATACTACTTTGATGACAAGGACTATTATAAATATTTGATATACTTCTACAACCATTCTTATATTACTTTTTAATATTTAATTAATGTAATCCAAGTGGGAGATTGTTGAATATTTTGGATTTACTTTAATTAATTATTCAAATATAAATGTATTATATAGTATTAAATATTTAATGTTACTTTACTTGGTATTTATATTGGGCTTATTATGAACGGACCGTGATGGGTTGAACCGTTCTTATTAGTCAGCTCATTTGAGAGGTCCCTGCCTCCACTGATGAGTATATAAGCTAACTATCCCATTAGGTTAGCCACACTGTAAACAGAGAGAACGCTCCATCAGTAAGGCGGCAGAAGCATCTCTCAAAACCAAATTCTCTCATGTCACTTTCAAGTCTCCATGGATTCTGCAACTATTCAAGGTACACAGTTATAATGTTAACATTAATATTGTTTAATAATATGCTATATTTCATATCTATGATTTTGGTATTCTGTTAAATATCTTTCAATGCTAAGTCATGAGACTTTTTTAAGCAAGACAACATAGTTTCAACATCAATGTTGAGTTATTCATTTCTCTCTCGACCATTAGGATGATTTAACATGGTGTTCGTTGTTCAAATTTTTTTTTTAATATCTTTTCTAAACTCTTTTTTGTTGACAAATTATCATTTCTAAACTTAGATCAAAGCACGATCGGTTCTCTCATATTCATTGACAACATTTATTTTAGAGAAACAAGCTTAATGCATTTCATTAATAATAATAGATTCAATACATGTTGGAATGTGATAGTAAACGTGGAAACCCGTCTTAGCTAAGTTATGAGCAACTTCGTTTACTTGTCTCCTAATGAACTTAACATGAGAGTTCATTAGATCAATATTCGTTATAGGAGATTATTTTGAGCATTTGACATATTGTACAAAATAAATAAATAATATATATTAGTTTTTATTAACAGTATTAAATCTATAGTCGTTTGTGTCGATCAATTATTCAGCTGGATCTCATATTTGTACGCACACAATACTTGAAACCCAGCTGGATCTCCGTCGGTAAGAGCAAACACCGATAGTTTTAACACTGAACTCATTTTTCGTACAAATTTTCGGGTGTAGATGTCAGGAAACCGTGACCCACTAACTATGATGCACCGATACTTCTTGTCAAACCCGGATGCATGAAGGCTTATAATATTGAATTGCTTTCGACCAGTAAATTAAATTTTGCATTGATCTTCATTTCTATAATGTTATTTACTCGGACCGGTACAGAGTTCCCACCAAAATCAATCTTTGAGTAATCTATCACAAAATTCTTTGGCACATCTGTAACATAACCATTATACATTACTTGCAGTCTCCCAACAGCAGCACCACATTGATTTGCATGCACATGCAAACAATCCCGACTACAGCCCAACAACATGGCAATCTTGTCAAGAGTATCATTAGAACGTTTCTGTTAAAAAAAGAATTACACACTTCAATCTGATGACACTTCTCTCACAAACAAATCACTAAAAGTAAATTAATAAAGGTTGCAGTTGTGTTTTCAGACCGCGATCAAGAACTATGCTCTCTACTTAAAATGTACTTACTTATTATGAATGAAAATTTAAAGACATAAGCTTCAATATGTGATAGGGTATGGTATTCATGTATTATCATTAAGACCTCCAAGGAGCCGATCAATTCGATTCAAAAACCGCAAAAGGAAAAGCTCAATTAGAGAGCTTTTGCAATTTGTGGTATTTTACTCACAGTAGCACTTTTGATCGCTAACTGGCACTGTCTACATTCAAACCAATGTAAGCTGGTTTATTGGTGTCATAATTCCAATAGCGGACCAAAATGCATTTAAGTCAATAATAAAATTAATGAATTAAATATGTAACCTGTTTGTTGGGCAAATAACTCCTTGTCGGTATAGTATAGTTCTCTCTTCGTAATGTACCTCTTCTGTTCCAATTGAGATTTTATATGTCCAAGATTGTGTACAATCCGTCTGAATTTTCATGACTCTACTCCTTCTACAAATTCAAGTTTGTATCTGTCTTGTAGTTCTTTCAATGAGGGGAGGGTTGGAAGAGAGCTGTAATCCATTGAAGCTATGCGTAAAGTTACAAAATGTTAGTTAGAACTTAGAAGTATAAAGTTGCACACAATTTGATGAGGAACATAAATCAACAACAAACAGTTGCATATAATTTAGAAGAAGACAAGAACAATAATCAACAATAAAAAGTTCGGTGTAATTAAAATTACAAATGTCAGTTAGAAGTATAAAGTTGCATACAATTTGATGAGGAACATTAATTAACAATGAACAGTTGCATATAATTTAGCTCAAATGAGCACTTCGGACATAAATATTAAGCTCAAAATCACATATCCTAAAACTAACATAATGAGTGACATAAAATGAAAGTAAATATCACAAATAATACACAACAAAAGATCTAAAAGAACAAAAAGCTTGTTACTTTTCCTAAACAATGCAACATTTCTTTAAAAGCTATATTTCAAATCCATACAGTTCAACAACCACTTTTAACCCCAATCTCTCAACTAACCCTCACTAACTACTAACTGACACAGATTTTCTACCAACAACAGAAACAACATTTGCAAAAATCACATAATCAAACATAATAATAACTTAACATAGCTTATAACCAACTAAAATCACCAACTACAAATTCTTAATACATGCAATTCTTCAACAAAGCTTAAAAACAAAAACAAACACTATATTTGAAAAATCACATTGATTTTCATCATTTTCAAAAGAGAAAAATCCAACTTAAACGATTTTTCTACTAAAATCACTTAATCAAACACAACATCAACTTAACTTAGCTTAAAAAGAACTAAAATCACCAACTACAAATTTCATAATACATGTAATTCTTCAACAAATCACAAAAGCAAAAACAAACATTGTATTTGAATAATCAACATCTATTTTCAGCATTATCAACAGTGAAAAATCCAACTTAACGAATTTTCTACTAAAATCATAAACAGTAACTGCAAAAATCACTAAATCAAACAAAACAATAACCTAAATTAGCTTATAAGCAACTAAAATCACCAAGAAAACGCAAAAACAAAAACAACACTGTATTTAAAAAAATGAGACATCGATTTTCATGATTTTGAACACAGAAAAATCTCAGCAACAACAATTTAAGCTTCAGAGAAGAAGAATTCAAAGAAAAAAAGGGAAAAAGAGAGAGATTTTGACTTACAGTGATGAAATTGTAGAGGAAAATGGAGGAAGCTCAAAAAAGGAACTTGAAAATGGAAATGAGGAATTGAATGCACGAAACCCTAGGACAGAGATAAATATTAAGCTCAAAATCACAGATCCCAAAACTAACATAACGAGTGACATAAAATGAAAGTAAATATCATAAATAATACACAACAAAAGATCTAAAAGAACAAAAAGCTTGTTACTTTTCCTAAACAATGCAACATTTCTTTAAAAGCTATATTTCAAATTCATACAGTTCAACAACCACTTTTAACCCTAATCTCTTAACTAACCCTCACTAATTACTAATTTATACAAATTTCCTACTAATATCACAAATCACTTAATCAAACATAAAAATAACTTAACATAGCTCATAAACAACTAAAATCATCGACTACAAATTCTATAATACATGCAATTCTTTAACAAATCTCAAGAACAAAATTAAACACTGTATTAAGTAGAACCATAATTTTTAAAGGGAAGTGCTATTAACACCCCCCATCTATTAAGTAGAACCATAATTTTTAAATTTTTAAGTTAACCTTTTGATTTTCAGGAGAAGAGACTTTAATAATATGAAGTTGGATCGAGAAGTAAGTAACATTTTATTTGACCCTAGTAGAACCTCCATTTTGTTGAAGTGATTACTTTTGATGAGAGTCCAAAGCTAAATTTAGGATTTACTTTTTTAAAGAAAAAAATGTTTGTCTAATTAAAAATATGTATTCTAAACTTTTTATTTTCTTTAACATCAAATTTTTTAAATAATGAGATAAATACAAAGGGTACTTAACCCAAAAAAAACAAACACCTTACACCAAACATTAAGACATAGAAGAGTATTAAAATATCAATCAAAATATGTATAAGGCCACCCTCTTTTCCTAACAAGAATCCATCTCCAATATACTTTGATGGCTTCCACTATTTCTTCCATCTCAAATGTTTTGAAGAAAAAATAGTCTCATTCTGCATGCTTCCTTAATTCTAATTGGACACAACTTTATGTTTGATGTTATCTATGATGTACATATATTAGAGTAGGGTGTGTGGAGAAAGATAGTTTGGTTTTGGTGTCATGTATTTGCATGGTGTGGTGTGAATCATATTTCATACTCTAGAAGAACACATAAAATGAAACCATAAAATCAACATTAAGTGATTTGGATTTAGCTTCTCTAAATCAAGCAACTCACTTTAGAGTTAAAGTGTAAAGTAAACAATATTAACTGTTAAATAATAAATTAAAAATAGATATTGTAGGTAGAATATAACAAATCATGAGTTTGTTATTATAACAACTCTTTACTTTTTACTTTACACTTTACTTACTTTAGATATTCTTTTTTAGGAAACTTTACTTACTTTAGATGATCTTGCCTCTAAATTTGTATTCTATGATAAATATAGTTAGTTTTTCGAAAAGTAAAAAAATAATTTTATCGTTTATCATACTTGTAATTTTTCTAGTTATTGCATGTATTAAAATAAAATCTAGCAAATAAACATGAGTCTGGTTAGGTGTTTTATATTTCATCATGAGCTATGGGGCCTTTTTTTTAGCTAGACAACATAGTTTTGAACATCAATGTCGAGTTATTCTATCTCGACCATTACGATGATTTAACATGGTGTTCGTTGTTCAAATATTTTTTGTTATCATTTCTAAACTTTTTTTTTTTTGACAAATATCATTTCTAAACTTAGATGAAAGCATTATTGGTTCTCTCATATTCGCTGACAACATATCTATCGAAAAAATTAATCAAGTGGTAGATCCTCTTACAAAGTTTGACATTAGCTACATTGTTCTTTAAAAAAAAAAATTATTTCAGATTTTCTGTCACTTTAATTTCCATTATAGGAGATTATTTTGAGCATTTGACTTCAATTGTACAAAATAAATAAATAATATATATTAGTTTTTATTATCAAAATTAAATCTATAGTCGTTTGTATCGATCAATTATTCAAAGGAGATAATATCTAAAGACCTATTTGTTTTTCCTAGTTCAGTATACATCCAGGGAAGGCTTCAATGTATAAAAATCCATTAGCTCCTGTCTCAAAGTTTATCACCTTCAAGGCTTCAACTAACAAAACGTGTTAGCATAATTTGTATCCAAGCATCTCCACTTTTTTCCCCTAACAAAACAAATATGCAGTGCAATTAATTAACTAAACCATGACCCATGAAATGGTTTAGATTTCTTAGCTTAATAAGAGATTATGAATTCGAATGAATGAAGCACGATCACCTCTCGGTTTATGTGTTTCGGTGTTGGACACATGTCAGTGTCTGACACTAATACCGACACGATACCTATGATTATCCTGAATTATGTCATTTTCTCAAATTATTATCGGTGTCGGTATTCGTGTCGTGTTTGATGTATGTGTCCGTGTTTCATATATTCGAATGAGTTTAAATTCAACAATGGAAATGCAACCATTTCTTTACATACGAAATTTACGTGTTCGATGTCTGCGTCCATGTGTCCGTACCATAAAGCATTTTTGGAAAACAAAATAAACATAATCATGCCCTCCACACGCCTAGTTTTATTTATTTTTTGGTAAATCATACTCTCCATTTATGAGAGATTGTTATATCGACATTATCTGCCTTCTCTTCCTCTTTCTGTTGCTTTTTTCTTATTTAGTTTAATTTAATTGATTTTGCCAACACATACTATCTTCCCCTTTATCTGGAACCTTCTAATTTTCCAATACAAAAAGAAAGAAAAAGCCACGGTTCCTTTGAATTTGAGTGACACTAACAAATCATTAGGAGATCACTGATTCCTTTATAATTAGTATGCATAAAGATGCAATATAAAGTTGTGGTTGACATTGGCTGGGAACAAGGATCCTGTAATTAATTTATTCATTAGTACACCAAATGATCAATATGTTGCTTATTATTTTATTTGCTAATCAAGGATAGCAAACACAATATACAACAAAAAGGAAAGTATTCTCATAGCTAAATAAATTATGTTCTTCAATTAATTTGTTCATTCATAAGGTAAAGGATACAATAATGTTTTAAAAATCTTTTAAAAATCCGACATGAGATCGAAGAAGTGAAATATTTATGTTATGGTTCAAGCACTTTATGGTTAAAATAGATGGCTTGCGCATTTGATGGAGTAAAAAGTATTATAAAAGAAATAAAAAAAAATAAAAGAAAAGAACTTGGTTGAACTTTGAGTTAGATGATGCATCATGTTCAATATATGTTCATATTAATACATTTAAACCAGATGTTTGATCTCTGAATCTTGCGTATGAAAAAAGTTCAGTTGAAAGGAAAAACTCTACATTATGTGTTTCATAAATTTTTCAATGTGGAATTTTGTACCAAAAACATGTAACACAAAAAAATAGAAATAACTAAATTGGATTAATATTTTATACTCAGGTTTAAACCTAACAACTATTGGTTAGAAATTGATTTTATACTTAAAACACAATAAAATCAATTCTACCACCTCTAAAATTATTTTTTATTCTCTAAAATTGAATCCAAACATATATAATCAATCTAAGAGTCAGAATCAAACCATTAACCACTTGCTTATATATTCTAAGTCCCCACCTAGAATATTTTATTGTTGGTTTCAGAGGAATTTTATCATCACTATTACGAAAATGTTTTGTAATGTCGTTCCAAGGAATTTTATCATTACTAATGCTGTATCATCTAACTCATTTCCATTTTTGCTTACACGTAACCCAACCTAGTATCTAGATATTCTTTCTTTAAGTATAGTATAGTGTACCATAATCTCCACAATACTAATATTTATATTCCTGGACGGTTCTTTGGACCCAGCATGCTTTTGATTCAAATTACAAGGAGCTAACACTTATTTAAAGTGAGTACATGATTGAAGCCATGACAAAAGAAATATAAGAAAATTAATGGCACAAAATTAATACAGCCTGGTATTTAGTTTGTGCAAGCAAAATTCAATATTTGACATAAGTTGACCAATTGATGCTGAGTGAACTAAGTGGAGGACAAAATGATACAAAATGCCAGCTAACTTTGACCCTTTTGATTTCATTATTTGCTTGAAATAGTTCCAATTCTTACACGCAAGTATTGATTAACATGCACAAACAAATTAATCTTACACCATTCATAAACTTGTTTTTTATAATTAGATCAATAAATTACATCATGCCACATTTGACTCAATAATAGGTTAAAATTATTCAACCCACTTAGGTTGGTCTGGTGGTATTGATTTGAGACCTATGAGCGTACTCCTCCTCAAGGTCTCATATTCGACCAGTATCAATTTGAGTGGCCTAATCATGCCTCCACATGTCGCATGACCCATAAGATGATAAAAAAAAACCGCTCTTAAAATAGATTATAGCTTGAAAGTAAAATTTGTAGATTTTGATTTCAAATATGGTTTTTACACTCATTTATTATTTAATTCATTTTTATGTGAATCTATTCAAATATAAATCATTTTACATTGAACTCACTTTTAACTAACATCAATTATTTCAATTTTTATCATTGTAGAACTAAATACACACTAAAAAAACAAGGTATGTGACAATTGTCCTTTTCATGATAAAGTTTAGCATGTAACACAACAGTTGTATATAATGACTACAGTTTAGCCCTTCACCCACACATTATCTCCCCTAGTGTCTATTTTTATTGGGTTTTGAAAGTTACAAATAAGGTAGTGATTAAAGAATTTTACAATGATAATAGTTTTCCTTGTTATATCTCACTCATTCCATCATTGTCATCATGTTTGGTTATGTTCAATGTTCATACAATTGTGCTATGTTGGAAGTCTCTATACCATCAATGTTTTGGTTAAAACAAAATTGAGAGTCAAAAGTGTGGCAAAAACACAACCACAAATGTTTTAGTCACAAGAGAATTTCTTCCATATAGTATGTGACATGGTTTCTTAGATGACACTTTTAGGGTCTCTCCTCCTCTCTAGCCCTATATGATTTGATTATGATGTTCCACTTAGAGAAACGTAGTTCAGACATTAATATCAACTTACTATATATGCTGATTCTTCACCAGTAAAGTTATAATTAGCATCCTTGCTGCCTACACCCTACACAACTTGATTGTGGCATTTTTTTTTCTCCCGAGAAGATAAGAGTGTGGAAGTCTATAAGATGAATACAAGAAAATTAAACTAGAAGTTACTCGTAAAAAAAAATAAAAAATCAGCAAGATTACAATTATAAGTCTCATAGAAAGTATAAGTATCACCAATATCACATCATATCCGCTTCATAATACGAATGACAAATATTTACCTTCTACTCTCAAATTCGTATAATCAAACTTCAACTCTCAACACAAATAGCGACAACTCTTTTTAAGTTGTTAACCACCACCTTTGAATCAATTTTACAAAATTGCCGTTGATACTATGTAAAAAACACACTAAAACCTTTAAGCAACATATTTGATATATATATATATATATATAGTGTGTGTGTTTATCCTTCAAAAAAAAAAAATATAGTGTGTTTAGATTTACTTCTATAATGATGGAAGTGCGTCTATATAACCTTTATGTTGTGAATTTTAAGAAGTTATAAATCCTAATTTTTGGTGAGCGTACGTGTAGAACTATTTTTTTGTAGATACAAGCATATTAATAGAGTAGTTGGTAAGATATTAACTCAAGCCTCATTAATATATGCGTTCAACTTCTCTAAAAAAAATGAAAAAAGTCGCCCCCTTCCTTTGGCGAACTAAACACAAACAACTTTTAAATTTATTCCCTCTCATCTTCTCCATCAAAATTCATCCCTTATGTTGAACCAAACATACAATGGCATACTAGCTAGAGACTCTACAAAATGTCTCAATGATTTCAATCTTATTGATCAACTATAAGACTAAGATATATTCCAATGGTTATATCACAACTTACGACTTTTCGTTCATTCCCAAAATATATGATTAGTTTCACCTTAATTACTTATTCTCAAAATTTATATATATTTTTATTTGTTTCGAAGAGTGCGGTAAAACTACACACACTAAATGTTGAAAAATTTAGAATTAAAGTTCTAACCTATACCATAACATATCAAATTTCTCCGCATCATTTTACGATCTGAATTATACACTTTTTTTAGGCATGAGTTGTACACTTAACTTTACAACACATATGTTTTTATCTTTTACTGATTTTTAGAATGAAATTTGGTTCTATAATCCACCTACATCTCTCTAACTTATAAAAGCCAAAAAAACAAAATCTATATTAATATTTGTTTCAACCCCACTCACTCAGTCCTGAAATCATTAATAGGGTGAGAATGCCCATAAGCTAAGGAAAGGCACAAAAATGGAACAACCAAGAAATATAAATGGTAGTGGAGAATAAACTGTTGAAGCCCTAAGGCACGGTTAATGGTTGATATAGGAAAGCTTTGATTGATGTATGACATTTGATGATTTTGGTCCTTTATCATGAAGAATGGATTTTATGATTTTTAAAGTCAGTGCACTTTAGAGTGCTCCAAATTCAATGCCTCTTTCATAAGTCCCATGTTATACTCAAAAAGCTCCTTACAATATGAGTATTCCATCCCCACTTCCAAAGGTGACATGTTTTCTTTTCTCATTGTCAACCACTAATTTCATTTTCCCTTTTTGTATTGGGATTCTGTAACTCTCCTACTCCCAAGAAATAATTTTAGAATAAATCATCAATTTGATTTTTAAAGTAATACTTTCTCTATTTTAATTCCTTTTTTCTAATATATAAATATAATAAATAGTTTGTAAAATGTATAAAAACATTTCAATTTAGTTTCTAAATCATATGAAAATCCATCAATTTAGTTCATAACAAGTAGCATAACTTAAGCTCACATATTTTATATACTTTATAACAAGATTATTATATATACATATTTTAAAGACGAAAGTGAAGAAAAATGAAACTAAATTGATGGTGTATTCAATATTTTTACAATTCGATGATAATACTTTTTTGGTTAAGTAATTTAATGACTATAATTCCTTTTTAAGGTGAATAAGTGAAGTGTTCGAAGTTCAAATTTCGACCCTTACATATTACTATGTATTATTCTTATCAACTGAGTTATATGTTAACGAGAATTGATGATAATATTTAAAAATAAAACACCCCCTTAGCATGATACGTACGTGGCAGCTCTTCCCTTTGCTTGAGTGGAAAATGGGTCGAGTCTTTCATGTTATTGGACTTGGTCCCAAGTTAACTAAGATTGGTCCAATGAGAAGTCTTATTTTTTATTTTATTCTGGAATACAATTAGAAGTTTTTTTTTTTTATTAGTTATGAATGAATGAATTGGTGATAGTTGGGCCTCTAACGAGTTAACTTGATTAAAAAAAATATTGAGAAAATTGATAAGATGCCATTTCAACATTTAAGAAAATAATTTAGAACATTTTTTTTTTGAAAAAATTAATTCAATGACAGATACATGAAGATAATAAAAGGTGTAGAAAAAAAAAATGAGAAATATGAATCTTCTGTTGCTTTTACGATTAGAGGTTGATCGACCGATTGATTTATCTTATAGTTGAAAGGATTGGTTTATATATAAATCTAACATAGATTAATCCAATTGATAAAAAAAAATTGACTCATACCATGCAAGGACGTGAGTCCAACTCATAGCTTATCACTTCTCTACCATGATTTTACTAAGTCTTAGGATTCAATTCACATAAACTCTCTTTACAAAAGAAAAATGAAAGAAAACAATATCTCTCTTTAAAAAAACCGAAAGAAAATAATAGATAGAAAGAAAAAGAAAAAATACATTAAAAATATATTTTGTCTAATATGCACTGGTGAATTAGTGTTGCATCATATACATATTTTATCTCACTTTTTTTTTTGGGTCAAGTAGGTTAGTGGTCAGAATTCACCTTTTTCAAAATAAATAATTAAGGTGTCCGGGGTTCGAGTCCCGACCCCTACATATAATTAACAATGCATGTCCTTGGAAATTGAGTTATGCTCACAGAGACACTTAATTTTATGATAAAATTTATTGATCTAATAGTAAAAACAAACTTATACATCTCATACAACACTTATCTCTTTTTGTGCATTGTATTTTTGGCCTAAATTGAAAAAAGGTTGCATGAATAAATATAAAAAATACTTCTATGTACATACGCACCTTCCTAAGAAGGCATGAATTGCTACCCCAGCTATCCTGTTCCTATATATATGCATTACCTAGTAATGCACTCTCATTGCAATTAACATATATCAAAACAAACAATTGTGGCATCAATCTCAAGGCCTCTCTCTCTCTGCTTTGAGAGTGATTAGAGTATGGACAATGAGGAAATTCCATCAGTACCTTCTACCCCTGCAACACCAGGTACTCCTGGTGCTCCTCTTTTTGGTGGATTCAGGTCTGAGAGAACTAGAAATGGTTCTGTTGGTAGAAGTAAGTCACTTCTCAAGAATTTAAAATGTTTGAGTGTTGAAGATTGGACTTTGGAAGATGGAGCCTTACCTAAAGTCACTTGCTCATTACCTCCCCCTCCTGTTCCTCTTGCCAAAAAGGTACATTTAATTAACATATCATATCATATATAATAATAATTCATGCATACATACATATGCAATGATTTAAATCACATTCACATCTTAATTTTTAATATTACAGAGAATTATAGTTAAATACAGCTTAGTCATCAAGAATACATTTAGTGCGTGTTTAGAATTACTCTGCGTTTAACGAAATCATACTAACATGATTTTTGTAAAGGTTTTAAAGTGTAACATTTTTCAAAATCTGATGACATATTGTGATTGCCAAATTCATCTTAATTTTAAAATATACTAAAACTTGATATCGCGGTTCAAATAGTAGTTGTGGATTTCTTTTAAATTTTATAATCTTGCATAATTGCATACATATAAACAATTATATCAAGTGCAAAATTGGTAAAAAAGTTAATGGGGGTCCTATTTTTGATACATCAAATAATGTAGTTGGGTTGATTAATGTAATTATTACCAGGTTGGAGCTGAGTTTATAGGCACATACATTCTAATGTTTGCTGGAATAGCCACTGCAATTGTGAACCAAAAAGTACATAACTCAGAAACACTAATTGGATGTGCTGGAGCTACTGGACTTGCTGTTATGATCATAATTTTATCAACTGGTCACATTTCTGGTGCTCATCTTAATCCGGCCGTCACGATTTCATTTGCTGCATTAAAACACTTCCCCTGGAAAAATGTAACAAAAAAAACCTTAAATTCATCTTCTAATTCAATTTTTAGTACATGTTAATTTAAAAGTGCTTATTTTTATTTTGTGAATTAATTATAGGTACCTTTGTATATTGCTGCACAAGTTTTGGCATCAATATGTGCTTCTTTTACTCTGAAAGGGGTTTTTCATCCATTTATGAGTGGTGGTGTCACGGTTCCTTCAGTTGAATATGGCCAAGCTTTTGCTTTAGAGTTTATTATCAGCTTTAATCTCATGTTTGTTGTCACTGCAGTGGCCACCGACACAAGAGCTGTGAGTAAATTATATATAATATATATCTATATTCTATTATAAGAACTTTAGTCTTGCATATATATTTTTTTGGTTTGAATTGAATGTTACATGTATATGTTTAAGAGGATTGGTGTAGGACAATAATCTATACTTTGTTTAAGAAAAGAAGGAAATGCAAATAAACAAGAGGAAATAGTATATATCATCTCAAATGAAATTTGTGCAAAATATTAAATTAAGCAAAATGAGCTAGCTAGCAAAATCAGCATATATAATATAATTACAAATTATACAAACAAAGAGGCTACAAAAAAGTATGTAAGCATGCAGTATATGATTTGCAATTAGCACCCTTTCAGCACCAATCATTACTTTTGATATCTTATGATTCAAGGCACTAGGCTAGCTTTGTTCAATCAAGTAGTGTAACTCAATAAGTAAATACAAAAACAACAAAACAAAAATTATAAAAGAAATTGATTTTCAAAAAATACAATTATTAAAGGAACAATTGTATATATAGATCTAATAAAAATATGATTTTTTTTTTCCGTAATAAAATTCGAGGAAACCCACTTAAATTTGTCTAGTGGTATTGACTTGTGATATGTGAGTGTGCTCTTCCTCAAAGTCTCAGGTTTGATTTTTCTCAATACCAATTTAGGTGGGTTAATTTAACTTTTCTAAAAAAAATCGAGGAAATACTAACATATGTCACTGCATGTTTGTTGGTGTACTTAAGATATAAACTTTAGACTATAAATTAAGTCTTTTTATTTCTGAAAATAAAAAATTGAATTTTTAAATAAAAAATTATTTCTGATCTTGGAGTATAAGTTAGCGAGACCCTAAAATTCAATCAAAAAGAGTCGACCAAGAACACAAGCAGGGTACATGAAGATTGAGGCACATAAATCCAAAAGGCTAAGATGAGAGTCAATGGAAAAGATATGTCAGCAGCTTTTGTCCTCACTAAATGGATATATAAAATTCGTTTTTTGTGACCACTAATTGTATCTATGAACATGCATACTGCATACATGTTTTGCAGTGAGATATTTGACTCTATACTGATAATAGTTGAAGGCATGTGGGATTTGGAATCTTTGCTTATTGCATCAAATAATAACTAGGCACATATACTGAAAATAGTTTATTCAAAAAATAGCATATCCTTATTGAACATGTAGAAACACATACTCCATCTGTCTCATATACATAAACAAAAAAAATTCAATATGAAGGTTTAAAATAAATAAATACAAGAATTTTTTAATAAATTCCACTTATTTAATTATATTGTGTTTGAAAAAAATCTTTAGTTAATTAAAAAGTTAAATTTTATTAATCTAATTTATCTTTGTGAAACAAGTTTTGATAAATTACAATTTGGAGATTATAATTATTATTTGGTATAGATAGATGAATCTCCATATTATTGTTTTTTTTGACCTACTCACGAAAATGATCCCGCCTCTTTAATACAGAACAAAATTGCCCTTCAATTATCATTTTTGTTGCAATTTTAATCGTACCCCCCATTTTATCCTCCAAAAACGCACAGGTGGCAGAATTTTGCCTATGTGGCATTGCCAATTGAAAAATGTCATTTACATGTCATTAAAACAGGTTTTTTGAATTTCAAAATACAATTTAATAATTTCAAATATTAAAACAAAAAATAATTAAAAATTTCTTAATTAAATGTTCAAACAACATTCATCTTCATCTACAAATTCATTCATTCATGTTCATCCCTAAAAGTTAATTCTCAGATCTGAATCTACAATCTCTCACACACACATTCAACTTCCTCAAAATCACACCTAGGAAAATGAATCTAACACACACTCATGTTGTCGAAGAAGTAGAGGAAGAGTGCCGGTGCTGCTACTGCCTCTTGTTTTGTTTTTCCAGAAAGTTAGAATACAAACTGCATACCAATTCATACCCTGTTACCTCTCCATCACTGCACTCTCCTTAAATTCTTCATCAATTCTTAATCTAAACTCAGATTCACCTCCATCACCAACCTTCAAACCCTAAAATTCTCAAAATTCGAATTCGAAGAATCAAATAAAACTCATAAATTTGGGTTAAAGATTTTTTCAAGATCTTCTCAAACCGGATCTAGAATGTTCTTCCTCAACCTTCAACATTTGCAAATCTCCACATTCGAAGTTAACGACGACGACCGTCACCAGAAAAAAGCCGGTTTTGTTTCTGTGTTCGCAACACAACAACAACACAACAATGTTACCTTCTCTCGCTGTCTCCGCCGCAACAGAACCTAAAAAGAAGAAATTGAACACAGTTGAAATTGAGAATTCGTTGAGATCGTAATAGAGAAGATTAGAGTAGGTTTTAATTAAAGTTGATAGTTGGGAATTTGAGAAGCCATGAATTTGAATAAGGCAAGGTTGGAGAAGAAGAAGAGAGGAAGAGGATGATGTTGGGGTACTATCACGCTAACCTTTTGTTTTTTAGGTTAAAATTTAGGCTTAATTGTTCGTGTATTGAAACCCAATTTGAGTAAGAATATGAGAAACAGAATGGATTGAAATCCAATTTGGGTATTAGGGTTCATGTATTTTATTTCAAATTAAATTTCCTATTTCTTTTAATTGTTTTTTGTTTTAATATTTGAAATTATAAATTGTATTTTGAAATTCAAAAAACCTGTTTTATCCACATATGCATTGCCACGTAGGTGTTTTATTGGCCACGTCAGTTAACATTCTGACACATCAGCATTTTTGGTGGATAAAATAGGGGTAGGACTAAAACTGTAACAAAAATGATAATTGAAGGACAGTTTTGTTTTATTTTAAAGAGGCATGACCATTTTTGTGAGTAGGTCAAAACACACGAGGACCAAAAGTGTAATTAAGCCTTTTTTTTTTTTTTTTGACAAAGGATCTCTTTATGAATTAATTAATGTCAGATAATGACTTGTGCTAACATGATGCAATGCAGGTGGGAGAACTTGCGGGAATCGCGGTGGGAGCCACTGTCATGCTCAACATACTCATTGCTGGGTATGTTCCAACTTTCGGTCCTTATTATTTTAATCAGATTCATGTTTATACAATTGATATAACTAGTACTCTCTCAGGTCACATTTATAAACAAAAATACTTTTTTAGATACATTGAATAATTAATGTATACAGTCACATTTATAAGTCAGATACATTAATTACTCAATGTATCTAAAAACTGTTTTTTTACTTATAAATGTGACCGGAGGGAGTATGCAATATATTTTTTTTATCATCAATCATTACTAGATCATTAACTTTTTTTTAATTATCAATCAAAATGTGTATTTAAAGTCCCCCCGAGCATAATTAAATTGGCAGACATGCTGCAGTATGTAGGGTTTGGAGCGTGAACTCCGGATTTCTCATTTGACTAAGGGTTAAATTCACAAAGCAAATGGTATAAAATATGTAGGGTTTGGAGTTTAAACTTCGAATTTCTCATTTGCCTTAAGGTTAAATTTACATAGCAAATGATATAAACTTAAGACATAGAGCGAGAAAGATGCAATATTTCACTTAGGCCTTGTTTCCTAACATGACTTTATTGTTTGTGAATTTCTTTTCATATCTCATATTTCTCGGATGTCTTTGGTTTGTTCAGATTTTGAAATTCAGACGTATGAAAAAGGTGCAAACACCTGTTTTGTTTTACATGTACGCGTTTTAAAATCCGAACAAACTAGAAACCTCCGAGAAGTGTCGGGTTGGAAAATAAGCAATCTTTTGACACTAAATATACTACAGGCCTGCAACTGGAGGTTCAATGAATCCAGTAAGAACACTAGGTCCAGCAATTGCTGCAAACAACTACAAAGGCATATGGCTATATCTCATAGCCCCTATTCTTGGGGCTCTTGGTGGGGCAGGTGCTTACACTGCTGTCAAGCTTCCTGATGAAGAGTTTAACTCTGAGGTTAAAGCCTCTTCTGCCCCTGGAAGTTTCAGAAGATGATGACTCATACACAAGGTTACAATATAAGATCTAAGATATATACCTCTTGATTACAATCTTTGTATGATAATATATAACTACATTATAGTTTGTAATTAAGAAAAAATGAGTGAGTACTGCATTGATGCATCCCTAGCTAGCTACATTTGCACACATTGTAATAAATACACCACTTTGATAAACATAAATCAGTGCTGTTTTTGTACATATATGTTCTTGTTTAATTAGTTGTGTAACATTATCCCAAAAAAAATCAGCGGTGTTTTTGTACATGCATCACTATACTCCAAACACTAACTCTCTAATTTAGCCTTTAGGCATTCGTGACATTAGTTCTCTAGCATGTGGCCTCTGGGTATTTGGGTTTAATAGGTCAAGTTAACATGAATTGCCATGAGAATATAATTTTGTGTTAGTGAGACCATTGTTTATTACTAGAGATAGAGTAAGTAAACAATACAAATAAGAATACACCATCGTTTAGTCATGTATTTTCGAGACAAAAAGAAGGAATATGAGTTGGTGTGTTCGTCATAACAATGAAATCCAATGATTTTGAGGTTTCTTATTATTTTTGCATATTTCAAAAACAATTTTATCTTGTCTTTTAATTATCTTGCATTTACATTTAAAAATAAAAAAACTTTATTTTGCATACTAGGGAGAAAAAGACTTACCTTGATGATCACAAGTCTTTGTGGGATCGATATTTTATTACGACGGTAAAACCGTGCATTTACGATGATATCAGTATGCTAAAGGAGGAACTAAATCAAAGGAAAGATGGATGAGATTTCTAGTTGATAGCAAATCCACAATTGATTTAGCTAAACATCCAATAGCTCATGGTGAACAAACACATTGAGACAAGATTTCACTTTCTTAGAGATCAAGTGAACAAAAAAAAAAGCTTGATTTTCAGTATTAGCTGAAGTGCAAGCGGCTGATTTGCTAATAAAGGCATTAAAAATAAGTACCTTTGTAGAGCTTAGAGGAGAATCAAGATGATAACTTGCATTAAGGTTTAGTTGATATAATTCAAGTTAGGTAGGTTGTTAGTTGAATAACTAACAATTAGTTAGGCAACTTGAGCTACTAGTTAGTTTGAATTTGATATTCATTCTTATGTTGTATAAATAGTCTACAAGTACATTATCATCATTAAGTGATCATTCAATAAATTTTGATTGCTAATCATCTTCACTTTCTCATTACACATTTTATATACTTTTACCTTTTAAATTTTGATCAAAACAAAAAATTTATATATTTTTTTTATGAATTTTTTTGGCTAAAAAGATGACCCTCATGTCGAAGACTATAACGAAGTTTGACCCAAAACATTCGAATTTACTATATGCCTTTTAATTATTAGATCATACCTTTGAAGTTATTTTTTTAATTAAAATATGCATGTATTTTTATATCAAAATAAATATTGAAGGACACACGTCTTTTTCACATTGAAATAAAATTAAGTTCAATAATAATATGTTCAATTCTTCGAAATTCAAGGACGTATTCAGGGAATATCAGGTTCGATTTCCAGGGGAAACAACGCTTGACCAGTGCGCATGCCTCTACGTACGAGCCGGATTAGTCGCCCACCTTTGGTCGGTCGGAAACCGATCTGAAAGCCAAAAAAAAAAAATTTTAAAAAAAGACTTTTATATGTGTTTAGTCCCTGTAAATATGGGTCATTTAAAAATTGGTTCATGAATTTGTTAATCCTGTCATTTTGCAACTGCAAAATTTAATTATTTGACATTTAGTCCATGAGGTGATAATCTCGCTGACGTCCGGTGTTAATTGGGATAAGTGGTTGCTGACTCATATTTTTTACTTGAATGGACGAAAATGCCCTTAATAAAACCAGAACATGCTGAAACTATTTTTCCCTAGCCGCAAAAGCCTTTCTCTCCCCCTTCTGCGTTCTTTTCCTCCCTCAAAACACCACCTTCACTCCAAATTTTCAACCACTTCTGATCATCACATACCAAAATTAAAACCAGCATTCTCATCATCTCATTGTCCTCTACAAAAGCCACAATTTTAAGATCCAAGAGGTTCAAATTTTAAGTGTTTCATTTCTCCAGAATTTTCCCAGCACCTCTTGTAAAATGAAATTGATCATCATCTTTCTTTTAATTACAGCAAAAAAATGACCAAAAAGATCTTGCTAGAATCGGCTCTATGTCGCAGTGGTTTGTTTTACCTTCGTTGTCCCACTCTAAAAATTCTTATACTGTTATTGATGTAGCTTACGAACACCGAAACTCACAACCCCAATGGAGACGCCGCCGCAGCAAAGGGAGCCATATCCCGATCGGAACCACCAGGTACGAAATCATCGTTCAGTAGCATGAAGAAATCAATACATTGGAGTCTGGAATTGGTCACGAAATCAACGTTAACTTCTTCTCCTCCTTCTATTTTTTGAGTTTATCAGAAAAAATGGGTTTATGAGAGTGATTCTGAATTTGGTTTATGAATGAATCTGCATTGTTCAATTTGGGGTTGCTACTTATGAATCTGTTTTGGCGTTGTTGCTTTATGAATTTGATTTGGGGTTAAATTTATTGCTTCAGCTTCTGAAAAATTGAAGAAGATGAACAGTGAACCATGCCTTGTTCAATGGAAGAAGAAGAAGGATGAAGAGGGTATTTTGGTCCTTTCCTATTTGGCATTGGGGGTATTTTTGTCTTTTCACAACATCTTTGATGAGTCAGCAACTCATTAGACCAATCAACAGTGACACATCAGCTAATCAGCGATGTAACAATGATTAAGTTGGGAGAGAGACGAAATTTTAAATGATTAAATTTTGTAGTGGAAAAATGCTAGTATTAACAAATTCAGGAACCAATTTTTAAATGACCTTTATTTAGAGTGACTAAAGACCGTATAAAAGCCAAAAATAAAATAAAATTAGATCTATATTTCTGCATTAGAAATTAAGCAACCTCTTGCAAA
>Ga0315914_1004611_pt1 | contig 20523 bp, 11 predicted proteins | sample MpolenodulesMG_FD_203920 | JGI IMG/M metagenome (GOLD analysis project Ga0315914, IMG submission 203920) | Medicago polymorpha root nodule microbial communities from Los Angeles, California, United States - elongated nodules | ecosystem: Host-associated > Plants > Roots > Nodule | place: USA... | reverse complement strand
TGTGAGGCAAGAACGTTCTCAGGATCATTCTCATGAAACATGCTCACAAAATTCATTAGTAGATAACAAGATAAAATTTGTTTGTTATCTTTAAAACATTTAAAAGAGGATTTTGCTTTCAACAATCATTACAAGCAGAAATTATGTCTCCTATTTCATTTTGCAATGCACTACAAGAGTTGACTGAGTCCACTACAACTTTGCAATCAGACTCAAATGTTACTGATGGCATTCCGCTATTAATGGCAAATTTTATGGCCTCATACAAACCCTAAGCTTCAGCTTCGGTTAGTGATATAAGATTTTTACATGTCATAAAACTATCTACACGTAAGTATAATAGGATCGTTTCCACAGGGAATTGCGTATATCTTAAGCATTTTAACGTCATTTATCATATTAAGTGTTTGGGTATAAATTGTTTGTTTGTGTAAAACTAGTTCTAACTATTCGACATAAAAGTAAAACGAGACGAGATAGGGCTATTTCGCTTGGGGTCAGAGACATCAACCAAGTGTAACAGCTGCAATATCTCGATCAAACGATATTATCACAATCACTCGACAATATCATTCGTGTCCAAATGATATCGTTATTTCTAAGGGATCGTTTAGATGTCGATTTCCCAGACATTTAAATGATCACAAAGTCGATTGGATCGTTTAATCGACGATTTCCCAACCTATTAAACAACCCAAAAGCATTAAGTGCTAGATTAAAAGTGATTATCAAATATTAACATCTATGTCTAGAATGAAAACTTAAGATAGATCGTTATTCTATTTCTTAGATCCAAAAGTATCTGTCAATATCATTTTGCATCTCAATAAAGCATTAAACACAAGAATAACAACAATATTGAACAAATAAGCTAGAACCATATATTAAAAGATCAAGAGTTACATAATTGTTTGAATACCTCAAAACCCACAAGGGTAGATGTAGTTATGTATGTCTATGATAGCTTTGCAAAGGATGAAGAAACGATGAAGATTTCCTGCCTAGATTCACGATGTCTCAATAAATCTTGGGTTGAATATACTCCTAACTACCTTGATTTGTGTTTCTCTCTCTATAAAAGCCCTAGTCTCTCTCTAAAAACTAGAAAAATGTAATAGAAAATGTAATGGAATCGCTGGAAAGAGAGAAGAAAGTTATTTGTTTGGGCAGGATTCGTGTCTGCACGCTTAAGCGTGCTACGTTCGCATAAGCGTGCTACTAAAATATCTTCCGTTGGCCAATTGGGAGCAGCCGCGTGTGCCTCATCCACTTGCGACTTGATGAAGTTCGCTTAAGCGTTCTGGAAGCGTGCAGTCAGCGTGCATATCTGGGCTCTTGACATTGTGTACGCTTACGCGTACAGTGGTCGCTTAGGCATGCAAGATAAATCTTGGAAGAGTATACCACAAGCGTACTGATGGCGTACATGAAGATTGGTCAGTGGAACTTTCACGCTTAAGCGTATTGGGGGACGCTTAAGCGTGCTGCTTGAATCTGGGAAGCGCACCAAAAGCGTCCTGATAGCGTACAGGAAGCTGCTCTCGACATTGTGTATGCTTAAGCGTGCTGAGGGCGCTTAAGCGTACTGACTTTGGTTCACGAGCTTCTTTCTTGTTCCTTGCTTGTCATTTCCTGCATAAGAGGGGTGAAATCAGGCATGTAGAGCATAAATGGCAAAAGAACACAATTTGGTAGCTTTTCCTTAGATAACTTGCATAACAAGTCACTAAAATGCCTAGATTAACACATAAAATATGTTACTTTTGAACACTTATCAGTTGGTGAAAGTGCGTAATGAGAATAGTTCGACATACCCGAAATAAGGCTTCCGGTGGAATCATGAAAACAGAAACCATACCCTGCATTTGTATTATTATTGAAGAGCGCACAATCGACATTGCATTTGAAGATTGTGTTGGGCGGTGTGGACCATTGAGTGATGGACCGATTTTTTAGTAACATATTTAAAAATATTTAGATGGACATCAATTACTTTTTATAGCATTAGTAAATAGTTGGAGAGTACCAACTTTAATTTTATTATTACTAGCAAGGTATTCATGCATTTGGATAAGTGTCATTTATTTTTAGGGTTAATTAAGTAATGGTCCTATAAATATGTAGAATTCTGTTTTTAATCCATACAAAAATAGCCCTTTTTGGTTTCGTAAAATTTTCGGTCAACATTTTTAGTTTTCGTAAAAAATTTCATCACCATTTTTTGTCTCTGTAAAAGTCTTCATCGACATTTTTGGTCCCTAAATTGCTAAAGAAAAATGTCACATGGACTAAAAAGTTCAATTTTATTTTGTATGAATTAATTATTTTTTTTTATATTCATAAGGACCATTTACTTAATTAATTTATATTTTATATATGTGTTCAAAACGAAGAACGAAAGAAAAAGAAATACAAAATAGTAGATGAAGATAAACGAGATCAAAGAAATAATTAATATTAATGATGTTTCTCATCTAAGTTTAAAGTTGAAATTTATTAAAAATATATTTTTTCCATAGAACATTACAAAATTTATGTGATTATTTTAGAGAGAGAAAAAAAGTTATTTGATAAATAATTGAAACATGATGAATAAATGCAACAAAGGTTAGAATTTACGACCACTTTTTATGTCTAACATATACCACTCTAATATTAACTTTCACATGACATGAATGATTCTAAGAGTCCTATTTAGTAGATGAAAACGATGGAGGTTCATGTATGTAGTTGGTGGTGTTCTTGGTGATAAATATTTATGAATCTAATAATCACATTTAAAACATGAGAGGGAGAATAAATAGCATATGATTTAACTAATATTTAATATTGATTTTTTAATTTAAAATTATTTATATATTTTTGAAGAGGCAAAATTAATTATATACTAATTGTGTTTTTATCCTTAATTATATATTAATTGATGTGCTTCCAAAGCTTGATACTTAAAGTTAAGGGACATTAATTGTTTAGTGATATGTATAAAGAGATAGGATCCGTTGACACCAAATATTAACCGTTGATTTTGATTGATTTAAAGGTCTATATTTGTTAAATTAAAAGTATAAAAAAAAACTAAGTCTATATTTGATTGATCTCATGTATAAATATTTAGGCGGACGTCAATTGATTTTAATAGTATTAGTAAATAACTATCCCACAAAAAAAAAGTATTAGTAAATAACTAGAGTACCAACTTTTATTTTATTACTAACTAAGTACTTGTCACTACCAAAAAAAAACTAAGTACTCGTGCTTCTTTTTTTTAACAAAAGTACTTGTGCATTTTGACAGATGCCATTTATTTGTATGCATACGTGCAAAAAGAAAAACAAAAGAAAACGAGGAAAAAATACAAAAGAATAAATGAAGAAAAATAAGTGATTAATAAAGTAATCAATGTTGACCATGTTTCTCGTCTAAGTTCAAAGTGATAACTTATTAAATTTATAATTTGTCCAAAAAACTCAACAAAATTTATGTGATAATTTTATAATTTTTGTTAGAAAATGATTATCTTAGATGAAAAAAATTAGTTAATTGATCGATAATAGAAATATAAAACATAAATATAACAAATAATAGAATTTACAATCACTTGTTATGTCTTTACTTAAAAAAAATCACTTGTTATGTCTAATATATATATATATATATATATATAATATTCATCCTAACAAAACAGAACATGCATGATTCTAATAGTCATATTTAATATATGAAAATGAGAGAGAATCATATATGTAATCGGTGGTGTGATTTCAATATCATGTTTAAAACATGAGTCATGAAAAATCTATGATTTAACTAATATTCAATATTGATTTTAATTTAAATAATTCAATCTTAATTTTGCTTTTAGCTTTTATTTAATTAAAATTAGTAAATCTTAAGATTTTCTCTTTGGGTTAAAACTAAATTTTCAATTTTAGATTATGTTAAAAATTAAATTCTCGTTTAGGAGTGTTCAAGTTTGATGTTTAATTTGAATAATATTTGAAAGGCTTTTTTTGGTTAAATAGAGATACATCGTATTAACCAAACCCGATATTACAAACTTCATGGCAACAAGAAACCAAAAAAAATAAGGAATCTCACGCCAAGCTCCAACAAAACAAGGATAGCATAAAGTCTTACAAACTTAACACTAGGCTACATTCTTAGATTGCAACCCTCCAATGTAGACAATCGATTTGATCTAGTGAAGGAGCTCCTACATTGACCGATGCAAGATTTGAAATTGTGATCGCTGCATACACTATTCGATTTTGAATCTCCTCACAGAGGTCCAACTTAAACCTTTAATCAGAAACCAATTGATTGTAGGAGAGTAAACAAAAAAAAAGATTGTCGTGTATTGTTATTATGGGCATTTTCAAGAACAACGCAAAAGTGTCCTTCACCATTTGTACAAATACATCTAGTGGTTTTGACAGAGGTCAAATAAACATTAGATCTGGTGGACAATCCGTCTTGACAGGGTAGCAAAAACAAGTGTTAAGTGGGTAAGGAGTCGCAACGATTGACAACTGTAGAGAGAAAGGGAGCAATGAGTATGGATCTAGATGACGGTTGGGGTGGAGTGATTTTCATCACTATCGTTGAGGGATATCAAGGCAGTCGTATCGAATAGAGAGACGTGATTTCGTCAAGAGGGAGAACATAAATGACGATGGCAAGGCAAGGAGGCTAAGGATTTGGATAGACGTGTACTCGTAAAGTTAAGAAGAGAGGAAGAAGCATACAAGAGAAAAACAAGTAACAAACAACCGCTTGAAGGGGAGAGAAGCACACAAGATAAAAACGAGTAACAAACAACCGCTTGAAGGGGAGGGAAGCACCAAAATAGGGAATGGAAAGCTCTATAAACCAACAACTCTACTAGGGTGAAAACACTAGTAGAGCGGCACAAGAAACTTTCTCATATTCTCCGTTTTATTATATCCTACACTATCATTGTAATGTCAATTTTTATCTTAGACTAAAGATATAATTTGATCCCTCGTAATTTTCTTTTAATCCAATGTAGTTTTGACATAATTATACCGGAATAAATAATCTTTTAAATCATTATAAAAAGTAGATAGATTAATTTAAACCGAATACAAAATATGGTGGATTAATTTGAATTTAAAACAGTGAAAGACCAAATTAAATGGAAAGAAAATTGCAACACGCAAATTGGAGAAAAATTAACAACGATGGGGCCGCGTAAGAAAAGGAAAAGGAAAAGGAAAATTTAATAAAAATGTTGCCTTAAAAAAAACGCGACGCTGCGCAACTAATAAATAACAAAAAAAGATCGATTGGATCGATCGCGTATATAAAGTAACAACTAGAGTGATGAGGTGGAGTAAAACAAAAAAATCAAATTCGATGGGAAGAAGCGCCATCATCAAGGGTTGCTTCTCTCTCAACCTTAACCTTGTTCTTTTTCTCTTCTTTCTCTCCTTCACTTCTTCACTCGCCAACAATGACCAATCTTCCCCTATCACCCTCAAAGGTAACAATCTTCTTCTTCTTCTCCAATTCATTTCTTGTTCCTTATTCTCTTGTTTCTGCTCATTTTTTCTAGGGTTTCTCCCTTTTTTAATTTCTACTGCTAACATCGCATTTCTAACTAATTTCTTTCGTTAGAGTTTAGGGTTTTCTTGCTTGGTTTCTCACTTCTGAATTCTATTCTTTAGTTTCTTGCTGTCATTCTATTGTGTATAGTGTATGATAAAATATTCGACATTGTTTGTTACTGTTTAATGATTATTCCTGTAAATGGTAGCTGGGCACATTCAATTTATCATCTATTATATGTGTTAGTGTTTCACTGTCTTTTTACTTGGACCTTGAAATGGATGAGGGGAAGCACCTAGTCGAGGGATCTCCACCCTTGAATGAAGATTCGCCAATGCATATTCTGACTTAACCTAATTAGCTTTCAAATTTAAAAACTGAATATGAGCTGGTTGATCTTCATCCATTGGTTGAGAACTGCGACTGTTTCAAAGTTTATATTGAAATGGTAAAGTAATGCCTGTTTAGTCCGTTGTGACTGGTCCTGTTGAAAAAAAAAATGTTGATTCTGTTCTTGTTTCGTGGATACTAATTGGTGTCACTGATTCTTTTGTCGTATTATGTTTTACTGATTTCCGTCAATTATCCAAAATGTTTCTTTCTTTTGCATTTGAAAATGATCTCAGTGCATTACAACTGCAGGTGTTGATATTGAAAGACCAACTTTGGATGTATCTCCTTCCTTACTTTTGGGGCAGTCTAATACTCAAGGTGCTAAAAACATTATGCGATGTGAGCGCGTTCTAGTTTCTGGTATCTCAAGATTGAAGCTCAGGAGCTATGCTAATTCATTGCATGTTACTTTGGCTCCATCTGTTGCAATTCCTGAGAGATTGCATAACAAAATTAAGGTTTGTTTTCATAGGTAAGTACATAACACCTTCTCTCAGGTGCATGCTTGGCATCTGGGAGCATACACACTTTTAGTTCTGACTTCTAGTGAATTTTGTCAAAATTGCTGTTTCTTACTTATAATGTATGTGCAGGAATAATACTCTTGGATGGTGTCAGTGTGAAAAGGATGAATGGAGGGGTGTACAGAAAGGGATGTGGAGTACAGTTATGTCACCTTATGAAACTAGATATGTTGATGTCAAGATCGATTGTGAAATGCTGGGTTCAGTTACAGTTGCACTCAAAGAAGGTTTGTTTCTTCCATGTCAGAAAATGGAAAATACTATTCTATTGTTCTATCTTACTGTGATTTTTTAAATTTCAGTGCTAATTTATCTGTTCTATAACAAATCATGCAGATTTTCAGCAATGGCGCCTCATTAGTCTCGTAGTTGGATTGATACTGCTGCTGTTGGCTCCAATTGTTAGCAGTTGGGTTCCATTTTATTATAGCAGTTCAATGGCTATAGGAATCTTTCTTGTCGTTATAATCATTCTTTTTCAGGTATATAATTACCTTTGTATTATACATGGATTTCATCTTTTCTTCGTTGCCTCCAATGTTCTAACCAGATTCTTCCAACTGTGATGTAGGGTATGAAATTATTGCCAACTGGAAGAAAAAATTTCTTGTACATTACCATATATGGATCGGTGGTGAGTTTGGTTCAGTTTTGGCTGATGTTCATTTGCTGCTCTTCATTTTTCGTGCACACATAATATCACACTCCTAATATTACTATTGTGTTATGTTTTAGCTTGGAGCTGGGTCAATCCTTTTGCACCAATTCTCTATGATCGTAAATTCAATTCTTCAGAGTCTTGGGATGAGTGAAGAGATGCACAATCCAGTAAGTATACCCGTCTATTTATCGTTTAGATAACTTGTTGCATTTTTTATGGTGTCTTACGGTTACAATTAATGCTGATCTGCTTAAGATCTATTATGTACATCTTCCTTAACATCTATGTTGAACAGCTAGGTTCCCAATCCTTTTTGTTGGTTTTTTTCTTCAGATCGATACATGTATATCTTATATACGATGAGCCAAATATTTGGGACATGTTTGAAACGATTTATGTTTGCAGTCAATTTGTCACTCTTCTAAGTTTTGTCCACCATGTGATCTTTGAAATATAGTAAGATTTTCTCTTTGGGTTAAAAAGAAAATTTTCCAGTCAGCAGAGAATAGCTGCTATGGTGTTCGAAATGACTTCCCCTTTCAGTATATAATAATTTAATTGTGTATCAAACTCAACAATTCTACACGTGTACTGTTGCCCTGATGCTTGCTGGCCATATCTGCTAGACAAGCATTGTCAACTGTCTTCCATCATATGGAATTTGGCTTGTCAACCATCATATGGAATTTGGCTTGTCAACCAGCCGTCAATTCATTTCATGAAATACTTTACCTCTATGATTTGCAGGTTGCGCTTTCTGTACTACTGGGTATCATCTTGGCTGGAGCTGCTTTAGGCTACTGGATTGTCAGGAGATTTGTTATTTCAAAAGAAGATGGCAGTGTAGATGCCGGGGTTGCTCAGTTTGTGAAATGGGCGATGCGCGTTATTGGAACTACCTTTGTTTTCCAGGTTTGCATTTTTGTTAACACTAAAAGAAATGCAATGCAGCATTGCTGATATGACTAGTCCTGTCATATGTGACAGGTATTACTAGGTCACTTGTATCATAATAGAATAAATTGTAGATCACAATAGAATAATGAAACAAGTATTTTGAAAAAAGGGTCTTGCTAACAATTGCCTTAAGGGCATTGTTTAAGGAAATCATAAATAGAAATATTCTCTTGAAAACATAAGTCAAACATATGAAAAAGTAATAATCACACATATTTCTATGCATAAGTTACTACTATTGATTGCTTAAACAAATGCCCCGAGGGCACTTTTTAGCATTTCCCTTGAAAAAATAATCAAATAAAAAATGTAAATTAGTAAAAATAGTTATCTTTCTTTTTGAAAAATTTCTGCATTAATTGAAGTTAGAAAAAGACATATATTGGTATTGGTAACTATTCTGAAAGTGGCGTAGCTTGGTAATATTTTTGATGAAGTGGCATGGGGTTGTACAGATCCATTTATTTATTTATTTGATTGTATTGTGATGTTGCCCCTATTTATTCTGATTTTTTTGTTTCTCTATCAGAGCACTCTTGATAATCCTCTTGCAATTGGAGCCTTGGTCTTTTGTGGAGCTGTTTGCAAACTTATTTCTTCAATACAATTGCTTCATGAATGGTAACTATTACTTATCTTTCAGCTTTATTAATACTTCACTTTAAGCAATGGAATTGTTCTGCATTTGCATGGTCATTTTAGGTTTGTCTTGTCCAAGGAAGCAGTAGATGAAATGGTTTTCATGGTGCTAACAACTTGCTACTAAAGGATTTTGAATGTTTTCATGAATTGGTCTTATTTTACTTTTATAGAATTTAAAGCACTGAATCTTATTATAGGAAATGGTAATGATTAACGTAACTTGAAATTATAACAAAAGTATGAAACTTATTATAGGAACTAACTAGAGTGTGATCCCACCCATATGCTAGTTTTTTACTGTTTTGATGCTTGTCATAAAAGTATGAAACTTTACCTGTGTTATTTTTATTTTTTTTACCCTTTTGTTGTGATCCGTCAAAGATCATTCATTCAAGGCATTCAATGCCTCAAGTTGTTCGCTTCAAAATATGTTATTGTAATTTGTAATTTATGCAGGTATGAAACTTCAGAGAATGATGATTATTCACTGGAATGGGTGAAAGGAACCCGTGGTCGGGCGGAATTCCTTAGCAAGACACCTCCTAAAGGGAAAATGTGGAATAGCTCTAAAAGTGGCTCTAAAGCAAAGATGTGGAACAACCCTAAAAGGACGTCATGGTCTGACTCTCCTGTGAGAGGTATGTCTTTCCAAGCTTGTTGATACGTGATAATGAATACTGCATGTTATTGGCCAAGTAAGATTTTGTCTACAAAAATACGGGCAGTCGTTCTTTTACGTCCCGAAAATTATGCCTACTGAATGTTACCAGAATTATTTTTTATATTTTCAACTGAAGTAATAAAATTTCTTCCAATATGCATGTGCCCTGAATTCTGATCCACTATAAAGCACTTTGATATCTATAACTCAGCTTCTATAATTGCAAATCTTCCATTCTGATGGATCTTTAGTTAATGTTGAAAGTGAGAATTTTTTTTTTAGTAATATTTAAAATTTTGTTGACTGTAATGGTGCTATGATATTATTTGATTCTTCTGGATTTTGTTTGCTACTTTCAAGATTTTTTTAAATTTCTTGGACACACTGTTTCTTAATTCATGACCTCTGGTCGGGCTTGTAGACTGGTGATTCATATGCTGGATCTTTTGCCGTTTCAGTTTTTTTCATTTTTGTCATGTGAAATATTTATTTGATTCAGAGATTTATGTTTCTGCTATTACTAAAAACAAGTGGATGCTTCTGAAGCATTATTTTACTTGCAGAAAAATGCGTTCAATGTATTTTCTAATTCACTTTCTCTGTTTCAGGTGTTGTATCACCATCTTCTGGGTTTTCGCCACAAACTTCTGGGACTCAATTAGGGGAAAATTATTATTCAACATTCCACAAGACCGGCAACAGAAAGAAGTTCACTAAGGAAGAGTGGGATGACTTCACGAGGGACTCCACAAAGCAAGCTTTAGCTGAATGGGCAGCATCTCCAGAATTCACTGATTGGGTCGTTGACCACGCAGATCGGATAAAACTGCTTCCGAGTGAGAGTTCGGACGAGACAATGGAGAGTGAATCGGATTCCACAGAGGCAGGAAGTGGAAATGGATTTTGGCTTTTTAATTGGTAGTGAGTTGAGTATATGTACTGACCAGCAGAAATTGATTTTTTTTCATAGGGTTAGGTAACGGTAACGAGTGTAATTTAGGTAGAAATTCACGTTCTCTTATTCTAACCAACATGTAGATATTTTTCTTACTTTGCCTGGATTTTCCAAACTGTAAGCCTGAACAATCATGTCAAATTTATGGTTATTGAATCGTTTTCTTTTGTCCCTTTTGTTGCTTTTCTTGTACTACTTCGTCAATTTGTAGTAGTTTCAAATTCTTCTTCCACTCGTATGATGGGATTTCAATTTGCAGTAGTTTTGTATTCTTCTTGCACTTGTACTTATACTTGATAAACAATGGAGTTAAGCAGTTGTAATATTCGTCAAAAACATGGTTTGGGAAGCCTTCATGGCAGCCTTCTCAAGACTTTATTTAGAAAGATACTCATGGTAGTCTTCTCACGAACCAGGCTTAAGAGAAATCCGTAAATATTTATGTCAACGCTCTTTGGACATCCATGTCAGCTATGACCTGAGACCCAAATCAATTATTTATGAATAAAAAATTAAATATTCAATAGACCCTTGAAATTACATTTTTTAATGAACAAAAGGGCAAAACACCGTAAAGAAATAAACTAAAAATACCAAGCGAAGTTGATTGCTACAACCAGAACCATTCAGGAGATGAACAAAAAAGCTGGAATTACATCAAAACAATGAAGAAACATGACAAAGCTAAACTCATGCTTGACCAGGACGTCTGCCATCTAATTTGCTTCCCGGAAAATATGACGTCGAGTGCCGACGAATATCGCAATTTATCCTAGATAAAGATAAAATACAAGAAACTAAGAGATAATAAAGATGATCCGGTCCTTTACATTATGATGATATTCCAAAATAATCCCTAAAATTACATTTTTTTAATCCCTTTATCATTGTTATTTGGCGAAAAAATGACATTAAATTGACAAGAGTTAGGACTACTCCATCCATTGTCGTTTTAGCTAAAAAAAAATTGTTTCAAAATAAATGTAACTTTTAGTTTTTAATGCAATAATAACTTTTTCTTTTCAAACCATTCAATTAATATTATATAAACTATCATGATGATTATGATATGATAGAGATATAATATGATATAAAGATATGCTACGATAAGGACATGATAAACATTAATCTTATCATGTGTTTGATGCGCACATGATAACAAACAAGATATCATTATAATTAAATGAAAAAATTGCTCTCATAATTAATTAAATATTGTAAAAATGACATGTTATTAATTATAATAGAAAATACATACTATCATTATTTTGAAAATGACAATATTTTAAAAATAACAGAATATCAAGATAATAAATAAAGAATAATCTTCTAATCCCATCAGGAGAATTTCTAACTCAACCTATACTCATGATAGAAATTACAAAGGAAAGTGAGAATGAGATAGAAAAATCGTTTATTTTATCCTATCGCTTTGGTACATCAAGCATGAGATTATGATTATCATATCTTGTCTCTCTATCCTAACCATCAAACGGACCCCTAAAATATTATTTTTTCTGAAAAATAAATCAATAGTTGATTAAGATAATTTGATAAAATAACATCTATATTTATTTCGAAATGGAGTATTTGTCAAAACACAATCGATCTAAACAAATGATTCACTTAAGTCAAGTCCCGAGGTAGTGTTGAAGAGTGCACATAACAGTGTAACATAATAACCCTTTCTCAACTTTACTCACTGCCGCAAAACCCAAAACCCTTTCTCTTCACCACAATGCATCTCCCCCGCACACTCCTCCGCCCCTTCCTCCGTCGCCGCCACTTCTCCGCCGTCGCAACCGCCTTCATCCACACTCCAGAGCCAGACCACATACTACAACCCCTAACCTACCTCGACGGCTTTCCAAAACCTAACCCAAAGTACGACGAAACCATCCTCGCCATTCCCCGCAAAGATTCCGGCAAAAACATCTCCGCCAAGGAACGTAAAGTCGGCCGTGTTCCGAGCATCGTTTTCGAACAGGAAGACGGTCAGCACGGTGGCAACAAACGCCTTATTTCCGTTCGTTCCGATCAGATCAGGAAACTCGTTAACCACCTTGGTCGCTCTTTCTTCCTTTCGCGCCTCTTCCATCTTCAAGTTCTTCACCAATTTGATTCAGATTCAAACCCTAATGATGAAGACATCATCGAAAACGTTCGCGTTTTACCTCGCAGTGTATGCATTTGAGTTCAATCCTTTTCATTTGTGAGTTTAATCTTTGAATAATTGAATTGATGGATTGTATTGGAAATTTGACAGATTCATTTGAAAGCTGGAACAGATGCACCTTTGAATGTTACATTTATAAGGGCTCCTTCAGATGCTTGGTTGAAAGTGGACGTTCCTATTGTATTCAGAGGTGATGATATATCTCCTGGACTCAAGAAAGGTTAGATTTTCCCCCTAATTTGTGACATTTTTGGTGTAACATTGTGCTGGTTAATAATCTGCTTGATTGACATGACTAGGTGATTAGTTTTCTGTTTGTTAATTATGTTAGCTGTTAGTTATTCATACATTAGTAAGTTACTAGCTGTTAGTTAGTTGCTACCGACAATTTGCGTTTGTATTTTCTCTATTAGTGTCAACTGAAAATGAAACCTCTTTAGAGTTAAATACTCCTGCTTTTGTCTTTCCTTCCGTTCACTATTGCATTGTGACAAATAAGAACAGTTAATCATTGCAGCTTGGTCGGTTGGATAGCTCAATTGGTTTGAGCTAATGAATTAAAGGAGTTGGGCAGTTAAAGTCCAGCTTTCAAGTCTGGCAAGGAGAAAAAATATTAATATAACAATTAACACTAACATTTGCCATTAAATAAAATTAAAAATAAATAAATCATAGCAGTTGAATTATAGTAAACTAAGGTTAATGGTTTAGATTATTTTATATTAGCAACCATAATTGAGCTTTACTGAATTACAAAATCTAATATCCCTTTGGCAAACAAATAGGAGGGTCCCTCCTACCATGTTTACAATTTTGCCTTCTTATGATGTTGCTTTAGGAAGTCATATTTACAGCCGTTGAGAATGAAAAAAATCAGTTAATTATAATCATATGGATGAAAGTTGTTGTCTAATATCGAAATACTATTTGCCAATGGATCCATTTGTAAGATTTGTCATGGCATTAGTAGATGATTGCATGAATACATGTATCATTTTGCGATGGTGGTGCTGAATCATACAGTACAGACATACAGACACACAAATGCTAATTTGAAGAAACTTGCACAAAATTATCACAAACATGGCGGCAACACCACCAACAATGTGCAATAGAACTTGGCTTATGTTCCCTGATTTCTCTCCTAATTTGTTTGCCAAAAGGAAGGGATATCAAATTTTTGTAATTCAGTAAATCTCGATAACAATTGCCTATTTTCATTATAAACAAATCTAAACGTTAATCTTAGTTTACTATAATTCAATTGCCATGATTGTTCTCGTTTCTCACAATAACAAAGTGTTAGGGCCCGTTTGATGTGCAGGATAAAGAGACCGGATAAGATAAAACTATCATATCCTATCTATATCCGTTGTTTGATGCACCAATAGGATATGATAAATTTAACCCATTACTAATCCTATCCTATCTCTCCTTTGTAATTTTAATCCTTGGTTTTTGATGGGTTAACAACATGATAGCGTATATTTATCAAGCACGCTTTCTATTCTCACCCTTCACCCTCCTTCGACTCCCACCAAATCATAAATCTATTGACTCTATTCTCTGCAATAACTCTATCGACTCCATTCTCTACATATCTAGCATGTGTGTGCTTCCATTCTTCATAACCATTCCAATTTTTTCCCAACTTTGTTTTCGTAATCCATGTCAGTTTTTTGTTTTTCAATTGATGGGTTCCTATTCAATTGTATACAATCCATGTTTCCTTACTCAAAATTGTTTTCCCAATTCCTGTGTGCTTCGTTTTTTTTTTTTTTTTTTATTATTTCTATGTGATAATTTTAAAAAATATGAAATTTAGTTACTTTTTTTACGAGATGAAAATTTAGTTGTTTATTTCAATACTTACTTTTTTTTATTTCGTTACTTGTTATTTCGATTACTTTTTTTAAAAAAAAAAAATTTCATCACTTATAATTTTCTTATTTTGAAAGATCAATTATTATTTTTTTAATGTCAATTAAAAATATGAAAATATATATATATGTATTTGTTTTACAATCATAATTTTATCATTTAAATAAAATATATGTATCAAATCATGTCAATATTAAGCGTGCACCAAACACATGATAGGATTAAATAATGCTATCATCTTTCTTATCATGTGTTAACCAAACATAGGATATGATAAGTGTTTATCCTGTTACTATCTTATCCTGTCATTATCCAGTTCTTTATCATATCCTGTCTTTATCATATCATGTGCACCAAACAGGCTCTTATCACCTGAGTCGCTCCCTATATATAAGGGGCAGTCCGGTGCACTAAAGCTCTCGCATATGTAGGGTTTGGGAAGGGGTCCCACCATTTGGTGTATTGTATGCGCATATTATATATATATATAATATGAGTTAGGATCCATTGACACCAAATTCTGACGGTCTAAATTTTTAATCGAGCGGCTAACAATTCATCTACATGATAACTTGAGTGGACCCCCCTGCACTCATGTGTTGTAGGTTTTTCTTTTATCCTTGCTAGGGATTACGTTTCCAGGTTTACCTCCCTCTTTGGCGGCTGATTGTGCAGAGGAATGTTCCTGGACAAAGGTTATACCCTTTCTTTGGACAAATAAAAAAACCATGCCTGTCAATTTTTAAGTTCATGGCAGAAAATCATTTGTTCATGCCCTTGTGTTCATCTTTAAGATATCAAATTGAATTTGAAAACATAAAATTGATGGCAACGGATCCTAAATCTTTAAGAGGATCCATAAAATTGGTCTAAATCTTTAAGATATCAAATTCACTATATATGAATATATAAAAACAATTTCATGGTTTTGATGAAATTGAAAACCCATTAAATTAGTAACTGAATTTCTGTGTAGTCAATTCTGGGAGTGTAGAAATTGAGATCGGTGAAGAGGTACTAAGGTGTGTAAAATAAATTTGATGTCACCATGCACTTTTAAGTGAATAATTAATAGCCTCTAGATTAAACCAATTTAATGGATGAGATTTGGTGTCAACGGATCCTAACTATATATAAATCAATGATCATTATCAAATTCTATCAGCCTTGCCTCAAAACTTAACATGCCAAATTTACAGTTTTTGTATAGGTTTGTTTAACGCTTACGAGGCTTTATGCTAGGTGGTGCAACAGGTTTTAATTTTTATGAGAAAAATTCAAGTCCTCTGTTCCATATGGCTGGCTATCCATAACAAAGTGTGGAACAGTGCTATGCCCAATATTTTTTATAATGATGATTAGCATTTGGTAGATAAATAGGTTTAATACTTTGGATGTGTTTTGCTAAACAGCTTAATTAAGCTCTTATTCAATACCATTTAATGTATGGGTGTTTATAGTATAGATAAGCTGTTTAATGCTTACAGGGTTTTATGCTAGGTGGTATGTACAATGGGTTTTAATTTTTATGAGAAAGTTTCAAGTTCTCTGTTCCATATGGCTATGCATAGGAAAGCGTGGTACATGTACAATGCTATGCTCAATATTTTTTTATCATGATAGTTAGTATTTGGTAAATAAATAGGTCTAAGACTTTGGAGGTGTTTGGATAAACAACTTAATTAAGCTGATGTTCAATAATCATTTAATGTATGAATGGTTATAGATAAGCTGATGTTCAATAGTTTGTATAAACTATTCTGGAGTTTATGAAACTGAGGTGTAAACAGTTTATGGGGATATTATAATCAGTTTTTATAAGCTCTTCCAAACATATAAACAAGGACCTATATGATAACGTATAGTATGTATTGTAGGATACAAGGTGTTTTGGGTTACAAAGTAAGATTTGTATCGGTGAAGGGTGTTTTCTTATCGTATCGCGATGCATATCGTATGTATCGTAGGATACTTACTACACTCAGATGAACCTCAATAAGCTCTTCCGAACGCTTCTTTTGCGTTTTTTTGACTAAATATAAAAGCTCAGCTACTGTAAACAAGGATACTCCAGTCACCACTGTGGGGTTTAGTGAGAGTATGATGTACATAACCTTACCATGAGCAGAGAGGTTGTTTCTACGGCTGAAAAGCCATGACCACTAGCTTACAGGGATAGCAGACAAGGTTAAGATGTTCAGATCCATGCAATTTTGTTTGTTGTCTTATTAGGTGCCTGTTGTGCTAGTTATTGTTACAAGGATAGAAGATTAGTTCTGTTGAAAACCGGAGTTTATGTAATGGGGTAGACAGTAGTATGAAGATTCAAAAATTGATTTCCTTATGGAGTTTTTCACTATTCATGCTGTAAGATTTATGCCTATGTTGATGGTGCAAAGTGACTGGCCATTATTGAACATTTCTGACTTGTCTGTATGACCCCTGCTCTAACTGATATGGACGCCTTGTTATGGATATTAATATCTTGACAGTATTAACAATAACAAAGCATTTTATTTTAATCAATGTTTATGCTTACAATAGTCTTTACTTGGCTGAGTAGTACTCATCACTTCACAATTTTTGCAGGTGCTTCCTTGAATACCATCAAAAGGACTGTTAAGTATCTATGCCCTGCAGACATTATTCCCCCATATATTGACGTGGATTTAAGTGAGTTGGATGTGGGCCAGAAGGTGCTCATGGGTGATCTCAATGTTCATCCTGCATTAAAACTTCTTCACCCAAAAGATGAAGCTGTTTGTAAAATTATGGGCCAAAGGGTTTCTGAAACACAACCAAAGAAAACCAAGTAACTACTTATTGTATCTTTGGTGGTTGCTATTGCTGCACTGAAGCATTTTTTTTTTAATTCACATGTAACATTTGCAGCCATCTTATTAGTTGATTTTTGGCAGCAGTGAAGTAATTTGTAGTAATGCCTAGTTTTGTTCACAATAACTGTTTTGCATTTGACATTCGTGTCATGTAATCTACATTGCTAAGCCTGAGTTACACAAAGCACTACAGAAGTTATGTTATGAAATGTCTCTACCAACCTTGTATGTTTATTGGATATGTTCTTTTACAGCTTAGAAAATAAGCAGAAGCAAATTTAACCCAAGAGATAGCCAAACATTTACATTGACCTGGTTTTTATATTGACTGTGATCGTTTGTGTCATGGTATGTATGTTGGTGTGGTGTGTTCATTTGTTCGACCTCTTATCAATTAGGGAGCTCAAACATTATCACAAAATGCTCCCAAAAACTAGCTTTGCTACAAGTCGATCAAGCTTGGGCACATTATGCCTACATGGATTTGCATGTTGCATCAAACTCATTAAAGACAATCACGTTACATTAAAACCAATCACAAGTCCCCATTACCCAATTCTCCTCAAACATACATCATAATTACCCAATTCTCCTCAAGCATCATAAAATATGCAAAGAACATAAACCAACACAACATCAACAACACGGTGAACAATATCCCCTTTATCTCGTCATTTGTCTTTGTGCCAAACTCTTTCATAGTGTCAACATTTACAACCACATGATGGTTGCAATATAACTTATTGTGAAGCATCAACGCTAGCATCAATAAATATGAACCGTGACAAAGAACATTCAACATTTAACCTATTAATGTAGGTTAATTTTTTTTTTTTAAGAATGTAGTTTAAATTTCAATTCAGCCATGATAAAAAAAATATATAGTAGAATATATAAACAACAAAAAAATGAAAAAAAATTGTAAACCAATACACTCATATTTTAAATTAGTATGATTTTTTTGTTTTGTTCAAGTAGCCTATTGGCTGAGAATTCGCCTTTATAAGGTGAATAAGTGGGATGTCCGGGACTCGAACCCCTACAAATATCCTTCCGGAACTCGAACCCCTACAAATATCCTTACCAACTGAGTTAGGCTAACGAGAACTGAATTTTGTTTTTTAAATGTAAAGATATTTATTTAAATATATTTAATAAACATGCTATTCAAAATTACATTACATATATTTTGTTTTGCTTCTACTCATTCGAAAGCCATACGTTTTTAAGGCTTGTCTCCAAGTCTCCGACATCCCATTTAATTCATCCCTCGACGCTTCTAAGTGGTATCACATCAGAAAGATTGTTAATGAGAATTATTTAAAATCTCTTGTTGACTCTATTACAATATTATAGATAAAAAAAATACAAATAAATAAAAAAAACAAATGCATCAACGAATATAAGATAAGATAACGTATGCAATCATTTTCTAAAAGAATTAAGAAAGAGCAAAAAATTATGAAGGAAATTTGCAACAATTTTTTTTCTCCAAAAAAGTTGTCTAAGAGACTTAAAAACTTTTATACATACTATATGAGATGATTTTTTTTAAAAACTAAAAAAAACAAAAAATTAGGAACGAAATTTACAACAATTTTTTTTTTCTCCAAAAACTTGTCTTAAAGACTTATGAACTTTTATATATAAGATAACATATTCGATCATTTAAAAAAATAAAATAAAGAATGAGCAAAAAACTAAAGACATGCATGCCAACCTAATAAATATCAACATAGTGCAACACGAGACACAAGCGGTAGATGCGTGAGTATCTTAACCACTGGTTTAGTTTAGGATTTTGATTTTATAGTTTTTTAGCAAACATATGTTAAGAGAGATCACACCATTAAATAAAAACTAATGTACCATTAGTTAACCAATTAATTAAGTTAGCTTCACATTATTTCACACCGGTCCGTTGCTAGTTTTTTTCCCACTTACCTATCCCTAGAAGGTTACAATATTGTTAAAAATTGGAATGTTTTAACTTTTTAAAAGTCTAAAGTTTGTTGTTTTAACATTTCTATTTTGTATTTTCTTAACAAGTGTCTCGGATGCACTAGTTAACACATATGACATTTAGGGTGGGTAAGAGAAAGAGTTTCCCACCATGAAAAAATTGATTTTGACCATTAGATCAAATCAAGTACACATTTTTATCATACTCTCACAACACTATATTTTTTTTATACAATCTTCCTCCATCAACATACTCTCTTGCCTCCCTCAAAAAAAAATACTCTCTTGCCGTCAATCTCGTTCCTAAAGTGTCTTCTCTGATGAACTTCTTCAGCTAGGTCCCTCAGCTTCTTCCCTCTCTCCTCAGTTACAATTTCCTCCCTCATGCATTCTCTCCATGGTCTTTGATCTCTCCCTTTGGCACCAACATCACCCATTGCTTCCTCGTCCATCCTCCGGCGGTTGTTTTTCAACCTGCAAGTCCTCCGGCGCCGGTACCGGTTCCAACGGTGATTGTTGTTTTACAAGGATAAGAAATTTTCGATACCCATCTCAATGGAACCTCATAAGATTCAAGACCCATTGCAATTTGAAGTGGTAACTGAAAACTGTCATGGTACCGAAACAAACATAAATAGTGGATTTGGGTTCCTTTGATTGAAGCTATGAAGATTGATTTTTAACTTTTTTTAGATCGCAACTCATGAAGATTGGTTTTGATAATTGGTTCCATAAAAAGCATGTTTCTTAATTGCAAACACGTGAAGATTTTTTTTTTGAATCTTTAATTTTAATTTTATGGGTATTTTTCTTAAGAACAGCATGATGAAGATGAAAATGGGTTGTAGTTTCATGGTGGCTGGTGGTGGTGGGTGAGTGGGGATATGGAGGAGAGAGAAGAATGGTGAGGTGAGTGAGGTTGGAGACAGATTGAGAAAAATATAGTGTAGGTAGACCATAGTATGATTAATGTTCCTATTTGATCCAATAGTCAAAGTCAACTTTTTCATGATCGGGAACTCTTTCCATTTTTTTTGAAGAAGTTAAAATGAGATATATTACTGAAAGATTGAAGATTTCAGCACAAGAGTGCCGAAAACACAGCTGAAAGAGTATCAAATACAATACAACCATAAAACGGGGAAACAAAACAGGAAAACTAAAAAAGAGAGCTACCCTGTTACAAAATAATTTTCAAACAAGGTAAAAGGTTTAACCACCAAGAATGGTAGGAGAAAACAAAACTAGGACGATTTGCTTTCAGCCACCAGTAAGATTGAAGCTTAACTTTATATAGCAATTGTTG
>Ga0315914_1004610_pt1 | contig 20523 bp, 9 predicted proteins | sample MpolenodulesMG_FD_203920 | JGI IMG/M metagenome (GOLD analysis project Ga0315914, IMG submission 203920) | Medicago polymorpha root nodule microbial communities from Los Angeles, California, United States - elongated nodules | ecosystem: Host-associated > Plants > Roots > Nodule | place: USA... | reverse complement strand
TAAACCCCCCCCCCCCCCCCCCCCCTTGTGTTTTTCTCACCTTCACATTTCTGCAGCTGTTATTCTTATCTTGTTGCAGAGGCACGAACAGAGTAGTGGAGGAAGTGGTTGTACAGTTCATACAATTGTCCTTTGTCAACGCTCTTGATAGAACACGCATCCAATGCTTTCAAATTTCATCTCAAGAGCCGTTGTTACACTCTTTTAGTCTTCTGCAATGCTTAGGCGTGATTAAATCAATTACCCAACCTTTGAAGCTTTAAGTCTTTCATCTCCTGATGAACTTCAGCTTCTGGTGATCTTGCATCTGATGAGGTGCTTCTAACGAACTTGCTTCTGATGACGTCATCACTTCAAGAGCACCTATACTTCAGATGCACTTTTCTTCAGATACTTTAAGCTTCCTTTTTGTTGATTCCTTTGCTCTCTTTTGTTCTTCCAGAACCTTATAAAGATGTCAAATTTTTGTCTATGGTCCTGTACACTTAAACAAATATTAGCATATCCAATTGACAATTTTTAATATCTTGTTATCATCAAAACTCTAAGGGTAACATATGTTAAACATATTTCGTTCCAACAATCTCCATCACTCTAAGGGTAATGTTTGTTAAACGTATTTTGTTCCAACAAAATATCATTAAGTTTAATTAATATTTGAAATTTGACTTGTTACATGGATGAATGGCAATTTCAAATTCGATTAGCAATAACTACGTGTTAATTTTTCTTTTATTCTTCATGAAATATCATTAAGTTCAATAAAGCTCATTATTTTTTTCTTTTATTCGATTAGCATTACTAACCTCTTCTATTCCATATGAGCAATAAGTTTCTTTTATTCACAATGAAACATCATTAAGTTTCATAAATATTTGAAATTTGACTTGTTAACCATCATGAGCATACGGATCAAGATTTAACACATTCGATTAGGAATAACTACATGGTAATTTTCCTTTTATTTTTTATGAAATATCATTAAGTTCAATAAATATCATTACTTTTTTCTTCACTAAATGCATTAATTGAGATGACTTTGTATATACTAACAATGCTCCTATTTTGCACAATTAACGTGACTCAATAAAAAGACATACTTTATCTTGGCATGAGTATTAAATTGCCAATAATATCATTTAATTCTTTAATCACATCTGTTTTGATATGATTAAACGATATTAAAAGCAGACAAAGAATAATTAAATGATATTATTGGTTAGTTTTCCTGAAATGCATACAAGTTGACTTGTCTTTTATGTGTTTACTCGATCATTATTGAAAGCCCATTTTTAGGCATACCAAGCGCACCAACATTTATGATATAGAGAGAATTGAAAGTCTGTTTTGATTTAGGGCTGAAATCATGCATCTCTATAGTCTTAAGTTTTAGTTGAGCTTTCAAATCTCATGGAAGGTCAAAAGATCTACGGCTGAGATGTAGGGGGTGTTTGACTGAGTTGATTAACATTAATACATGAAAGGTTATGAGATCTACGGCTGAGATGAAGGGAGTGGTTGACTGAGTTGATTAGCATTAATTATGTATTAGGGAGGGAAAATGAGTATGATTAGCACCGTTTTCAATTGTTATTATGACGTTTTTGTATGAGAAAGAAAGTGAGGAGTTTGAATCAACGACTATGATTAAGTGTGTGGTTGGGAGATTAGATTAATAATAATTACATACTTAGGAGGGAAAAATGCAAGTGATTAGGGCAAACATACTAGCTCATCAAATCTAGCTTTTATAATAAAGGATGAAAGATGGCACTTAAGTCAAATACTAGTAAAACATCATGGTAGTCTTTACCAACATACGAGGATCATGTTTACTAAATGGACATTGTTTATTATTCAGTTTAAGTCACTCAAGTACTCATGAAACATTATATTCTCTAAGCAAAATCGCATCTTTACAAAAATGCAGTGACCTACCTACAATCCAAGTACTCTGGAACTGTAGAAGACAAGCCAAATGTAACACCCTTGTCCTGGATTTGCTGGTATTTAGGCCTTATTTGCGTCTGTGAATAGTGTGGCTAAGAGTTTTATTCTTTAGATAGAGTTTTAGATGCTTAAACTTTGGTCTAGAGATGCTTTCTCCTGACCTAATTGATTAGGTTATTAGTCCTAATCAGAAGTGAATGGGAAAAGCATGTACAACCCATACCAAAACAACTGCTCCATCTAAAGAAATGAGCTGAAGAAACAGTTGCTAGCCTTCAACCAGAGACTTAGCAATCCGAAACAGACAAAGTACACACTAAAAACAACTTCCACACCATACCACTTTATCTAAGAATTCTGCTCTTTATCCAAATGGTTCTGCTCATTCCCAAGTGAAATGACAAAAATGCCCCTACGCATGTTAACTCACGCTAGTGTTAAATTTGCGTGAGTTAACTCACGCAGAGATTTACACAGGATTTACACTAGCGTGAGTTAACTCATGCTGAGAATGAATGAGATTTGCACTAGCGTGAGCTAACTCATGTTGCGGGAGTTAACTCACGCAGGGGCATTTTGGTCATTTCACTTGAAAATGAGCAAACCCATTTGGGTAAAGAGCAGTACTCTTTATCTAACCTCTAGGACATATGGGATAGCTTCATATTTTAATCCTTTAGAAAACCTAGCCTAATAAATGAAGGTGATTGTTCAATAAACCCCTCAATTTGCTTACAATTTCAGAAGAGTAATCGTCGGAGGTTATGACCCGATTGGATTTTACCCACAAAAAATTACCATTGGCAGTTACAACCCGGCCAGTTGAGATGTTTGACAGGCTTATCGAACAAACTCCATAAATGATTTCAAAACAGTTGAAGTCTGTTCTCGTTTATAATCCTTGTCTGCCGCTATTTGGTGATTATCCTTTCAAAATTAAGTAATTTGAGCAGCAATTGCACCTTCCTCTACTATTGTGATTCAAATTATTTTTCGTGGGATGCACGAGGCCAATCTTATAGTGCAACACATAAACGACACACAAGAAGTCATGTGGCAAGTTACTATAATGAATTTAGATTAAGGATGAAGAGGTTAGAGTACTCTTGACTTTTTAAAAAACGGTAGTTTGGCAGTTGATTTGTGCATTGTTGAATTGTTTGTGTTATTTTAATTGATTAAATGCTACGCAGTATATGACTGTTGATTAAATGACGAAAACGTTGCAATCTTAAATTCAGGTGACCGAATGTGTTTCACACTACTATGCAATCAAACCAAACATATTACATGTCAGTTATAAACCATGGATACAGACACGGACATAACATAGACATTGATACGCCGACACTCCTAATAATTTGAGAAAATCACATAATTCAGTGTAGTTATATGTGTGTCGATGTCGAACACGACACGTGTCCGACACTAGAACACCCTAATCCGAGGAGTATTCGTGCTTTATAGCATGCCAGTAATAATGTCATAACAGTTGAATTTTCTAGATCAAACAGAACTAGCAGAATATGAAGTCAAGGAGTAAACATACGTTCATGAAATTTCCAGAACACATTGTGAAATTGCGACGTTGTGGAAGTAATTAGTAAATTACTAGGAAGTATTGAAGTTGTGCAGATATGGAATGTAGTTGAAAAAAGAGTCATGCCTATTTTGCAAATTTACCTAATTGTTGTTGGTGTGTAAAACTGATGTTCATTTATGTATGAACTTTGATAGAAAACACAAGTAATTGGAACCCTAAACTTTCAATATAGCAGCTTGAATGTGCATTAATATACATATACAAAATATCTTAACGGTTAAAAATATGTGCCACTAACCTATCTTCTAAGGAAAATTAGATCAGTAGCTACCAGTGATAAGGTTTCTTCTCAGTGTAAGAGATTATAACAGATTATTAATGACTGAGTTTCTATTACAAAGTTAACATAAACAACCAATTAATATGGAGGAAACATAGGAAATGCACCATAGCTAGATGTTGATGATAATAGTCCACCCCTACTCCCTTGGGCGTGCCAACCATAACGAACTAAGTGCTCGTAGTCTGGAAATGTAATCATTTCTGACAAGGAGAGCCCTTGCAGCCTGACGTGTCGTCAAAATTCTTTGCAACTGTTGCAGAGTTTCTTGCTTCAAGAGGTCAGCCTAAAAAGCATGAGAACAATACTTATAAACTTTTGAAAATGATAAAACCATGTGTTTTTGAACTACTTGGCAGAGAAAGGAAGGACATACTGGAGTAGGAATATGGTGAAACAAAAAATTCACATGAAGACGGTAACTTAGGGTTTGAACATCTGTTTTACCTTATGAAGAAAATCCTCTAGGGATGCAAGATAGTTCATTGCAAATGCCATCTGGCCCATGTAACCAGATACATTTCCAGAATCTGTACTGGATACTGAGGGGGTAGAGGAAAGTATCCCTAAAAGAGATTGTTTCAATGATTCCATGCCGTGAGATAAAGCATCCTCAGCCTGCTGGGTAGACTGCTGAAGACTACAAATTCCCATCAACTGATTTTCAGTTAGCGGCTCGAGGTGGTTCTTTACTATCTGAGTTATAAACGAAACGAATATGAGAGTCAACAAATTAAGAATAATTAATTATATGGTTCTACGCAAGTGATCAAGTTACTTGCAAATGAAGTACTTTTGAATTGACTATCAGGTGTCAGCTCAGCAATAAGAGCTTGACTTTATAACACAAGGGACAAGGTCCAAAATTCCTCGGAACAGTTGTAAAATAATCATTAATGTCAATTAAATTAATAATAATTTCCTCATTCTCCAATTAAAAAACACACTATGAATTGGTCAGTCACCTTGAGAATTTCAGATGAACGGAATGCACCATGCCAAATAAAAAATCTTTCTACTGGTGTCTTCCACAACCCATAGAGCATGTGAAATACATCAGTCTTTGCCCCTATGCTCTTTAACCTAAATAACTCATTATGATGTGCCATAACACCATCGACAAGCAGATGCAATTCATTATCGCCCATTTGAGAATTTAACGCCGATCTTAGATCATTGAGCATACGTTGATGCTCGTCAACCCAATGGGCGTATTCCATGTCAAATGCTAGAGCACCTGAATGATCAATAAACATTATCACAACACGGTGGGCGGAATACAAGAATCATTTAGTTGTACATTGATGTATATGTAAATAATATATGCATCACATGAAATAGCATTTTCATTACCATTTCCAACAGAAGAATGACCTTGATCTCCAGGATTTGCAATAAACATACCCTGCATTAAAATTCACAGCCATGAGGGAAAAAAACAGATTGTGCATAAACATCAACTGGAAATAGAAATCAACAACTTGATGCACCTGTTGACGTACTCGTTGAAGCTCTTGCTCTAATTGCATAAGCTTGACTCGACTGCTCTCCAGCTGTTGTACATATGCCTATTAAAACCAACATCCATATATATCATTAAAGCTTAACTATCCTTTGAATTCAGTAACACCTTGGTCTAGAACAAAAAGATAGATACATATGCAAAAGGTAATTCCATATTTCCATTGAGACCATTTACCTTCTTCCGTAACCGGCTTTTCCTTGCCGCCTCGCGATTCTGAGCAAGTCTGCGAAGGGTCTAGAAAAAAGAGCATCCAAATCAGGAATTAGATTGAAAATGTTAATACATATTATAGCAAAGAAACAATCAAGAACAAAAACCTTGTGATCTTCAGCTCTGAACTTGGTCTGATTATTAGAGTGAGCGTTTCCTCTATTGGACTAACACAGTTACAAAAACGCTATCAGATGTCAGCAAAACACACACAACTCATCTAAAAGAAACATCTTCACAAAATATCAAAAAGATACTTAGGTATCTCAATTCATGATGGTTCAAAAAAGACAATTAATCTCGCATAACATAATATTCAACTTGATTAAGAAAAATTGAGTTATTGTATTGTTTGTATCGGTAATGTAATCTGTAAAAAGTAAAACATGTTTGAGAAATGGAGAGGTAACCTACTTGGTGTTTATCATCGGTATCGATATCAATATCAGTGGAAGTATCATCAGTCTGTTGGCTATTATTATCAGCCACGCCGGAATCAGCCCAATTCTCAACATGACAATTTCCCAAAGGCAAGGAAGCTATTCCCTTGTTGTACATCAGTTGCTGCTGCTGCAGCCCTGCATCCGAACACCCTGCACCATTTGAAGCAATCTCTGCAGACCCAACATTCTATGAAAACACGCATAAAGCTTAATCAGATGCAAAACAAACAACATAACGATAAACTATACTCGCTAGGGTGACTAAAAATTGCGAAACCCAGTTTATTAAGTCCATTTTTTTGATAAAATTAGGGAAGGAGAAATTATTATTAATTAATAAAGTGGTGTTATATGATCATTTTACAACTATCTCCGAGAGGGATTTGAACATCGCTCCTTCGGCTTACAAGACTAAACTCTAACGACTGAGCTAACACCTCATAAAAATTACAGAATCAAGATAAATTCTTCCCAGTGTCACCAGTTTTGTTATTTATAATTAATTTAAAATGAGGAAGAGGAAATTTTTTATTAAAGTGAAACTAATAGTCATCGTCTCCGAGAGGAATCGAGCACAATACCTTAAAGTTACGATGTCAAACTCTTTTCACCGAGGTAACACCTCAAGTGTAAAATAAATTTGTGGACTATTCTTTCTCAGAAATTGAATTATGCTACATTTTTCCACAGGGACTAAAATAAATTATGTTATGAACAAAAAAGGTAAGAGAGAAAAGAAGATGATGAACCATGTTAATTGTTGTCCCATACTGCATGTCACTACCACCAATAACAACATTGTTCGACTTTACACTACTAAACATACAACCTGCAAAAAAAAAAAAAACAGTTTAGATTAGAAATAAACAAAATTATACTATATAGTTTTTCTAAACCAAAACACATATAAAAGAAGAGAAAGTTACTTGAAGTTAAATCAACAGCATCTTGTTGTGGAAAGAAAGGAGAAGAATGATGAAAGTCTCCAATATCAGAAAAACGCATTGTGTTTCTGTTTATGTCTTCTCCTCTGTTTGTTTCATGAAAAAACCAAAACAGCATGAACCATTTTTATTACAAGAGAATGAAAAAGCAAAAAACAAAAACACAACAAACATACCTAAGCAAGAATGGCTGGTGGCAATAGAGTTGAGAGTTTGATTGAGCTGTTTTGAAGCTTTGCATAACTATTGATAATGTGTGTTAAGAATGTTTCTGTGCTAAAACATAACACACATAACGTAAGAGAGGTTCTTGTTTCTGTCTTTATCAAAGAAGCAGAAACAGCAGCATAACCAAGAGAGAAGAATCAGAAGATTTATGAGAAGTGAAGGAAAATCTTAATGTATCTTTAAGAAGAGGATTGCGTATTGATTTGTATTAGTACTTTTCTTTTTTTAATATTATATTTTGAACCTAGAATTTTTTGTAACAGTTACTAATACAAGGAATCAAGGATACAATATGCCTTGGAAAAAGTGAGAAATATACTGGGAATAAAATAAGAATAAGAAGTGAAGTGATAGAATGATGTGATAATAATTGTTTAAAAATGACATGAATGAAAATATATATTATTAAACTTAACTTTTTAATATTGTAATAATAAGGGAAATTATCAATGGACATCCAAATATTTATCGGAGGATATTAAACAGTGCCCCTGAGACATTGATTAAACAGTTAAAACATGTAATATTTTATTAAAAAATAATGTAATAATTACTTGATGAAAAATAATGGTTTATATTTCTAAGATAAATTTTTTATTTTAGATTCTTTAACCAGTATATCAGGGACACCGATTAATAAGATCCATATTCATTTAGACTTTGAGAGATTAAGAAAGAGTAGTGGGATAGATATAGGTTAATACGTGATAATAGAAAAGAGATGAAGGATATTGCATATTATATGTAGGGGTTAGGATTCGAACCCCAGACACTCTATTTCTCCACATTTAATCATGTGAGCTCTAGCCATTAAGCTACATGACAAAAAAAAAATGAAGATTTCTCTCCAAAAAATAAGAGATGAAGAGACTATATGGTATTAAATGGATGTATGAAAAGTAGAAATGTCTAAATATTATCATCTAATTCTTTCCAAAAAAAAATTATCTCATAATAAGACTTGTACTTTTCACTTTCTATTTTTGTCAACCATAGTTTCGATTCTAATTTATAGATAGATCATACTAACCCGTGACTTTGGAGCATTTGTTAAAGAAATTAAATAGTTAAATTTTATATCAAAAAGAATTTCATGAGCATTTATTAGAATTTTCATTTTTTAAATTAAGCAATTTCGATTAATTTGTCAAGGGATTGTTTAACTTTTAGAGATCATACTAACAAGTAGTATCATAAGAGCATATTCAATAGAAGTATTTAAATGAGTTGATAAGCTCATTCTTTATTTTTATTTTATTTTTTTATGGGAAGAACCATGATGTGTGACAATGTGGGTGGCAAAGAAATGACTGAAATAGCTTAAATAAATTATCGTCTCGTCAAATTAAAAGTTGACTGTAAATAAAAAAACATTAAAAAGTGTGTTTCATAAAAGTTACTTAATTTTTCCATTATTTAAGCGGTGTATGTTTGAATTAGAGCTGTCAAAAATAGGCGGGGCTAATAGGCCGGTCCATTAACCCATATTTTGGGTCGGGGCGGACCTAAAAACTAGCCCAAAAATGTACCTGAGCTTTTTTGGCCCAAGCCCACTTGACCCATACAAAAGTTGGTCGGGCCGGCCAATTAGCCCATATTTTATTTGATTTTTGTTAAAAAACAGTATTTTTTTTAAAAATTATTAACTAATTTAAAATTTATTAATAGCAAATATTTAAATAAATAAACTTAATAAATATGAATGAATTTAACTTAAAGTTTTAAAATTTTATAGTTTATAAATTATTAATATGATTTAATTGAAGGAATAATCTAGAGTTTAATTATTATTCAATGTTAATGTAAAAATTATTTACATTTTTATGTCCATTCGATCATATTTTATCAAAAAAATAGTGGTGAGTAACTAATACATAAAAAAGAGTGAATAAATTTAAAAATAAAACATAAACAGGTATGGCGGGACTGACCCATGACCCACATGGGCCGGACCGTCTTTAAAATTTACGGCCCAATTATAAATGGATTGAGCTGGGCTGGCCCATTTATATATTCGAGCCTCTCGGGTCGGGCCGGTCTGGGCCGTACCAACCCATTTGACACCAATAGTTTGAATTGCATAGATTTGATGCAGCATTGTGGGAGTACTTAATAATGGTTTTAAAACTAAGTTTAAACTTCTATATACTTGTCATCGGAAATGATACATGACCATTAGTTAAATAAAATTCAAAATAGTAATTTTGGATTGAAAGAGACCATTTGTTTTGTAAAACAATTCCTCAACACAATTTTTTTTAACTTAGGTTCTGTAAACGCTTGTTAACATTTTATAATTTATAACAATGATCAATATCCATATTTGCACCATCCGTCCAAAATATGTTTTTTTTTAATGGCATATGTAAAATATCTTTGAATTGCATAAATCCGAATTACACGCATGAGATTTCGGATTTTGTGTGTTCAAATATCATAGTTCTATTTCCAATAATATATTATTGAAAAATGATATTTGTACAATCATTTTATGATATTTTCTGTACAACATTTTTTCTCATACTCATATGATGATGTTCTTATATCTTTTTTTTTTTCTCTCCGTTGTTTTTTATCAACAAAAAAAAATAAAGTTGTCACTAAAATTGTTATCAAATGGATACACAAATATCATTGCTCATTAGAGGTAATGGGATTGGGAGGTGTTAATATATAATATAAGCATAATAATAACCATTATTGCTATCTGACTCGGGATTTTATTTTCCCAACATCATACAGATACAGTCACACACTGTTCAATAACCATCTCAATCTCTTCCCCAGAAGACGTCTCCTTCATCTTCTTTTTTCTGTTTTCTCCTCTTTATTCATATTCCTACTCCTAAACCCTAACCTACCTACACCATTTTGCTTTTATTTTCCATTTTCCATGTAATCAAAAGCATAATATATACTAGACTCTAAAAAGGTGCTGAATTTCCACTCAACAAAGTCGCATAACAATTTTGATATGTTATTTTATTAAAAAAAAATAATTACTATCTAAAAAGAACCCATTCAGATTCATTGCATGGTATATATCACTTGGTATGGTAAAACGGCCACATTCGAAAAACAAAAACATAATAATATCCGTTGCTAAGCAAACACGTGAATTTCATTTACTCAGTGAATTTTTTTTTTAGGGGATTTACTTGGATGTCTCATTTTGCTCTATAGGATTTTTATCTCATTATTTCTAATTTCATAAATTTACAGACACATTTGGAACTGAAGTGGATTTGGTTGTCTTTTGAAATTTAAATAAATATATATGTATAGAAATAATTTATTGAAATGTGTGCATTGCATTAAATGCAATGCAATGCACACATTTCAATAAATTATTTCTATATTTGAATGATTAACTTGTGTCTTAATGATACAAGTTAACATTTCCCTATATATGTATATATAGTTTTTGTTCTGAGTTTTGATTTGAATTTCATTTACGAGATAAGTTTTATTTTTTAGTTAAATTACTCTTTTTATTTCGTATCACAATGAATTAACTTAATAAAAAAAACTGATAAAAAAAGTTACAACTAAAAATTGACAAAATTGAAACCCCATGCACAAACTAAGTGTGAAAAAAGTTATTTTGAGATCTATTTTATAGCTCACGGATTTTCTGAAATGTGAATCGCATTATTTTTGTTTAAACTCGTGGTGAAAAATATAAGTTTTTTATTTAAAATTATTTAATATGAATTTTACTATTTTAAAACTTAAAATGATATAAATATTATAATTTTTTTAATCTCAAAGATGTCAAGTCTCAAACCGAATACCACAAAGTTGAACCGTGAATCTTTAACTAAATGATATCTCAGAAAACCGACTTAAATATTATATACTTATAATTTATTTATTTGAGCAAATAGTCACTTTATTCCCCGACTCTGCACCTCGCTGTTACAAAGGTTCTTAACTCATGATTAAATATAAATAATTTTCTGACTCTGCAATTCCGTTATCACTTTTGTTCATGCCGTTAAAAATTTCTGTTAAATGATGATGTGGCATATGTTTTATGCTAACAAAGAGTATGACGTGTCGCAGGGACTAAAGTGAAAGTAGAAAATTGTCAATTTGGTCCATGAACTGAAAATCAATATCCTCAAATTGAATCTCAAATCCCTAACGGTAAACACGAAATTTCACTAAGGTCCCTGAACATGCATACTTACTATCAGCTAGGTCCTTGACTATGCATACTTACTATCAGTTAGGTCCTTGACAACAGGCCCAACCTTGGGTGAGTGCAAGGTGTTCAACCGAGCCGGGCCTCCAAATGCTATGGCCCTTAAAAAAAATTAAGTGTAATACCTACCCCCACTTAAATAAAAAATATATATATGTTACTTCTTTTTATTTCTTCGGTACATGTTTGAGTTTTATTTAAACTATAGTTCTCCTTACTGTGCATAAATTTGATGTTATCAAACCACCCTCAATTTGTATAATCACTTAATTAGTCAGTTTGTAAAGCTGTTTCATCGAAAGAATCACAACAATCATTTTTTCTTGCATAAACCATTCGTTTTCCCCTTTCCCACAATGGAGTGACAAGTCCAACCGACATCGTTATGTAAATTTCACATCTCTTTCACTTAATTCTTTTTTATTTCGTTTCATATTTAAAACTTCTTCTGATTCTGATTTTTTCAATGAAGCTTAGTTACACAAAAAAATAAGTTTTTATTTTACTAGGGGCCTATTTTAAAAAGAGAGCCGAGCCTCCTATTTCATAGGAACGGTCCTGCTTGACAGTAAACACGAAATTTCACTAAAGTCCGTGGCAATTAGCTCCAAATATATACAAATACAGTATATAAATAACACTATTGGAAATGTTCAATAGTAACCCCTTGTTCACAACCTATTATATTTAATTTTATCATTACTGTTTGGAAGTTATTAGCACATAATATATTTTTGTTTGAATTCATATGTATGGAGAGAGTTGTTTTTATTAGCAAAGGTAGGTTTTAACTTCAAAATCTAATTCACTAATGAATAATAAGCATATATTATAGAGTTCTAATCATATATCCACTATATAGACAGTTTATTTGAACTCTGTAAGTTGTATTTTTCACAATTTAGTGTGCACACTTGAATTATGCCATTTTGGAATGATGATTTTGCTTTATGTAACTCTGGTTTTTATTCAGCCACTATACTATGGCAGACTTAATGTAATTTTAATTTTAATTTAGCAACTACTATGGCAGATTTGATAAATAAATTCTGGTTTGATATATAATGCTGGTTTGATCTATAAATACAGGTTTGATCAAGTATAAGATTATGGTGTACCAGTTCAATACATAATTTTCTTAATTGCTTTATCAATCATATAATGTAGTTTGTATAAATTATGACGTATTAGATATAATGATGAATTTGTTTGAATTTATTTACAACTTGTCAAGGATGTTAGTGAAATTTCGTGTTTACTGTCAGAGATCTAACTGATAGTAAGTATGCACAGTCAAAAACCTAACTGATAGTAAGTATGTACAGTCAAGGACGTTAGCGAAATTTCGTGTTTAGTGTTAGGGATTTGAGATTCAATTTGGGGACATTGATTTTCGGTTCAGGGACCAAAGTGACAATTTTCTACTTTCACTTTAGTCCCCTTGACACGTCATACTCTTTGTCAACATAAAACATGTGTCACATTATCACTTAACGGAAGTGCAGAGTCAGAGACTTATTTGTATTTAATCCTGAGTCAAGGACCTTTTTAACAGCGAGATGCAAAATCAGGGACTAAAGTGACTATTTACCCTTATTTATTTGGTAATATTTTTAACAATCTAAATCTATATCTATATCTATATATATAGGCTCTCCACATGTATTAAATGATGATTAAATGCTGCTTTTCTAATAGGCTCTCCACATGTGCATTGTGTCACTTGCGAAATGATGATTAAATTTCCCAATTTTTATGACACTAATTATATAAGACAATGTTGATTGGCAAGATTAAATTTCCCATTTAGTTTTTCTCTGCCGTCATTTAAATTTGTTAATTTTTTTTTTATTTGATCAAACAAAAAACAGTAATTCTAGGAATGCTTGATAATCCTTTGGGAAAAAAAAAGGAAAAAGCCCCTATATTATTTTCACCTGGAATAGTACCATTAAAATAATTACTTTTTTATTTGAACAAAAAAATGCACAAATTCTAACAATATATTATAATCACTTAGATAAAATAAAATAGGCTCTACAAAATCAGGACCATTTTATTGTAAAAAAAATAATCAGGACCATTGACTAAAATGAAACCATTAATTTCGAAAAGTTAGGAGACAAAACAATTTGCATTTAGGAATAATACAAATAGAAGTAAATTCTCTTTATTATCAAACAACATAAAATCTTATATTTATGGTATTATTTTGACCTTAGAAAAATCAGGAGACAAGACAATTTTTATTTAGGAATCATACAAATAGAAGTGAATTCTCTTTACTACCAAACAACACAAAATCTTTTATTTATGGTATTATTTTGACCTTGCACGCGTAAGTTGATGATGTTAAAAAATAACTGTAATTCTAAGAATGCTTGATAATTGATAATCGTTTAAATTTGTTAATTCTAAGAAATAATAATTTTATTTATGGCTTTTCTCTGTCGTCATATAAATTTGTTAATTTTTTTTATTTGATCAAACAAAAAATAAAAATTCTAAGAATGATTGATAATCGTTTGGAAAAAAAAGAAAAGGAAAAAGCCCCTGTATTATTTTCACCTGGAATAATATTTAAGTTTGTCAAAAAAAGGGAAATACTTATAAAAAACCGCAGTCAACAAAAAATTAATAGTCGAATTGAGAATTACTTGATTTGAATTACCAATTAATATTCCATAAAACCAATTAATTTTTCAAATTTTCAAAAGGTCATTCTAGAAATCACAAACTGAAATTTGATAGTTTTAAATGTCTTGAAGTGGTTCTCAACTTTGAAAAAGTTTTGGGCGTTAAAGTGTGGTATTTTCAGCCTATAAATAGAAGCAACTCAAATGTGAAAAAGTACACATTTTTTCTTCAACTTTGTAGAAAAACTATCTTTTGTATTTTGAGTACTATTTATTTTGTTATGTTTTTTTCATCTTTCATGAATTTATTAAAAAAAACTAAAATCACTTCTTTTTTTTGCAACCAAGACTTCAATGGATTTGTGAAATTTATTTTTCAAACATAAAACACGTTTTCTGATAATATTTTTTTAAAAATAATTCATTTCTTTGATTTGTTTTCTTCTAATTAGTGCAATTTAAAAGAAATTGACAAATTTAAGGAAAACTTAATACCTTAATTTCGTATATGATGTATACTTTTGTGTCTCATATATTTCTTTTGTAAATGCTTCTCCATTACTTTTGATTCAAATATTGTCATGTTTTTCAACATCTAGAGCTTTGCTTAGGATTACTTTTTTGTTTTTTAAAAAATGCTCAGGATTACTTTTTGATAGCGAGGATTGTGTATGAAATGTCAAAATCTCAAAAATCACACTCACTTGAGTATTCCTTCTCACAATATTCCTCATTCAAAGCATATACTACTCATTTTATACATCTTACATTTAGTTTGGATTATTTCGATGAAAAGAAATGTCTTTATCCAACTCTCCTCTACGCGTCCAATTTGAAATTTCCCCATTCATTATCTACCATTAAAAACATTTACCAATAATTTAAAATTTTGAGTATTCTAATTTCCTAATTTTTGAAAGATGGGTTATCCATCATTTTTCTAAATTTAAGCATCTTTCCTGTCAACTTCATATGCTTTCAAAATTATGTCCAAGTTCAAAAATTTAAGACAATAGTAAAAACAATCGGGACTTGAACAATTAGTGCATTTAATGAAAAAAAATTCGACTTAACAAAAGTATCTATTTTAGGTTTTGATATTTTTTTCTTTATATTTTTCTTTTTATTGCAGGGATTTTTGTTTATGTTTTTGGTCTGAATCAAAAGTTTAAATTATAATACATTATTTATTTTATGAACTCAAGTATAAGATCATAATAAATTGGAAGGTTTGTGTCAAAAAAATATAGAATGATTATCAAGTGGTTAGTAGATTTCATCAAATGACGAATTGGTCCGAAGAGCCTAAATTCGATTTTTAGGCGGAATATTTCTCGGTCAAGATGTACTTCCTGATCGAACTCAAGGTTACTAAAACCCTCACTTCGAATGCATTGAAGGGTTTACAAAAAAAAATAATCTATACACCCAAAAGAAAAAATATATATATCTCTTGAATTAGAAATAATAACTGAAATTTCATAAATAGATAATCTTTTATATTCCATGCAATTTATTATTTCATTAAAAACACATCATCAAAAATTTGTAATTCAATACATAGAGAAATTGATGTTGCTAATCAGTAATTGGTGATCACATATTATTGCTAATCGGTTTTGAATTTTCTTTGCGCTCTAAGAGGGGTATTCGCATCCTATAAATATATAAGAAACAAAGGAGAGAAGGCATGATGTTTAAGCAAACTCATCTTAGTAAAAAAAGAGTGATTTCTTTGTCTTTTGATTATTATCACGATGTGTTTTTTTTACTTTTTATTTATATAATTGTTTATTAAAAGAATGATTTTTGGATTCAAGTGAGTCAGGATTGACTTTTAATTTTAGCGGAGACAATTTTCGTTGGCTTGATATTTCACATCGTTTATGTAATGATTTATCTTCTTGTATTCTTCCACAATCAATTATATGCTACGTTAACAAAAATGAGGTCCAGAAAGGGTCTCAAGATATTGATTCTAGACGATGAACAAAGAGTAAATACTTCAACTACAAATATCAATTATCATGTAACATTTAACAATGTCTAGTGTAACACCCTAAACCCCATATATTATTTTCTAATAAAAAAATAATAATTAATTAAACATGCAAGGGTGTCACACATCTTTTCTTCAATTAAAAAAAACTTCATTTATATTAAAAACGTAGCAGTGGAATAAAAAATTTCAAAACATCAAAGTATCTGTCACATCATTTGTATCAACATCAAAAGTGAATTCAAAGACGAATTTTGAAACAAATCTAAAACAAAAATAATCTCCAATCCCTAGTGTCACAGATCAGAGCATCGACTCGATATAGACTCCCGAAAGCGATAAGTAAACGAGTAGACTTCAAAGCCATCCTCAGAGACTCACTGTTACTAATCTCACCCTCTAGTGGCGGGTTGGGCGCCTACACCCTTGTGGTGTAGATTTGCAGGGAGAATATATTCAACATAAGAAATGCATAAACACATGTCTAGATTCAGATAAAAGAACACAACAATTACCTTTAGACATGTATACATCACAGTTAGATAATATTCACTTTTAAATACAAACCTTCGTTTAATAAAAAATTAATAGGCATCAATCAACATCTTATAATAACATATAAATATCAACAACATTTAAGAATATCAAGTAGACATTAGTCAGATCATTCACACATATAATATCAATATCATCTAATAATAACAAAAATAAACTAATATTAAAAATCGGGCTGTTACATCCCGGACAAGAGAACATGCTTATTTTCACATGATAAGATTGGTATATACGTATATATCTTTTTTACCCACATACAACTATTTTGGATCGTTTGTAAAAAAAAAACTTTGGATCCATTTCTATTTTCTTTCTTTCTCTTCATTTGTATACATAGCGGTGTCATTCTCCTATTGTATGTTCCTAGCAAGTGGTCACAATTAAAAATGTTCTATTACTTTCATTTTTTATTTTTCTAATTAGCTTTAATCATATTATCTAAACTTTTATATTATCAAGTTTTGTTGATATTTTCTGTTAAAATAAAGCTATTGTTGATATTTATTTAAATAATTATAGCTATTGAATTGTTTTGTTTGATTTTTTTTCCTTCAGTTTAGTCGAAATGGTAAATAAAGACCACATACACATTATCAAATGATTTTGTTTGATTTCCATGACCTAATTGTTAACTTCTTTTTTGGCGATGGTTCAAGTATGAGTTAAGTTGACCCGATATTTTTCTAATACTAAAATTTGTTTTTTTTTTATATTTTTCTTAATAAAAAAAACGAATCTCAAGTTTCACTCAGGGTTTATAATAGTTCCATATCAAAAATAATATTGAATGCATTAATTAAGACTATAAAGTCTATCAATATATATACATTAAATATAAATCAATTGAGTTTTATTGATGAAAGTTACTCATTCTTCTCCCTAAAATTATGTAAATGATCAATAAAGCTTGCATAAATTGTGTAAATTCAAAATTCAAAATGATATTCTTCAATAACATTACAGTTGATTCATAAATGTGTATTTTTTTTAGAGAAATGATCTGAAATGTTTAGCAGTTCCTAATGTAGTTTGTTGATATAAGAATGAAGTTTTCATATATTCCATTACAAATGTTTCGATATATAACAAGATTACATTGAACTTAGGTACACACTTTTCTATGTCCATTCATTCTCATCCAAGTAGCATTATTGATTATTTTTTTAATAGTATTTGTATTCCTATTCTTTGATGGAGCTTTAACATTGTAGTCCTTCCATTTCTAAATACATGTTGCCGTCAACCACTTTACACATGCCCGCAAATTTGAGTATTAATATCTTTAATTATATATAATAGAAAGTTATGAAAATTTGATTTTTTTTTGAAAATATTCACTAAGACAAATTGAACAACATCTTACTTGCTAAAATTTGTATATAAATATTAGTTAAAAGGCTTAATTACACTTTTGCCTCCCTAAGTTTCTCAAAGTTGTGATTTTGACCCCCTAAAAAAACAACTTTTTTCAAGCCCTTAAGTTTACTTTCTATTGCAATTTTAGCCCCCTAAGTTTACTTTCCAGGCCCCCTAATTTCGAGTCAAAAAGTAAACTTAGGGGGCTAAAATTGCCATGAGGGGCTAAAATTGCAACAGAAAGTAAACTTAGGGGGCTTAAAAAGAGTTGTTTTTTTAGGAGGCCAAAATCAAAACTTTGGAAAACTTAGGGGGCCAAAAGTGTAATTAAGCCTAGTTAAAAATAATGGTCAAAGTAAGTTAGATGAATAGTGCATATTTTAAAATTGTGACATGTATTTTGAAACGGATGGGGTATTTCTTTTCCCAGATATTAGTTGAAGGAGAATGAAATACAAAATAGAGTAATGTTTATTCTTTTAAGCAATGTTCATTTATTTTTCGGAAAAAGTTAATACAAAACAAGAAAGAGTTTTGCATTTAATAAAAACAAATAGTGTGATAATGCTAGGAACAACAAAGATTTAATAAAAAATGTCAAAAATAAAAAATTGGATTTTTTTTTAAGATGTGTTAGGAATAACCAGGAAAAAGTTGAACATAGGGATCACAAAGCTAAACCAAGAGATTTATCCAAAACATGCAATTCAAAGGATAAATTACAAACTTGGCTTTGAAGGTAGTGGGTTATTAGGCACAATTTTAAGATAGACAAAGTGCATCACACTAAATTTACATGGGTTGGTAAAGATGATTTACCATCAAATATGTATCATTTCACTTCACGAGCTGGTATCTTCTAAGACAAAGTTAGTTTTTAATTCGTTCTTAATTAGTTTTGCGATGAAACATAAGTTTTTCATCTCTTTTAACACATGTTGTGTTCCCATTTAAATTGATTTAGGTTATTAAAGTTAGGTGTTTTTTTTTATAGAATCCTTTGCATGTATATCACATAAGTTTTTGGATCAAAGATCTTCATTTATAACCTAGAATAAGTCTGTTTAGATTCGCGAGCTTAGCTCAGTTGGTAGGGACAATGCATAATATATGCAAGGTCCGGGGTTCAAACCCTGACTACTGACCACCACAACAAAAAAAATGATATTTTTTTTATGAAAATAAACTCATGTTTAAATAGAGCCCACTTCATTTTATTGCACTCAAATATAAAAAGTAATTTTTTGACAAATAAGATCAAAAGGTGTCATTAAAAGAATAAAATAGTCGATGAAGATCGACTTATTTGGTAAAGAGTTAACTTACATGCAAAGTCGTGTGTTCAATTTTCGTTATCAGCGTGATTACCTCTTTGTAGCTGGAACTTAAAATGATAAAATAATTTAAATAAATAGAAACAATTGAATAAAAAACCACCTCAAAGATATGTGTATAACCTTTATATATAGATTATACATACATTTTAACATGTATATTAAATATTATCAATATAAATTAAAATATATAAATAAAAAATCAGCAAAATATTCCCCATGCACGACACAGGTTCCAAACTAGTAATGGTTAAATTAAAAGTGATGGTTGTCGGATATGGGAGTGGTGATCCACAACCAAGTGCCTGCAACAATCGAAGAGACGATCAAAGTAGTGGTAAAAAATAAATGGAAGTGTTTGGAATATTAGTTGGTGATGATCAGTGGAGGTTAGTGGTGGTCGCAGGGATCAAACTGGTGGTTGTAAGAAGCCTCTAGTGCATCATGTTAGAAATAAAACAAAACCAAAATAATACTAAATTTTTTTTTAACAAATCAAAGATGCTTCCAACCGCACAAGGTGTGCAAGGAGGAAGCACATCAAAATGTTACATAATTACAAAGTCGAGATATCCTTTAAAGGACCAACCAAGAAAAGAAACTAAAACATACAAAGTAACAGGTGTTTCCATTAGTCGGTATAAGAATAAACTAAAGCCGACTGTTTTGATTTCAGCCATAAAAAAGAATTCAGCTTGACTTTTTCAAGGAGAAAATATGTAGTAGCTGTCGCGTTTTGGAACACACGATTGTTCCGCTCCTTCCAAATCACCCAAACAGTTGCAAGCCAAATTACATTTAAGAATAAATAAGAAGATCTTGGCATACCCGCCATCTTGGTAAATTGAGTAAAATGATGTCGAAGCCATCAGAAGGCACCGAATAGATTCCCAACCAAGACCTCACACTAGACCATAGCTCGCTAGAACGTTACAACCAGCCACACACATGCCATCCGTTGGAAGAATACCCCGGTGGACAATATTATCTCTTGTAGGAAGCCGATTACGGAGAAGACGCCACACCATTATCGACACCTTTGACGGGATGTGTTTGACCCAAACATCAGCAACCTGTGACCTGTCTGTATTTTCTCCTGTTGCTGTAATATAACGATAAGCTGCTTTCACTGAGTACCCGTGAGCCGGATCTAACAACCACCTCCAGGAATCATGGACATTATCCTGCAAAACAATGTTATTTAAAAGAACAACACACTCCCTCACACTATCCTCCTCCCACGCAAACAAACG
>Ga0315914_1004609_pt1 | contig 20526 bp, 6 predicted proteins | sample MpolenodulesMG_FD_203920 | JGI IMG/M metagenome (GOLD analysis project Ga0315914, IMG submission 203920) | Medicago polymorpha root nodule microbial communities from Los Angeles, California, United States - elongated nodules | ecosystem: Host-associated > Plants > Roots > Nodule | place: USA... | reverse complement strand
AAAAAAAAAAAAAAAACTAAAGACCTAGACTCTTCTTCATCATAATTAGCACAACATATAAAGACAAAAACAAACTTTGTAACAATTGAAGTCAAGGGCAAAGTTGTAATAACAAAGATTTAAAACTTCTCTCTTCCCTTTTTTCCCTACTTTGGGAAGAAGATAAAAAGTAGTAGGTCCTACAATTTTTTTAAATCTTTCTTCTCTATTTCTCTGCATTTCAAACAAGAGAAAATACCATCTCTTTCCTCTTTCTCTCTTCTCCCTTTCTCTCTTCCTTATTTCTCTTCAACCAAACAGAGTCTAAGAGCAGCTTGGTTTCAATAATTCAAATCCATGACATTCCATCCATCAGCTGATTTTGGCAAACAAATATACTCCCAGGCAATAAGAGCTCTCTTTGAAATACCAGATTTACCAGTCTAGAGGAAGACTAAAATATCGCAATATTACTTGTAAAAACCAGAAAAACGTAGGTAAGAAACCACTAAAATGACTAGAAAATTAACAAAAATAAAAACATAACTAAAAACCGTTAAAAACTAGAAAAAAAATACCAAAAAGAATAGGAATATACAACTAAAAAACCAATAAAATATTACAAAAAATAGTATTCACTTATAAATATATAAACAATCATTAGAACAAAGGTAATGCTAACTAGTACCTCTGGAGCACTAGTTAAGGAAACCAAAAGAAATTTGCAATGAAAATAACACGTTTTACATTTTTAATAATTTCATTACACAATTTTTAAGATATTCTTACTTTATATGTTTTCTTGACTAGTAAACATTTTTCTTACGATAAAATATTACAAAAATCGGTATGTACCAATAAATATCTAAATAATCGTAACAAAAAAAAATCTAAATAATCATTAGAATAATTATATGCACCATAATATCATAAAATTACCCAAGTCTCTAATTAATTGACCAATTTTCAAACTAATTTCATATTGCTACAAGGTATAAGCAAATGTCATTATGCTCATGGTTTAAAAAAAGACATCCCCTTTGTTATAGCTTTTTTAAGAAAAAAATCACTTATTTTTAAAAAATAATCATTTTTAAGAGTTTTGCATCCGTTTGTTACAACTTTTTAAAAAAATCAGAATCTAAAAAAAATCTAAAAACAGCTTCAAATGAGAAGCTGGTTCAAAAAATATTTTTTTTCAGAGGAGAGAGAAAATATGGTTTAAAAGATTGAACTAAATTTGTAACAAAAAATCGTTTTTATATAGCTGAATCAAAACAAACTAAATTATCCGTTTAAAAAAAATGATTTTTATTGCGGTAAACAAATGCAAATAGATTCTGATTTTTCGGAAAAACTCTAAAATATAATCTCTAAATTATTTTATGTTAAAATCACTTTTATTTTAATCTGTAACAAACGGGCTCATAACATGCCTCGGTGATAACATGTGTATAACCCAGTTTATATAGATAATGTATTTTCTCTCAGTTTTCTAATATTTTCTTGAAATTCCAATTTTTCAGAGGCAGTACTTTAGCTTATTTCCTCACTGATGGCAATCCTTATGGCGGATTAAAGAAGACTGTAGAGGAATTACAAAAATTTGACTCCAAAGGTCTTAAAACTTGCGAAACACTTGCTTTTAACTACTCAAATCAACTACATAAAATTTTCAAGAACAAAGAGGATCCATTTTTCCCTTGACTATCACAGCAACAGGTTCCTTTCCAAAAATGATAAGAATGAAATCATGTGTATTAAATTTAGAAAAACATTAGCACATTAGATATGGAATCATGTACATCTATATTAGTAGATTATATTTTGAAATTATTTGGTTTGCTGTGGCAAATTGTTGATTATATTTATAGCTATTTTCAGTAGTAGAGATATGCCTTCACTTTTGTGCTATATGTTTGTGATGTGTGCTAATGTACACCCACTTAAAAACATAACGGTGTAAATTAACGCATATTTTTATTTGAAAAGAAAAACCGTTCATGTTTATTATTTAAAACTAATAGTTGAGGCTAGTTTTGTAAAACTAAAGCCAATACTAATTTATAACCCATGAAATCTGCATGTGTAGTACCATATGATGAAGGTGTGCAATGGCCAAAGTGGACGAGCTAAACCAAAAAATTAAACAATCAGAAACTTAGGATATTAATTTAAAACTAATGGACTTAGCTAGTGTAATGGTACTAAAATTTGATATAAGGAAATCTCAATTAATTGATAATATTTCACTGTGAACACACAATGAGAGAGTACAATTGCAGGAAATAAAATTGTAGGAAAATCAGGATAGTAAAACAAGAGAAGAGGTTAGGAGAAGAATGTTGACATCACAATTTCCATGCATTTCTCTCTTGGCTTTCTCTTATTTATAACTTATAAGAGTCCATATTCACATTTCCTATAATGCCCCTTTCAACTCTTTGACTTGTTACAGCTAGCTCTTAGTTAAAAAAGTTATGATAATTGTTATTCTATAAGATTGCATGTTAATTTCACTTATTTATGGTATACTATGTAATAAAGGAGATAATCATTCAACCTATAAATTAATTTCTCTAAATTGAACAAGAAATCAGAGTGGCGCAGATAATTCAAATTCATTTTTTTTCTATTAAAAAAAATCCTCTAAATTTTTAGTGTAATAATTAATTAATTAATTAATCAAACTCCACTGACTTAAACACCACAGCTAAATCTCATCTTTGGCGGTAGCTCAATATTTCTCCATGTATGTTTCAACAACCATCATCATAAGTGGTAACCAAATTGCAATATCCTTCTCATTCACATAAACACGACACCAATTTAGAGACAATAGACACTCGGAGGGAGTACTATTCATTTAAGTCTAGGATTAAATAAATATTTGGTCCTTCTATTTTCATCAATTCACAATTATGGTCCCTTCTTCGAAATCTTAAAAAGTTGACACCAACAAAATGGTAGATACTTGTGTGCCTTAACCATTAGGTCTAGGGTTCGATCATTGACCTTTACTTGCGAAAAAAATCATCATCGAAAGATTTCAACCCATTAAATGGATTATAGTTACCTCGAGAGAATAAGTCTTCGCAGTTAGACATAGAGGATACTTTAGATTTAAAAAAAGTCTAAATTTTTTAAAATTTCATATAAGTTTGAATACAATTTTAATCTCGTGTATTTGCTTTTACTTTTGATATTAGTTTCCCTATATTTAAACTCATGAATTTGCGATCAATTTTCATATTTTCCCCAATTAGCATTTTGGGTTTTTTTTATAATGATTTGAAAAGTGATATCCTTATACAATAAGTAAGTTGGTGACATAGAAATAGGCTGTTAAGTGAGAATCTCCTGCAGGTGTATGTTGGTTTTCAACGGACTTATCCCTTGATCTGGATTCACGCATAAGTGTTTATATGAAACTGATTGTGTTTAGCTTCATGTTTGATGGTTCTCTGATGTTTTAGATTTGTTGAGATCTCCATGTCTCATTGTTTCAGATTTGTTTTCACTTCGCTATTTGAATGTGAGTCATAAAATGGATGTTAATTTGTTGTTGTTCGTTACAGTAAATAGTTGGTGCGTGTGGATTTTGTTAGTTACCGTGTTCACGGTCGGATCCGATCACAACTTTGAAGATCTGGTCTGATGCTCGTCAACTATTCACCTCATTTTTTACAATTTGGTTTTGTGCCTGTACGCAAGTGTGCTAGATTGTGTGTGGTGTATACTGATATGTTTTAGATTAGGTTCTATGGTCATGAACCATGTTGGGTTGTTTTGTTTTTCTTGTTTTTCGCTTTTACTGGGTTAGACTTTATGTCTTCTAGCTTTTGTAATTTTCCCTTTTTATTTGAATTGACTTAGGATGTTGCAAATCCATCTCCACCAACTTGCTTAAAGAAATCATTTTACATCAAATTTAATTGGTTTTATAATATAGATTAATGTATGTTTTAATGAAAGGAATATTAACTTTTAAGTATCCACCTGCAAAGTGATATGTCGCCGACTAAGTTTCCACATAAGAATATCCCTACAAACAATCAAAATTAAGCCTCGAATTGCATAGGTGGGAAAAAATGCCAAGGACTAAAATTGTGGATTTGAAAGTAGATGACCAAATTGTGAATTATGAGACAAAAAATATCTATCAAAATTGTATTAAAACAATTTTTAAATTTTCACACTATTAATGTCTCTTATTTTTGTTGATTAGTCTTTTTTTGAACAATATTTTGTTGATTAGTCTTATTGAATATAACGAGTCACCAAGTCATGTGACAATGCATTTTTTTCAAAATTTTACTTTTATTTATTTATTTTAAGTTACAGTTTTAAATAACACTTTTTTTTTATAAACATTTTTAAAATACAAATATCTGACACATTAAAAAAAATAAACTTTTGAATTATGAATTTTTTTTTCTTTGTTTTGATAAAAAAAATTTAAAAGTAAGAGATTATATTTTTTAATTTAGATATGAAAGGACTAAAATCTTGAATCAACGAAAAATAGATGACAAATAGTACACTTAATCTTAAAATTTAAATTATTATTCATGGTAATCAAACTCGGAAACCCTTAATATGGACCTTATTTATAAGGTTCCACGGGTGAACCCATCCTTTTGACTAGGAATTGAGGGTCAAGGCATCTGTGGTAAATCTTTCTCTCTTCTTTGTTCATTCTTGGCTTACAATAAGGATTTATTGTGTTTCTAGTGACTACATTATCCATAGGTAAAAACCTATTCATAGCCATTCTTTAAAGAATACACATGGACAAGGGGCTACTGCATCACTAAGTGAAATAGAACGCCGGAATCTGAACGCTATAATTGCAAAATCTTAAACATGACAAGGAACATATTCTTCTTGAAATTCTGACACGAGAACGAGAGAAGAAAACTCACGAGACACAGTTGCATTACTCAAAGGAGCGTCTGAAAGTGTTTGAACTGAAGCAGCAAAGTATGTTCTCTTATGTTGGTCAAGTGTTGCACAAACCTGAGATTGAGTGTCTTATCTAGTCGCCAATAGAAAATACAGAGAGAAAAAGGAGGTATCAAGGAAATAGTTCTTTTGGTAATGAAGCTAGCACTCAAAATCCCGTGGGAAATTCTCAAGTATTACCAAGAGAAAACGAAGAGAATGCATCTGTTATGTCATTAAACATGGAACGTTTAAATTTGCTCGACTCATCAATGGAAGTTATGGATAGTATTGGAATTGTAATTCCTCACCTTGTTGCTCCTGAGCCAAATGTTGTTGTTAGTCCTGATCCTATTTTATTTGAGCCGGAGATAATCATTGTTGCTAATCTTGGTGCAATTGAGCAAGCGGTAATCGATGCTCATGATCTTGTATCACCTCAACTGGGTAACTGAGCAAGCAATGATACAAGATCATGAGCATTGATTACTACTTGCTCAGTTGCACTAAGATTAACAACAATGATTACCTCCGGCTCAGTAAAAATAGGATCAGTACTAACAACTACATTTGGCTCAAGAGGAACAAGGTGAGGAATTCAAATTCCAATACTCTCCCTAACTGCCATTGATGAGTCGAGCAGATTCAAACGTTCCATGTTTAATGAGAAAAGATATGCATTCTCTAAGTTTTTTCTTAGTAATACTTGAGAATTTCCCATGGGATTTTGAGTGCTAGCTTCATTACCAAAAGGACTATTTCTAGGATACCTCCTTTTTCTTTCTCTATTTTCTATCGGTGACTAGATAAGACACTCAATCTCAGGTTTGTGCAACACTTGACCAACAAAAGAGAGCATACTTTGCTGCTTCTGTTCAAACACTTTCAGACGCTCCTTTGAGTAATGTAACTGTGTCTTATGAGTTTTCTTCTCTTGTCGCCGTGTTTGAAGTTCAAGAAGAATATGTTCCTTGTCATGTTTAAAATTTGCAATTATAGCGTTCAGATTCCAACATTCTATTTCACTTAGTGAAGCATCAGCCCCTTGTCCATGTGTATTCTTCAAAGAATGACAATGAACAGGTTTTTGCCTATAGATAATTTAGTCACTAGAAACACAGTAACCCCTTGTTGTAAGCCAGGAATCAACAAAGAAGAGAGAAAACACGTTTTGCAATTTGAGAGAGAAAGGGGGGTAAGGTCTCAAGGAGAGAGAAGATTTGCCACAAATGCCTTGACCCTCAATTGCCGGTCAAAAGGATGGGTTCACCTGTGGACCATTATAAATAAGGTCCATATTAAGGGTTTCCGAGTTTGATTACCATCAATAAAAAATTAGATTTTAAGATTAAGTGCACTATTGGTCACCTATTTTTCGTTGATTCAAGATTTTAGTCCTTTCATATCTAAATTAAAAAAATATAATCTCTTACTTTTAAAAAATTTAAAAAAAAATAAAATTATCAAAAAAATAAAAAAATTCATAATTCAAAAGTTTATTTTTGTTAATGTGTAAGATAGTTATATTTTAAAAATGTTTATAAAAAAATGTTTTTTAAATTCCAAGATCTATCATTCTTTTTAAATTTTTAATTTAAATTAAATCAACCTTAATTAGACTACTTGACACAAGAGTGACATCGACATCATTGAACAGGACAAGATGAAAGGTATTCCACATACTAGCAAAAATGGAGAATCCAGGTATATTGTGGTTTATTTTTTTAGTCGGTTATACAAATAAGTTCTTGTGTTTGTTATTTTCTATTTACTTCTAATACACATTTTATATTAAATTTTTGTACACAGTAATGCATCAAAGAGAAAAGGAATTCATGCTGAACAAAATGAACATGAGGCCACTAATTAGGAGAAAGACTCTTCCCCAAAGTAAGAAGGGGAATTTGAAGAGTAGAATAAGAAATCCATGTGCACCCAAAAAAATAAAATAAAATCCATGTATTTATTACATAGTATGATGTTTGAAACCACTCACATAAAAAACAACTACAAATCAGAGAAAGACATGCAAAATGATCTAGATGAATAAATGTGTAAAAAGTTTGGAGTACCTTTTTTGCTCAATTAATGAAACGAGGTTGAAGTTGCATGAAAACTCCATCAAAAGAGATAACCACTTTTCTATCTGATTTTTTATTGATTCCGTTTGGATAGAAGGATGTAGAAGGTTGAAGAGATGAAAAAAAAACATCGTTCTTTTGTCCGATCGATGTCGATCTCATGAATGGTGGTTGGAGAGAGGTTGGCAGCGGCGGATGAGGGAGAAAATTATGTTTAGGGTTTCAAGAGAATGAGAAGTGAGGATGGGAGGAGACTGATCGGGTTTTATAAGGGAAAATGGGCTTTGCCAATTTCTGATTAGTTCAAGGGGGTGTAGACCTCAAATAGTGGTGGGAATAGCAATATGTCAAAAATTTCATTTTATTCTTTTTAATAAAATAATTTCAAACTTGCAACTTATATCATTTAATTTTTAAAAAACCTACACCCTAAAATATATATTTAAAGTGAATTTTCAAAATATTTTTAAAAAATTTATTTCATTTGATGCGTTATTTCTCACATTGGTGCTACTTTCCAGTGTAGTGTGTGAGTAGTTTGGATTTCCCTTCGTCTTAATCCCCGCATTCATGTAGTAGGCACATTGGAGACCATTGGATTGGAACTTGATATTTTAGTTTTAGAAGCAAATCAAAATTTATATTGAAATTTGGACCGTCCGATTTCTATTTAATGACCACCGATGTGCCGAATGTTGTGTTGGGGATTGTCAACTGCAGGCAATCTTAAGTCATGAATGTATTACTCAATTACTCAATTGTACACTTTGAATGTCATGCAATCATTAAGTGCAACTATTAATTTATTTAGTTATTTAACCATTTGGTAGATACGTTTGGCTTAATGATTGTGGAAAATAAGTTAAATATAGAGATAGCTAGAAAGAGCATGGTCGTTCCTCGACCCCATCATATTATTAACAGTACTAACATTTGACATGTCATCCGGTAAAGCATAGGTACTTCTAAAACGGTGAAGTACCTAGAACTAGTACGCATACATACTCGTAATACTCCATTTTTGTTCATTATTCTGTTGTTGGTGGAATATGTGGCTTTATATATTATTTGTTCATTTGAATTTCATTGTTGTTGTAATCGACCCTAATTTTTTATGTTTTAAACTTTTAATGTGATGTTTTTTATTGAGAATCGAAGAATTTAGCTTTTCTTGTCATACCTATACCTTAAAAAAAAAATTAAAATAGTCATATTCTCGTTCCCGCACAGTAGTATGTAAAGGTTGGGAAGTACTATGTAGATTAGGGTTCGATCTTTGTTACTAACAAATTTTCCCTCCTTCTAACAAATTAATCACAAACATTTCCCATGTAGTTTCTCAGATTTACTTATTTATTTATTTATGTTTTTGGTAAATAACTTTGGAATTTCTATATTCAATTGTTTTACATGAATGCAATGTTTGAGTTAATAAAGTGGGTGGAATTCAATGATGCAATCAGGGAAGAAAGTCATAAAAGTTGACATTTGAAACTGAAGAGATTCAAAGCAAGGAAATGTCAGCATCTACTACACCTATTGATGAAAAATATTGCTCTACAAATGTAATTGATATCATTGATAGTGACGATGAACCTGATGTTTCTCACAAATGTTTCGCTAGATAGGCAAGGTAGTGGAAACATTTTTTTTTCAACATGTTTTTCAGAAGAAAAAGGAAAGAACTTGGACAACAATCAAGCGGAAAACAATGAGGAAAAATTAACGAACTTGTAATGTCATTATGATCGAATCAGAAAGTGATATCATGATGATGATAATATGAGAAACTCTCTAACTACTGCTACTTTTGAGGATGAAAAGGTCGTTGACATTCTAATGTCAAAGCGCCGTCTAAAGACTCAGAGAAAAATCCTAGGCAAAAGTCGGGATGATAAAACGTCTTCAAGTAGACCTCAAAAGGTAAAGTATCCGCAAACTATTGAATTGGAAGAGCATATGACACACAATGAGGAAGGAAACAATAGTGATTTTATTGTTGATGATTTTGATTCATCTGATTGTGAAGGCATGTCTAATAATTCACGAGATGAGTCTAGCAGTGACGCAGAATCTAGTTTGAGAAGCAAGAATTCTTATTTGCAAGATGTATCTGATATGCAAGGTTGTGGAAGTATTTCTCTGTCAATAATTTCTGCAGCAGAAAAGGGAAAGAATTTTTACTCCAATTATGATCAAAACAATGAGGAAAATTCTGATTTAATAAGGAGGAAGAAAGCAAGTAGGCTCCGTCTCAAGCCTCAAAGGAAATGTGTAAGCAAAACTTATGATGATAAGGTCAACTATCAGCAAAGTATTCCAACAAATCAAGATGCTCATGATAATGATGTTGGATCAATAGAGGACTTATCACAGAGTGAAGAAGGAAACTTGAAAGGCTTTATTGTTGATGATTTTGATGTGTCTAGTTTTGAAGTCACCTCTAGCAAATCACAAGATGGAGTGTTATGTATGAAGGCTGTCTGCGCTCTTTATCGACAACAAACTTCTGGGGAACAGATGATCAAGGGAACATTTTGCCGCAACAGGCGTGGATTGAACAAGCATAATGTCTTTTGCCATAGGAATCTTGCAATGTGCTTTTGTTTGGAGCAGGCCATATCATGAAATTCACCAATTAATACATGTTTTTTTAAGAGTAGTCAAACTTTCAACTTTGTCGGAAAACATGTGAAGTTGAGCAATCATAAAGTTTGTTATTTTTTGCGAAGTTTCTTTTCGTGTCAAATAACAGTTTCCTTTTATTATACCTTTTCATTTGAACTGAGATTTTATAGGAAATGGCAAATTTTATAGGTTGAACTAAATTTTATAGGAAATGACAAATTTTCAGGTTTCTTAGCTTTGGCAGTTCCACAAATATTGCTTTAATTCCTAAAGGAAATGATCAGAAGACAATGAAGGATTGGCGTATCATAGCACTGTGCAATGTCCTATGTAAGTTGCTAGCAAAGGTTCTTGCTAATAGGCTCAAAAAGTATTCTTCATAAGTGCATATCTAACAACCAGTCAACGTTTGTCCATGGGCGATCTATTCTCGATAATGTTTTGATTGCTATTGAGGTGGTACATCATATGAAAGTCAGTAAAAGCAGTAGAGACAAGAATGTCTCCCTTAAGCTTGATATTAGTAAGACTTATGATCGTATAGACTGGTTACACCTCAAGGAAGTCATGTTAAAAATGGATTTTGGTAGCCAATGGGTTCGATGGATTATGATATGTGTGGAGACTATTGACAATTCTGTTATTGTCAACAATGACTTGGTGAGACCTATCATATTCGACAGGAGATTGCGACAAGGTGATCCCTTTTCATCTTATTTATTTATCATGTGTGCAGAAGGCCTATCAACACTTATTCAGAGAACTGAACGACGAAGGGATCTCCATGGCATTACCCTTGGCATTACCATTTGTACCAATCCTCTTGTTATTTCTCACCTCTTGTTTGCAGATGATTGTTTTTCATTTTTTAGGGCAGAAGAACGAGAAACAAAAGTGATGAAGAATATTCTAGCAACTTATGAATTAGCATCGAGGCAGGCCATTGGTTTTCCAAAATTTGAAGTATATTATAGCAGTAGTGTTCATACTCCATTAAAGGACGCTATAACCACCATCCTTAGAGTCAGAGCTGTCATGGGAACTGGAAAGTATCTAGGCCTTCAGTCTATGGCAGGCCGAAGTGAAGAAGCAACTTTCGGTTTTATCAAGGATCAAATTTCGCAAGTGTTTATCAAAAGCTGGAAGAGAGATGATGATCAAATTGGTTCTAATCTATCCCATCCTATATCATGAGCATAGTTCACTTTCACGTATTCATTGTATACAATATGATGAAAGAAATAATCATTGAAGGCATAAATTAATTTCTCTAAAATGAATAAGAAATCAGAGTGGCGCAGCGGAAGCGTGGTGGGCCCATAACCCACAGGTCCCTGGATCGAAACCAGGCTCTGATAAATAAATTTCTTTTTTTTTTGCCATTCAAAGAAAATCCTCTGAAATGTTAGTGTAATAATTAATTAATTAATCAAACTCCACTGACTTAAAACACAACTAAATCTCATCTTTGGCGGTAGCTCGCGCATCACTCACATGCATAATATTTCTCCATGTATGTATGTTTCAACAATCTTTTTTTTTTATTGATCCTTATACGATAAGTAAATTGGTGACATAGAAAGAGGCTGTTAAGTGAGAATCTCCCGCAGCCGCAAGTGTACGTTGGTTTTTAACTGACTTATCCCTTGATTTGGATTCACTCGTAAGTGTTTATATGAAACTGATTGTGTTTAGCTTCATGTTCGATGGTTCTCTGATGTTCTAGATTTGTTAAGATCACTAGGTCTCATTGTTTCAGATCTGTTTTCACTCCGGTATTTGAATATGAGTCATAAAATGGCTATTAATTTGTTGGTGTTCATTTTAGTAAATAGTTGGTGCATGTGGATTTTGTTAGTTACCGTACGTGTGTTCACGGTCGGATTCAATCACAACTTTGAAGATCCGACTGATGTTTGTCAACAATATATTCACCTCATTTTTTGCAATTTGGTTTTGTGTAGTGTATACTGATTTGTTTCAGATTAGGCTCTATGGTCATGAACCATGTTGGGTTGTTTTGTTTTTCTTGTTTTTTGCTTTTACTAGGTTAGACTTTATGTCTTCTAGCTTTTGTAATTTTCCATTTTTATTTGAATCGACTTAGGGTGTTGCAGATCCATCTGCACCCCCATTTACTCAAAAAAAGTATTTTGAGTAAATACCCAAATTCGTCTTTGAATTTGCAAAGACTAGCCAAATATGTCCCCCAATTTGTCGAAATATCACATTAGTCCCTGAAGTTGTCAAATGTGAATCAAATTAGTCCCTCCATCAAATTGGGATGTTAACGGTGATGACATGTTATGTTAACCTCTCACAAGGCTTGCCATGTCAGATGTCACACAAGTAGGGACTAATTTGGCCGAAATTGACAAAATTACCAAGGACCAAATTGATTGATTTGCAGAAAATTGGGAAACCCGATTTGCAGAAAAATGATTGTTGTACAACGACTCTTGCTTCCCCATATCTATAAAATTAGAACCCTAACTTTACAATTTGTCATCTAGAGTCCAAAATCCCCATAATTTCTTCCGTTAATTGATGACGACGTTCTTCCCCAATTCTAAAAACTTCAAAACCTATTTTTTTTTTTTTTTATTGAATTCGAAATCCAAAATTTCTTCAAGCTTTGGTGTTCAGGTTGGATCCAAAATGATGGGTGGTGGGTGTATGAGCAAAAAAAAATTATCAAAGTCGATATTCATCTTCAATCTTTATGTTTAATGGTGATGTGAGAGCAATTGAATGTTGGTGTCCCATAATTTTAGCTTAGGTTGATTAACTATTAAGTATTTGATAGTCACAGTTTGTTTGTTTGAGTTGTTTAACATGCTACTTTATTGTACTAGGTGTGTGTAATATTGTAATGAAATGAGGTTGAAGATGAATGAATGCAACTTTTCTGTCAAAATAATACCATCAAATAAGTCATTGAATTTGTTAAACATTTGTCAATGTGATCCTTGATGCATATACGTGCAGAACAAAGTAAAAAGGCAAAGAGACACAGTTTGATTCTTGAAAATACCATCAAATAAGCCATAATTATGTCATTGCACTACAAGTGCAGGGTTGTTACATATGCAAAAAGCAACTCAACTATGGAGCATTAACAAGTCATAAGCCATACATTCCATGTTCTTAAATATTACATAGCCAAAAAGAAACCCAAATAGGGGCCTAATTTAAACAAAGTGTTCTTCATCATCTATACTATATATAAAGAAAGTTACCCCTTTCAGCACATTTTCGGGTTGTACTTTTCTTTTCAAAAATACCCTTAATTTTTAATTTTAATTTTAAATACAAATAACACATGTAACAAATAGATCTATACTATATATAAAGAAAACTACCCCTTTCAACACATTTTTGGGTTGGACTTTTCTTTCCAAAAATACCCTTAATTTTTAATTTTAATTTTAAATACAAATAACACATGTACCAAATAGATAATAAATTTTAATTTAAGAAGAAAACTTGCAAACAATTCCTTATGAACTGTTATTACTATTAGCCAATTATAAAATAACATGTGGATTACTAATCCATGTCACTAATCGTCCTCCTTAACCCTCTTTTACCTCCGTTAACCATAGATCAAACTCACAAAAAACTAGCACAAAAAAAAACTCATGTTACTTTTTTATCAGTCGATTTTATGTTGTACATCTGTGTTGTTCCCCTCAATACAACCGACAAAGATTGCCAAGTATTTTCATATCCCTTCCACAAAAAACAGTATTTCCATATTATTTTATTACTTCCACAAAAAACAATATTTTCATATTATTTTATTAAGTTACTCTTCCTTAACCTTTGATCAATTGTAACAAACGTGAGCAAAAAATAATGGTAAAGATTGGACTTTAAATCCTCTAAAAAAAATTAGTAACAAACGTGACCAAAAAAAATAATGTTAAAGATTGGACTTTAAATCCTCTAAAAAATATATTTGTAACAAACGTGAGCAAAAAAAATTGTTGAAGCTTGGACTTTAAATCCTCTAAAAAAAAGATTAGTAACAAACGTGAGGAAAAAAACATGTTATAGATTGAACTTTAAATCCTCTAAAAAAAAGATTAGTAACAAACGTGAGCAAAAAATAATAATGTTAAAGATTGAACTTTAAATACTCTAAAAAAAAATTAGTAACAAACATAATCAAAAAATAATGTTAAATATTGGACTTTAAATCTTCTGAAGAAAAAAAAGATTAGTAACAAAACTGAGCAAAATATAATGTTAAAGATTCAACTTTAAATCCTCTAAAAAAATTATTAGTAACAAACGTGAGCAAAAGATAATGTTAAATATTGGACTTTAAATCCTCTAAAAAAAGATTGGGACTCAAAATATTTTAGAAAAAGATTTGTTAGCACTATATTAAATATTAATAAGTAGGGTTCTCACAGCTAATAGTTCGTTCCCACATTGTTTACTTTTTCTCAACCTCTCTTACCCCTCTGCATCAAAATTCAGAATTAACCTGTAAGTTTTTTTCTTTTTTTTCATGTTACAACTAATTAAAGTCGATTAATTTTATGGATTATATTTGACTTTGCTGGTTTATATGTGATTATGATTCAAATTGTTTACGATTAATTTTAAGGAATATTTGTTTTTACTGGTTTATAATTGCTTATACAAACTATGATAGCGTGGCTTCTTTTTTTTTTTATATAAAGTGAACCGTGGTTTTTTTTAATTATTATTAAATAAAGGGAAAATAAGCAATAACATCCTTGCCGTTAAGCTCCTTCCACTGTCGTTTAAAGGAATAAAAGCATCGCTTTTTTCTTTGTGATTCCAAACGTTCTGCATGTATACAATTGATAAACTTCTCCCATGGCCCCCATGCAATATCCGACAAAATACAGTGAAATCAAAGTGTTACAACCATTTAAACAATTCAAAATTGTTAAACCATAATCATACTCATGTTACGAACAACTAAAAACAGAAACACTAGAAAGCTTCAAACCACCATCTTTTGTTTTTGGTTACATTCAAACCACCTTCTGAGAGGCCATTAAAAGAGAGGATCGCTAAGAAGTATGGATACAAACACTGACACCAAATACAACACGGTGATTGACATGCCAATAATGTTGATAATTTGAGAAAATCACATAATTTAGGGTAATTATATTTGTGGATGTGGATGCAACACGTTTTCAGGCACGTCTAATATGAGGAGTGTATGTGATTCATATGCGAGGAGTAATATCATAATTCGTAATCACAATATAAAAGAAAAAAAATATCAAATAGAAGTGGAAATAGAACCGGTGGATTAAAGATAGATAAAAAGGGTAGAAAGAAACAAATGGCTACACTATCGTATCAACAAGAATTCCTAAACTCAATTTCTCAAGGAAGTATCCCACCATATATTTTAAAGGTAAAAAAAGGTGTACCTTTGATATTGTTGCAAAACATAGACCCTAGATATGGTCTGTGTAAAGGGACACGATTGTTATGTCGTGGTTTATTTAAGAATATGTTGGATGTGGAAATCCTAATAGGAAGCAAAGCTGGAAAAATAGCTTTCTTGCCTAGAATTAAATTAAAAACAAATGCGAGTCCAGGACCTCCCTTTGTGCTTAGTAGAAAACAGTTTCCTGTTAGACTAAGTTTTGCTATTAACATAAATAAGTCACAGGATATAAACAATAAATGATCATTATTTTATCTTAATTTTATATGCATGCAAACTAAAATATGCTGAGTTCATAATGATCTTCATAACATCTCTCCAACCTGGTCTCTTTCTCTCTCTCTCTGAAACTCATTCCTTCCTTCTAACTCATCTCATTCCCATTCTCTCTCAATTGAACCCACTCAAAGCAAGTTCAATAACAACTCTAAAATCCAATCACAACTCAAAATTAATCAACTCTCAATTCATTAACAACTCTCAAAAATTCAATTTTGAAGATTATGTCAAACGAAAAATACATCTTTTCAATTGATGGGTTCAATTTGAAGTTGAAACCTTTCGATTGATCTTTTGAAACAATGCAATTCGTCTTCTGTTTCATTCGAACTGAAAAATGCATCTTCTTCCAATTGTTGGGTTTGCTTTGACAATAAACTTCAAATATGTGTTTGATTTGATTTTGGTCTCTTTCATTTGATTTGAACTATTGTTTGTGGAGATTTTCAATATTATGTTTCTCTGGATTCTTTTAGATTCAAATTTTTGTGTAGGTGAATTTTTCTAAATTTGAATTTTTTAATGGGTTTAAAGAAGAAGAAGGAAGATGAATGATTTAAGAAGATGAAGGAATGTGTTTGAGAGAGGGACGTGTTTGATGTGTCTGAGTGAAATGTGAGGATGGAAGGAATGAGTAAAAGAGGGGTAAAATTGGAAAAATAGAAAAAAATTAAAAGTTAAAAGTTAAAATTGAAATTGGTTGCGTTTCCATTAAATTGGTCCTTGTACATGTGGTTTCCTGGATGACACGTGTACAACACAAAACAACATGTAGGACGGTACCTCAGCATCACTAACGGAGATGTTGGACAGTGGGATGAATTTGATGGACGTCTGTTAAATTCAGTGACGAATTAGATATTTCGACAAATTGGAGGATGAATTTGGTTGGTCCTTGCAAATTCAAGGACGAATTTGAGTATTTACTCAAAGTATTTTACATCAAATTTAATTGGCTTTGTAATATATAATAATGTATGTTTTAATGAAAGGAATATTAACTTTTATGTAACCACGTACAAAGTGATATGTCGCCAACTAAATTTCCACATAAGAATATCAGCTACAAACAATCAAAATTAAGCCTCGAATTGTATAGGTGGGAAAAATGTCAAGGACTAAAATTGTGGATTTGAAAGTAGGTGACCAAATTGTGAATTATGAGACAAAAGAGATCTATCAAAATTGTATTTAAGACGATTTTTAAATTTTCCCACTATTAATGTCTCTCTTATTTTTTGTTGATTAGTCTTATTGAATATAACATGTGACAATGCATATTTTTAAAATTTATACTTTTTTTATTTATTTTAAGTAATAGTTTTAAATAATACTTATTTATAAACATTTTTAAAATACAAATATCTGACAGATTAACAAAATAAACTTTTTCCTTAAAAAAAAAACAAAAATAAACTTTTAAATTATGATTTTTTTTCCTTTTGTTTTTAAATTTTTATAAAAGTAAGACTATATTTTTTTTAATTTAGATATGAAAGGACTAAAAACTTGAATCAACAAAAAATAGGTGATCAATAGTGCACTTAATCTTAAAATCTAATTTTTTATTGATCGTAATCGAACTCGGAAACCATTAATATGAACCTTATATATAAGGGTCCATGGGTGAAGCCATCCTTTTGACCGGCAATTAAGGGCCAAGGCATTTGTGGCAAATCTTCTCTCTCCTTGAGACCTTACCCATCTCTCTATTAAAATATAAACTTCAATTAATTTGATGCAAAACAAGTGTCTCTTTTAGTTTTCACTGCAATTTTAATTTCTTTTTCAATTATACCATCTAATTAATATTGTATGCATCACTCTCAATTTATTATCATGTATGATAATTAGAATGCATCAATTGTTAATAAGGATAATATGGTATATCAATACTCTCTTGTTTTCATTGATCATCTTTTAATTAATCTGCGTGAAATTGGCAAATGTGACACTTATGTTGTGAGTGAGTATTTGGTTGGGTGAAATAAGTTGTTTGTCCATATAAACATCAAAAAAATTGTTTTTAATCACTCTAAAAAAATTCAAGCTTTGGTTCTAAAAAAAATCATCATGTATTTTGGTCTATGCTTTTAGGTAAACTTGCGTGTTTCCTTAAAAATTTTGATTTTTTTTCTTAAAATCATATTTAGCGTGTTATAGAAATCTCTCTTGTAAAATTTTAAATTTTTTTAACAACAAATGTGTTAAATATGAATTTTTAGGTTTTAAAAATTCATACTAATTCATATCTATTTAGAAAAAATCTAAATTTTCGTGGGTTAGATTATTATAATATTTTAAACATCTGTATAATATACAAATACAAGTTTTCAAACATCATACTATATAATAAATACATTGATTTTATTTTATTTTATTGAGTACACATGAATTTCTTATTCTACTCTTCAAATTTTCCACCTTGCTTTGGGGAAGAGTCTTCCTCCTCTTCATTAGTGGCCTTCTGTTCATTTTGTTCAATGAGAATTCCTTTTCCCTTTGATGCATTACTGTGTACAAAAAAAATAAAAATATAAGCCAAGAGCAAAGTGACATAAAAAAGAATAGTGTCCAACTAATTAAGTTGCTACCCTACTTTAATCTATTGTCAATTTCTCATATATATTATTAAAAAAAGAAAAAAAAATAAAAAAAAATTACATAAAAACTAGGGGGACATGAAACCTGACCCAGTCGACAACCCAATAGGTAAAACATAAAAAATAAAAATTAAAAGATCCATAAAGTGGATCCAACCCTGATGAATTCTAACAAAAGATTAATACCAAGTGGGTCTAATGTTTGGAGAATGAAATGAACAAAGCCACTAATTAAGAGTGAAGTGGATTCGACCGCCAACACGGTAATTAGCAAACCACGCGCACCAACCGTTTACTACGATGATCAACAACAATTTAATTAACAATTTCTAGCCCACAACAAGCGATCATACAAGCACAACCTAGGCAAGCACGAACAAGCACCAACATAAACAAGAGATGAGTCCGACAAAATCGAACCTTTGAGGATGGTAGTGAGCACGACAGTCAACACGATAATGAAGCCCCTAAACCAACTACTAACCGTGACAAAGTACAAAAAGTTTAAAAAGCCATTTCTTGCTATTCAATCGAAATCCAAGTCACGGTTGAATCAACCTGTTCAAAACAAGCTAACCCACCGTTGAGAACCACACCATACCAATAATATAACAAGGTATACTTCTTTCATTTTATCAGGGGGCTGATGCAGTTGAAGGATATTTGATTTGTCTCAAAAAGTATATTTACATGTCCGAGCTGACACATTCAATTTGATGACTAAATTAAGATTTCAGAAATATCTTCCTCAAATAATGCCATTTTTAAACAAATTGACATACCTTGAGTGGAATGGGTATCCCTTGAAGTCTCTTCCGCAGCCTTTTTGTGTTGAGCAACTGATTCAGATTTGTTTGCCGCACATCAACATTGGTGCGGGGTGCAGGTGCGTGTGTGTAACAAAAACCAAAACGGATCACCAAACATCTGATGTCGTCGTGAAGGAGACAATACTATACCAGATCCTACACAAGATCTGATCAAAAACCATAACCCATCCAAGTTGTGTCTCAACAAAACATGAAGCAGCAAACCTAGTTTTCATAACAACCATAGACCACTTCCTTAAAACCGGTGAAACCATGTCGCCGCCGTGATAGTCTGAACACCCGTCGTAACAAAGTGACGCTAAAGATGGTGGTTTAACCCACCAACATGTTTCAAAAACCACGCGTAAGATTACCGGAAAGTTTCCAGCAGTTCTGGCGTTAAGAGGTGGCGCGGAGGAGAGGAGGCACTCATCACACCACCACTCACAACCCCCTACATCTTTGCAAGCGATTTGGATTTGAAAGGGACGAAAGGCGGCTGTAAGATAGAGAGAGGTTAGAGCGAAAATCTTCTCTCAACCCTAACCCTCTAATTATTACCTTGAAAATTGACTTAATATAAAATGTGTATTAGAAGCAAATAGAAAATAACAAACACAAGTACATGATTCTCCCTTTTCGCGAATACATGAAGTACCTTCCATCTTGTCTTGTTTAATGATGTCCATATCACTCATGTGTCCAGTAGTCAAATTAAGGTTGATTGAATTTAAATTAAAAAATTGAAAAGAATGATAGATCTTGGAATTTAACTATTCTAAAATATTAATTCACATTAAAAATTCATGTTATAAAGAGAGAAGTGATCACTTAAAAGAGTGAAACACAAAATATTTTGTGACTAAAGATAACAAAATATCTTACCCTTATATCCAAGTTTAAGTCCGGAATTAGTGTGCTAGGAGGCATGGAAGAAGGTGCATTGTTTGGATTTGCATTATCAATGCAAAATGCTAAAAGTCTTTTAGCAATATCTATTTCATTTAAAGAGATGTTTATTGCGGCACCCAGCTCCAATTGGTGTCTAAGAAACCCCGACTTGGGTTAATTCTCCAAGCTGCCCCTTATGTTAGGATTAAATCAGCAACATCTTGTCTTTGATGTGGTTTTGTTGATTGCATGATTCTCATTAGGCCACTTAACCCCAAAATTTGAATGGCATTCTGAAAGTCATCATACCTATTGGCCGAAAAATATTGGCCAAATTCACAATCAGCATATATTTGCCCTTATATTTCTCTGATCCATTATTTTATTAAATATGAGAAGAATAAAACAATGGATCAGAGAAATATAAGGGCTAATATATGTTGATTGTGAATTTGGCCAATATTTTTCGGCCAATAGGTATGCTGACTTTCAAAATGCCATTCAGATTTTGGGGTTAAATGGCCTGATGAGAATCATGCAATCAATAGAACCACATCAAAGACAAGATGTTGCCTATTCAATCCTAATAGAAGGGGGAGCTTGGAGAATTAACCCAAGTCGGGGGTATCTTAGACACCAATTGGAGTTGGGTGCCCAAATAAACACCTCTTTGAATGAAATAGATATTGCTAGAAGACTTTTAGCATTTTGCATTGATAATGCAAATCCAAACAATGCATATTCTTCCATGCCTCCTAGCACACAAATTCCAGACTTAAACTTGGATATAAGGGTAAGATTTTTTTTTATCTTTAGTCACAAAATATTTTGTGTTTCACTCTTTTAAGTGATCACTTCTCTCTTTA
>Ga0315914_1004608_pt1 | contig 20526 bp, 14 predicted proteins | sample MpolenodulesMG_FD_203920 | JGI IMG/M metagenome (GOLD analysis project Ga0315914, IMG submission 203920) | Medicago polymorpha root nodule microbial communities from Los Angeles, California, United States - elongated nodules | ecosystem: Host-associated > Plants > Roots > Nodule | place: USA... | reverse complement strand
GAACCTGTATAACTGCTTGTGTTCTTTCTTCCTCTGTTCTTTTCATTTATCCGCTGCACTAAGACTCTGAACTATTTCAGACTCTGAACCTGAGAACAGTTTTTCAGAACGTAAGGAAGAAGTTTTCGAAAACACAATTCAACCTCCCCCCCCTTCTTGTGGTTTTTCTCACCTTCAATCTCGCCCATGAGTTTGTCACTATTGTAGGAGAAAGGGTCATATAAGGCCTTTCTGTTTCAAGTTGTATAGATATCCAAAGTAATCTCAGGAAAAACCACCTGAACTAGAAGTGAGTAATGTCAAGAAAGGTTGGATACCAAAATCTGATAATGTTGGGTTAATAGCTCACACCTCTCAAAGAGCATCATCTAAGAAATAATGATACTTTCATAGTGGATGCTCTAGACACATGACTGAAGTTGATAAATATCTTGATAATGTGAGATCTTACGCTAGCAACTATGTTACTTTTGGTGATAGAGCTAAAGGAAAAATTCTAGGGATTGGTAACTTGATCAAAGATCGATTACGAAGACTTGACAATATGCTTTTAGTGAAAGGGTTAACTGCTAACTTGATTAACATAAATCAGCTATGTGATCAAGGAATGGAAGTGAATTTCATCAAGTCTGAATGTCAGATTACTAGTAAGAAAAGAGAAGTGCATATGAGAGGTACTAGGTCTAAGGACAATTGTTACTTGTGGGTACCACAAGAAGAAGCTCACTTGTCCTCTTGTCTAGTGAGTAAAGAGGAAGAGGTTAAACTATGGCACCAAAAACTTGGCCACTTAAACCTAAAAGGGGCGAAGAAAGCCATTTCAGTAGAAGCAATCAGATGATTACCTAAACTCAAAATTGTTGAAGACAACATATGTGGTGAATGTCAGATTGGGAAACAAACTCGAATGTCTCATCCAAGGTTGGAACATTAGGTAACTTCCGATATGCTTGAACTCCTGCACATGGATTTGATGGGACCTATACAAGTTGAAAGCATCGGTGGAAAGGGGTATGCTTTTTTGGTTGTTGATGACTTCTCAAGGTTGACCTGGGTGAATTTCTTTAGAGAAAAATCAGATACTTTTTATGTCTTCAAAGATCTCTCTACACACAACTACAAAGAGAAAAAGATGTTATCATAGTAAGGATCAGGAGTGATCATGAGACAAAGTTTGAAAATTCTAAGTTCAATTAATTCTGCTCCACTGTAGGAATCAAACATGAATTTTCATCCCCTATAACAACTCAGCAAAATGGTGTTGTGGAATGAAAGAACAGAACCTTTCAAGAATCAACCAGGGTTATGCTTCATGCAAAACATCTGCCCTATCACTTTTGGGCTAAAACTATGAATACAGTCTGTCATGTTCACAATAGGGTTACTTTGAGGACTGGCACCGGAATTACCTTGTATGAGATATGGAAAGGAAGAAAACCTATTGTCAAATACTTTCTTGTTTTTGGAAGCAAGTGCTACATTTTAGCAAATAGAGAACACAGAAGGAAAATGAATCCCAAGAGTGATGAGGGTATCTTTCTTGGATACTCTACTAACAGTAGAGCATATAGAGTATTCAACTCCAGAACCAAGGTAGTTATGGAATCCATGAATGTTGTGATAGATGATGTTTCTGAGGATAGAGTTCCGGATGTTGAACCAGATGTTGAAACATCCGTACAGGAAATTGTTATACCTATTAATGTGAATGACACTGAGTCTGAGAATGGAGAAACTGAGCAAGATCATTTGTCAACAAGTAAAGGTCCTTCTATTAGAGTTCAGAAGAACCATCCTCAAGATCTTATTACTGGGAATCTTGATCCAGGGATCACAACTAGAAGATCTAATGGAGTGATTTCTAATTCTTGTTTTATGTCCAAAGTTGAACCCAAGAATGTTAAAGAAGCTCTCACTGATGAGTTCTCGATTGATGTAATGCAAGAAGAATTGAATTAGTTCAAAAGAAGTGAAGTGTGAGATTTGGTTCCATGACCAGAAGACATAAATGTTATTGGGACAAAATTGATCTACAAAAACAAGTCTAACGAAAATGGTACTATGACCAGAAACAAGGCAAGACTTGTTGCTCAGGGTTATACTCAAGTAGAAGGACTTGACTTTGATTAAACCTTTGTCCTTGTTGCTAGATTGGAATGCATAAGGTTACTTTTATGAGTGGCTTGTTTGCTAAGATTCAAACCTTTTCAGATGGATGTGATGAGTGCCTTCCTGAATGGTTACTTACATGAAGAAGTTTATGTTAAGCCGCCAAATGGTTTTATAGATCCTACCTTTCCTAATCATGTTTACAAGTTGAAGAAAGCTCTCCATGGGCTGAAACAAGCACCTAGGGCATGGTATGAAACACTGACTGAGTTTCTAGTTAATCAAGGTTACATAAAAGGAGGATCAGATAAATCCTTGTTTGTGAAAGAGGAGAATGAAATACTAATGATAGCACATATATATGTTGATCACATTGTCTTTGGTGGGATGTCGAATCAGATGGTTCAACATTTTGTTCAGCAAATGCAGTCTGAGTTTGAAATGAGTCTTGTTGGTGAACTGACTTATTTTCTCGGCCTTCAAGTGAAGCAGATGGAAGACACAATTTTTATCTATCAAAGTAAGTATGCCAAGAATATAGTGAAGAAGTTTGGTATAGAACATCTGAAAGCTAACGTGCCAGAATTTCACATTTTCTTTTGTTAATTTTTTCCCAAGCTGGATCGGTGGATAATGTCCAATTTTCTTCTCTTAGTCCCTAAGTAATCTAATACTATAAATAGAGACCCTTGCATACTATTTTATTCATTCAGAAACATTGACGGTTCAGAGCAAGGGACAAGCATCAGAGATTCAAGACGAAATTCTTTCTCCTTTTATTCTTTCCAGGGTATGTTTTTATATTGTTTTGTTATGGTATATGTTGCAATGAGCAACTAAACCTCATGATTAGGGTTCCACGATGAACCCTTTCTTATTTGTTGGAATTTATTAACAAAGTTTTCATTCATTTTATGCTTTTGATTGTGTTGAGCTTTAAATTAGATTATGCCCGTTCATTAATGGTTAGTCAATTGATTAACTACGAGTGTAACCTTGGTGATTGATCTATAGGATTATTGTAGGCTCTGACAACCCAAAATTTTATCAGTTTATTTTGCTTTTCTAATTACTACTTCTTATAGAGGTTAATACACGACTCTTGTTGGTGCTACACAAGTTATTTAAAGAAACCAATGTGAGTTTTACTGTTGTGATTCATTAAATCAGTGATGCACCGCATAAGTTGTTTGGATTCTTAAAAGATAATTTCAATAAAAATAAAGGGGGATTCAAGGAAACCTAATAGCCGTTAATCATATGAATCACTAAAACCTAATCCTGTATTGGGTAGGGGAGTCTAACCCTGCAATTCTTTTCACTTTTATTTACATTTAGCTTTTCGAATAAGTGATTTTGAACGACAATCCGTGTGGAAAACGATAAACTTACCAATCCGTGCAATTTAGTCCACTTGCCAATTTCGTCCATCAAATATTATTAATAAAAAAATGACAATTTGTATTTTGGATATCAAAAAACCGATCCAAATTAAACCACATTAAATTGAATCAAATTGGATCAGTTTTTTTAAATTAATCATTCAAAGCCGAACCGAACGACATATAATTTTAACTTTGAATCAGATGAGTTTTTGCCTCAATCCTCATTCATTATTGTGTTGAAGTAAACTTATCTATTTTCCTTTTTCTTTTAAAAAGAAGTGTTGAAAAAAGGTTTTCTTTTGAAACATTTTGTAGTGGAAAATAAAGATAACGTTAGTTTTGATTAGATGATGTGGAACATGTAATCTGATGGGAACCAATTAATTACTTTGTTTGCACATTTCCTATCCAAAAAAGGTTGACGACAAAGATTTGCAATGCATTGTAATATTTGAATGGGTCTAAAAAATTTCAGAGCTTAATTTTCTATTATATGTGAGACTTCTTTTCACTCATCAACACCCATCATGATTATTAAAATAGAAAAAACAGCTATGTTGAGTATCATATACTTATTATGGTTGTGGTGGAGTACTGGTACTGCTACTATTCTTGTTAAAGCACGAACTGATAGTTTGAAGCCTGGTGATACAATGGATTTATCTTTGAATAGCTTCGATCTATATTCTAAACAAGGCAAGTATTATCTTGGTCTAACTATTTTTTTTGGTAATACCGAGGACAGATACTTAAGTATATTTAGTAGTGCGGGTGGTAGAAATAATGTAGTGTGGGTTTATGATAGAAATCACCCCATTAAGTCTGATTCAGCAGTTCTATCATTAGACTACACTGGTGTGCTCAAAATAGAATCCCAAAATAGTAAACCAAAAATCATTTACTCTTCACCTCAACCCACCAACAACACTGTGGCAACTATGTTAGACACCGGTAACTTTGTGCTTCAACAACTTCACCCAAATGGGACAAAGAGTTTCTTATGGGAGAGTTTTGATTATACCACAGACACTTTGTTACCAACGATGAAGTTAGGTGTTAACCATAAAACAAGACATAATTGGTCATTGGTTTCGGTGTTTACTATTTCCCTCATAATTTCGGGTGAATTTAGTCTTGAATGGGAACCGAAGGAAGGTGAATTGAACATTAAAAATCGCGGCAAAGTGTATTGGAAAAGCGGAAAACTTAGAAGCAACGGATTATTTGAGAACATTCCAGAAGATGTCCAACATGGGTATCGATATGTGATCGTCTCTAACATGGATGAAGACTCCTTCGCGTTTGAAACAAATTTTACGAACTTTACTGGATGGGCACTATTACATACCGGGGAGTTATGGAGTAACAAAGGAGACATTGCTAATGCAGATATGTGTTATGGATATAATAGTAATGGAGGGTGCCAAAAATGGGAGGATATTCCAACTTGTAGGGAACCTGGTGAGGTGTTCCAGACAAAGATTGGTATACCTGATTATGACAATGCAACATTTGAAGCAGATGCAAGTTATGGTTACAATGATTGCAAGGCAAGTTGTTGGAGAAACTGTAATTGCACCGGATTCCAAGAATATTATCGTAATGGGACTGGATGTATATTCTATTCACGGAATTTCACCAAAGATCTTAATTTTGGGGACAGTGGTAACTTTCATGTCTTGGTAAAGCCAATAAAGGCAGCCTCAACGGCTACTCATGGTAAGCTTTATATGTTTAAATGTTAAACTATTATGCCATTTCAAACTAATTTTGCAAATGTGTTTTGAAAATACGATTATGTTGTTGAAATATACCTTAAAGTCTTGTTTTGGATGTTGAAAATCCCGTTTTGGTTACTCTCCCGTGAGCCAGGCGCAGGGCATGCTTTGCAAGGAGCGCAGGATATTCAGAGTGTGTTTGGATTAAGAGTTTAGGGGGGCAATGGAGAGGAGAGTTTATTTTTGTTTTTTAAATTATAAACTATATAACATGTTTTTCTAAAATAAATTAATTGTCATTGAAGTATTATATAATCGTTTATCATGTTAATATGTGAACTTTTTTAAAAACATTTCATATTGTTTGTAATTTAAAAATGAAAAGTAAACCCTCCCTTCTCCTCTTAAACCCTCCATCCAAAAATGTCCTTAGAATTTCATAACTGCGTTAACCGCATTAGATCATTGCTGCGCTAGGCGTGGGAGCGTGGTGCACTAGGTGTACGCCATAGTACATGTGTCTGTTTTTTAGATATTGGAGTGTATAAAAGGCTAAGACTTTTTTTTTTGTTTAATTTTGTCAAACTAAATGGGAAAACTTAGAGGCTAAGGGTTCAATGTATGACATTCTTGGGTTGGTAAACATTTTTCATAATCACCTTTGGTAGTTGAGATCTTCTTAGATGAAGGATAAAAAAAACTTCCTCTGATTTCTCTTAGGATCTATTGTGGATCTAGATTATTATCTTTCTAGATAAATCGCTACCAAGTATGTCTATACAAAATATATAAATTAGTACCCCTCAAAAAAATAAAAATAAATGAGTAGTATACCGAATCGGTCATTGACGTTAGCAACTAAAATTTAATTGTTTTTTTTAAGGGTCAGAATTTAATTGTTATATCGACTGCATCTCTACCAACTGAGCTAAGCTCACCCTGGCCCCTACATATAATATGCAATGTATATATTTTTTTTATTTTTTTTTTGTGAGAAAATATTATCTATCCATCTATATCTATTTATATTCCTCAAAAGAATATATATATATATATATTGTAAAACTCTAATTATATTAGATAAAGTTAATAATAAAATACTTTTTTCAATAGTCATTCTCTTTTCTTTTGTAAAGAGAGGAATAGTTTATGTCTAGTTTTTATAGGAATAACTTGGATATATATTATCTTTTCTATTACAAAACCATTAGATAAAACACTTTTTCTACAAATTAAACCAAATATACACTTATGCCACCATTACAATTATTTTTATGAAAACAAAGAAAGCAATTTGCATTATTAAAGCTGGAAAACCATAAATCATAAAAAAAAAAAAAAATCTTTTAACAGTCAATGCAGGGATAAAAAAGAAAAAGTGGATATGGATAAGTGTAGTAATAGCAGCTGCTTTACTCATGATATGCACATTCATCACATTCATAGCAATAAAGAAACAAAAATATGGGTTTAAAGGTACTGAAATACTTACAAAATAGCTTGTTACATACTTTTTAAATCCAGTCCCTTTATTTTCTCTCTTTATTTTTTTCTGGCTATGCAGAGAAGAAAAGTAAAACAAAGAAATCTAAGATGCAAAAATTGGCAGCTTTTGATGAATCCTATGGTCTCAACGATCTTGAAGAAGATTTTAAGGGACATGATATAAAGGTTTTAAACTATGCGACAATTTTGGAAGCAACTATGGATTTTTCCCCTGAAAACAAGCTAGGACAGGGAGGCTATGGACCTGTCTATAAGGTGACTTTAAAGTTAAACTATTGTAATTATACATTAGTGGTTAAGTGTGTTTAAAAGCATGGTTTAAATTACTATATACTAAAAAAAAATTGATCTTATGATAAAAACTGCTAATGTTGTAATATTACGATCGCAGTATAACGGTTTAGATTTTTTACACATTGACATTGTATCCACGTTTTTTTGAATTCATTTCTTTGATAATTGATATTTCTTTTACCACTTCAGGGAATCTTGCCAACAACAGGACAAGAAGTTGCTGTAAAAAGACTTTCAAGATCTTCAGGACAAGGAATTTTGGAATTCAAAAATGAATTGGTACTTATATGTGAACTTCAGCACACAAATCTTGTACAACTATTTGGTTGTTGCATTCATCAAGAAGAAAGGATTCTAATTTACGAATATATGTCAAACAAAAGTTTGGATTTCTATCTATTTGGTAAGAAATATGTTAAAGTCTATATTTGTATGTACTGTTATTGATAAGATCTAAAACCTATCACTAAGAAAACTATAAGAAATTAGGGTTCAAAAGAGAAGAAAATTTAACTAATAGTTTATTGACCCAACTAAGCAACCTACCGGTTTTTTAATACAAATGAATAAAATTTGTTTTTATTGTATGTGATGTTCAATGCAGTGTATATTCTAACATGAATTATTATGTTTTGATTGCGAAGATTGTACAAGAAAAAAGTTACTTGACTGGAAGAAGCGTCTGAACATAATTGAAGGAATTTCTCAAGGACTACTATATCTTCATAAGTACTCAAGACTCAAAATCATTCATAGAGACTTGAAGGCTAGCAATATACTTCTTGATGAAAATATGAACCCAAAAATTTCTGATTTCGGTATGGCAAGAATGTTCACGCAGCAAGAATCAACAGTTAACACCAATAGGATTGTTGGGACTTAGTAAGTTTTCTAAGCTTTCACTGTTCTTACCTTTTTATCGATGATTACACAAAAGAGTTGAGATTATTAACTAAATTTTGGTGTAGTGGATACATGTCTCCAGAATATGCGATGGAAGGAATTTGTTCAACAAAGTCCGATGTTTATAGCTTTGGAGTGTTGCTTCTAGAAATTATTTGTGGAAGAAAAAACAATAGCTTCTATGATGTTGATCGCCCTCTAAATTTAATAGGATACGTATGTCAAATTAGTTTCATTGAGTTTTTTGTAAAAATATTAATCGTTGTTTCTAATTCTATTAAATTACTCACAGGCATGGGAGCTATGGAATAAGGGTGAGTATATAAAGCTAATGGATCCAACTTTAAATGACACATTTGTTCATGATGAAGTGAAAAGGTGCATTCATGTTGGTCTCTTATGTGTGGAACAATATGCAAATGATCGACCTACAATGTCTGATGTTATATCAATGTTAACAAACAAATATGAACTCACAACCTTACCAAGAAGACCAGCATTTTATGTTAGGAGAGACATCCTTGATGGAGAAACAACTTCTAAAGTGCCAGACACTGACACCTATTCTACAACAGCAGTTTCTACCTCATGTGAAATAGAAGAGAAAATATAAGTAATATATATATATATATATATATATGGTCATACACTCATTTGAAACAAACTTTGTTCTTTGAAGTGACATAAAATGCAAGCTAGAATGTATGCTAAATAAAAAATGGGTTGAATATGTAATTTTGATTTATGAAATATACTCATCTTATTTCTTTGTAAAAAAAAAAAAAAAAACTCAAAATGGTATTTCTTTCATTGTAGTTCTCATTAATTTATTTTAATAAAGATCATATGTGTTTTCAGTCAATGTAATATATATGTTTCCCCTTAGTCCCTTAGTCCTTAAACAATGACTTACATTAGGGTTAAATATGTTTTTGGTCCTTATAAAACTGAGACCTTTTAAGTTTAGTCCTTACTTAATTTTAATAGTTCTTTTAGTCCCTAATTTTTTTTTCCTGCACTCACTATTAGACCCTCCTCAATTCAAATTTGTTTAATTTATGCTTAAACTCTTGAATTTTTTAACAATTTTTTGAAGACGTGTTAAGAACATTACTAAAAGCTCATCCGCAAAAAAATGTCGTAAAATTTGATTTCTACGTTCAGATTTTGTTAATTTTATCTTTAACTTTTGCTATTTTAAAAAATTCATATTTAATTCGTTTCATGTTAAAAAAATCTAAATTTTAGTAAATGAACCTTTCATAGTATTCTAAACGTGTCTCAAAAAAATCGTTCAAGAATTTAAGAGTTTAAGGATAATTAAGAACTATTTTTTGAGCAAGATCTAGTAATTTGACTATTTTTTGTATAACTTTTGTGTTGTTTATACATAAATCATAAATTTTGTAGTTTCAACTTTAAGTTGAAATTAGATGTCTATAAAATAGTTCCTCTAAAGAACATTGCTTCATAATGATCTATGGATAAAAAAAAAGTCGTTAACATTAGATATCATCGTTCTACGCTCTACAAGAAAATTTATATTTTGCGACTTTTAAAATTACTAATTGCGACTGTCCCCCAACAGACACGGATGTTGGACTCGCAACTGCATTTTGCGACAGTTCAAGGATTTTCAACAGTTTGCAAGGGTCGCAATGCATAAAATTTATTAATAAAAAACTCATTGCAACAGTTTAGAACTGTCGCAATTTGTTGAGTTTATTTATAAAAAAAAAATCAGTTTTTCCTGAATTTTTAATAGAACTTTTTACTGATAAAAAATATATAAAACTAAATTAATTCATAATAAAAAATATGAACAAATTCATAAACTAAAATATGAATTTTACATTCATATAAAATACAAACAAGTGATATAATAAGGTTTCTTGAGTTCGTAACATGAAAATTTAATCAATTATGTAGATGAATAGATTCCAAAGAATGTTATGCTCTGTTCGGTAATTCTATGTCTTCCACCTAAAAATAATTAATTGTGTAACTTATCGCACAATCAAACTATAATTAATTTCTGATATATTTGTCAAAAAAACCACCATGGAATAGCATACATGTGAATATGATGTGCAATTTATGTCAGAAGACTATAAGCCAAGGGCCTTAACATCTTAAAGCTTGCTCGCCCAGTCCCAAGTAGATCCCTGGAAGTTTGAAAAACTATGAATTAGAATATGCTCAATACATTTGTATGTTGTCAGGCTTAATTTCCTCTTATTGCTCTAAAATTCTTTATAAATTAGAATAAGTTCGATACATTTGTATGTTGTCATGGTGGAAGGCCAAATTTTAGCCATACTCCTGACATGCGTGCATTTAAATCACAACTCTGAAATTTCACAAACATATCTAATATTGTAAGGAAAAACAAAGGAGGCTTACCTAGAGCCTTATTTTTAAGTGACATACCTAGAGCCTTATTTTTAAAAAATTTAAAATATTAGTAACGAGCCTTTCATAGTGTTTTAAACTTGTCTAAAAAAATCGTTCAAAAATTTAAGAGTTTAAGGATAATTAAACAAACTTTGTTGTAGTAGGGACTAAAATTAGAATTTTTTTTTTGTAGGAAATAAAAACATATTTAACCCTATAAAATATGGTCATAAACAAGGATAAAGGGAATTCCACACAAATATATCTCTTTGTTTAATATGCATCTCTGTTTACCTTCATTAAAGCCAATCTTGGGTCTTTTATGTGTTCATGAACTTTCATTGTGTCATGATCATAAGTCAAATTGTTGGCTTGTTAATAAAAAAATTCAAAATATTAATTGTAAAAAAAATCTTATGTTATGAATTAAACATTGATATTCTAATAAATCACTAATTTTGGATCCAAATCCCAATCGGAAGTGCCATATCATAGGGAAAACAAAGAATTCATAAATAAAAGTTGTAACTGAATTAACTAGAACTAACTAATGGCATGAGCCAAAAATACAAGCTGCCCCTATTTACAGTAACTAACTACAAAGCATAGCTACAAGATGATTTAATTCAGTGTTGGACATCAAATTATTCTAAACCAAGTACTCACCAAACAAATTATATATTGATCAAGTATTCCCAATTTATTCTTAACGTGTTGGTCACAGTAAATTTAGTATCCATGGATTCCAAATTTATAAATTTGTATCATGAATATTTAGAAATATGTATCATGAATACGTGCACAAATGAGACAGATACACGGGTAGGATATTCGTCCACACGTGGGTAGCAGGGGCCTACTACTCGTTCACCTTCACACTCCTACTTCGAATTTCCTATATAGTTCCAGCCTTTACAAGTTTAAATTTATATCTAACTACAGTCAAATCCCAAATAAAAGATAAATTCTATACAAAAAAAGGAAATCATCAACAAGGTTGTACCTCCATTTCTGCATCGTCTTTCAATAGCTTTGTGGCAACCTCACGCTGGAAAGAGATTCAGCCTTTACTCATGTAGAAGTGAAAATAATGTCACTAGTTAAACAAACACAGGTAAAAACTATTTTCAATTCTATTTCTAGTAAAACTAGGAACATTTGTGAAGGAAATTGGCCTATCAAGGACAACAAGAAGCTGTCAATGCTAAAATTGTAGAAAAGTCACAAATGAATGTGTATAAAATAAAACTCCTCGTATGAAAATCATTTGCCAACCAGAATAAGAAAATTACAATTATACTCTACGCCAACAAAAATAAGAAAATTACAATTATACTTTAAGAAATTTAGAGATATTATTAATTTAAATAAACATCTATATGTGCACGAGATAAATCCAAAGTCATGAGGAATTACAGTGCAGAACCCTCTGCAACAAGCCCATAACCAATTATTGAATATGGCAATCCTATGTCTTAAGGAAAAAATTCCAGCCATATTTGACAATGACTTTGAATGAATTCTAAAATAGGTAAAGCAAACATATAACTCTTTGTATCAAACGAAAAGATAGAAAAGTACCTCCACGGAAAAAGGTAGGGGCAATACATTGAGGAAAATGAAAAGATGGCTATATTTCTTACCTGATTATTTGCTCTAGAGCTTTCCTGTCAAATTTATCAATCACATCAGCAAGTCTTTTGAGAACATTGTATGCCTAAGAAATTTCAGAAAAATAAAATGGTTATTTTATGGATAAGATAAGCAAAACAAGAAAGTTGAAAAGCTAACACAGCACCCAAAGAGCTGAAAACAAAGGTACCACACATGCGAACTACATCATAATCTAGACATTAAAAATTTAGGTTTTAGCTGGTAACAAAGGCTTCTGAATAATGATATGTAAACTTAAGTTCAAGGGGAAAATGTGTTAATTGCATTATGCTCACCCACAAGAACACTAATATTCTTGAATTCTTGAAATACACGCATCCAAAAGTAGAAATAACTCACATAGGAGCTTCTACCTTGAAGGACTTTTATAGGTGGGGCACGGTTTTGTGAGGCATCGACAACAAGCAACCGAACTTCCAATCAGATTCATCACTGTCTCCGTCAAGCATGCTAACCCGAATGAAACGTAACAAACGTACCTAAAAAGTGATAACGATGAAACGTGTAAGCTTTTAGAACAACATAAAACAGAAGTTTATCTTAGAAATTGTGGTTGGATATAACAGAATCCTACAAAATCGGCTTATGAAGCAATGACATAGCCAGAAAAAAGCGTGGCTGGGCCAAGAATTAAATAATCTATAATATATAAACACAAAATTAAAGTTGTAATAAGCATTAAACATGAAAATACAAGTGGGGAGTTTTCCTAAAAAATGACTTGCATATTTTACTACTGCTATAAATTATGTAACTGGTGTTTATAGTACAACTGTTAATTACGGGAATTTTCAGTTGACATGACAATATAAAGGTGGTTCGATATGGTCCAAATCTGAGGTGAGCATTTCCCCCACTTATAAGCACGTGTCCAAAACCTGCTCTTAACCAAAGCGAGACTCTTTTAACAGTTTAAAAAGAAAAAAGTTGTACATAGTCTCTGAGTTAAAGAATTACATGCTCAATTTTGCGCCTAAAATTTAATATGGTCCCAATATCTACAAGAGAATCTAAGAGTTGCTACCATGATTATGCTAGGAAATGATATAGAGACAAAAATACCTTGTATGACCTTCTGATGATAGAAAGAACATACAACCAGTTCCATTGGTATAAGAATTTTTGAATCCAAAGCAGCTGCAGTTTGTCCAACACATAGCTTGACAATTACTTATGGTATAGCTTGTATTTCCTATAACATTTAACATCGCCATATTGGGATAACCTATTTTGCTTGCAAATACATCACCAAAATTCCTGCACGCAGGCTTGTCCTCATATTTTGGCAACTATTATCGGTGTTGCAGCCATAACAAACATCAGCCCTTGCTAAAGTATTTGCTTTCCTATTCCTGTTTTTCAACTGCCCATTTCCCAATAGAGCCCATATGGTAAAGTCTTCATCATTTTATAGTTTAAATGAGAAGGAATCTTCATTCTCATTAGTCACAGGTGTGTACTGAACTTCTTTATCTGCAGCTATATGCTTAAATTTCTTATGTCTCAACTTTCCACTTTTCCAGTAAGCTTTTTCTCTATATTTAATGACCAATTATTTTCCTATGGGTTCTCAATCATGTCTAAATGGACCAGAAGCTGGGGTTGAAGGAGTAAACCATGACACAAGTGACCAATTATGACCAGTTTTGCGATTCACACCTAATTTCATACCAGGGAGCAAACTATCTGTAGGATAATCAAAACTTTGCCACAAAAAAGTATTACTGTTCATCCTATTCTGTTGAACTTGTTGTACCACAAAGTTGCCTGTATCCAATAAGGTGGCCACAAATAGAACTTCTGTTCAAAGGTTGAGGTGGATCATATAGGATTATTGGTTCACTAATATTGGACTCTATTTTGTGTGCACCGGAATGGCCAAGTAGTAATGCTGCAGAATCCATGTCAACAGGTTGGTCTCTGTTAGCTGTCCACACATACCAGTCATTTCCTCGGGGAGATATGCTAAGACAAGCAAGGTTTCCTGAATCAGTTGATTTTTCGAAACTCATGCAATATTTACCTTGTTTAGAACATAGCTTGTATGTGGCATTCAGTTTATCACCTGCTTCAAACTATCAATATTTTCTGCTTTGACATAGATAGAAGTACTAGTCATCCACCACCACAAACTCAAGTATGTGAAGAGAAGTAAAATATCAGCTTTTCCTTGTGCACTGCAAAGCACCATAGTTAATGCTTCAAATGTGAGAAGGTTAGATTGCAATTAAGCTTTGGATTAATAAAGATGGTGGTTCAAGCTTGTGGAAATGCGAAGCGAATAATCAATCAATAAAAAGAACTTTGTCATTCATGTTGCTAATCTTAAGTAGAATATCCTTTGGTAATTTTGTGATAAACGTTTTCTCTAAAAGACAAATATTAATTTTTAAATAGTAGGTTGTGCTCGGTGATTCTGGATATCCAACCATTGATTGGTTTTGAACCGTAAATCTTTGAACGATCTATCTTTTATTTTTGGGAAGGGGAAAAGAGAGAAAAACCCTAAGAAATTAAGGATCCGAGGGTTGGTTTCGCAAAGGGAAGGTTTTACGCACCCTAAACGACTTTGGTATTCCAAAGGAACCTCTTGCCTACTTTATCTTGTGCTAAATTATTTACTTATTTTGAAAATATGTGCCTAAAAGTCTAAGTGTAAGAATGGGGAAAAAAGAAGCATGTTTTTGGTACTTTTTTTATTGATTTGGAAACACCTAAGTCTTTTGCCTACTTACCCAAAAAAAAAGGATCAAAATTAAGTAGTTCACTCTTGTAAAAAAGTGAGTAATTGGCTGGATTAATTTTAAGGTTTTTTGAAAAAAAAGTTTTAAGAGGGTAAGAAGCCGAGAAGGCATAGAAGAATAAAATGAAGTGAGGTTGATTGATTTTAATTAAAAGAAAGTCTAAGTATGAATTAAGGCATATTAAAGTTTGATTACGAAATAAAAGGAAGAAGGAGTCTCTTGGGTTAAAAATCCAAGGAATTTTAAGAAAATATTTTTGATGTTTTGCCTATTTGATTGTTTTTGAAAATGATTTTTCTAAGTTAAAATCAAGCTAAAAAATCTAAGCCCGACGACGTAGCTTAATAAAGCGAGAAATTTGCAAAGGACATTGGATCCCAAGCAAATTCTCAAGTACTTGAAATGAACCTAAAATTACTAATAGTTTGATTTTAAGAAAAAAATCTTTAAAGTTCAATAGTTAACATAATTTAACTCTAATTCATTTCGGGTTCGATTACGGTAAAGAAATACATTCTAAGGCATAATGAGTAAAGAAATAAAAAGAAAAAAAGAAAAAGAAAATAATACTAAATAATGGCAAATGCATGATATGATGATATGATATTAACAGTAAATAAACTAAAATAAAGCTAATAAAAGAAAAAGAAAAAAAAAGATGAGATAATAATACAAAATAATAAAACAGCAAGTAAAAAAATAATAAAAAAAATAAAATAAAAATAATAAAAAAAAGAAAAAGAGAAAAAAGAGATAATAACACTAAACTACAATAAACTAAAGCAAATAAATGAATAATAAAAGAAAATAAAAGATGAGATGATAATTCTAAAAAAAAATAAAAAATACGGCAAGTAAATAAAGTAAATAAATAAAAATGCTAAAGATAAACTAAATAAAAAGGAAAAATATGCATGAAATGACACTAAAGTAAACTAAATAAAATAAATAAAGGAAAATAAAAAAAAAATTATGTAATGTTGCATCTTTCTTGGAAAAAAATGACAAAAATAAATAAATAAAATCTAGAGAAATAATAAAAAAGAATGCAAAAAAGAAAAACAAAAAAATGGGGGGTGCAAATTTGAAAATGGGGGTGTAATAGAAACTGCATATAGCACAAAAAAGGCAGGCGGGACCCGCGGTCAACAAGGAAGGAAGGAGGTCAACTCCTTCTTCTTCCGACATCATGCTTCAAAAAATTAAAATCTCAAATAGGCACCAAATCTCACAAACTAAAATACCATTTCGATTGGATTTTCACGCTAATCATGAATTTACGCTTAGATTTCACAGTGAATGTTTGTACAGAGAGAAAAGTGAAAAATAAGTTTTGACCAAAAAAATAAAACTAAAAAAAAACAGTGAATTAAGCAAAAATAGTTAAAGGGAAAACATCAAAACAACTCCAGGGGTATCAAATCATCAAAACCGACCTTAATTGAGCCTTGTAATGGTCTAACTCACTATCATTTTTTCTTGAGAAATTGTGGTTTTGAATTTATGAATTTGGGTGGTTTTTCTTGAGTTTTTGTATGTTTTTGGTTTGTTGGAAGTGTTTATGAACTTTTGGTTGAAGAATGGTGAAGTTTCATGGAGAAATGAAGATTTTGGAATTTTTGATGAAAATGGTGATTTTGTGAACTCAAATTTTGGCCCGCACTCTCTCTGATTTGTTGGGTACTTATAGAGGGAGTGGCTTGGTCACCAAGAGTGCTAAAATTAGGTTAAGTGGTGGGTAAGAAAGGGTAGTTTGGAATTTTGCAAAAAGAGTTTTTGAGACTTTTTGGATGATTTTTGGTGGTGAGTGATGATGTGTAGGATAATGATGAGGTGTTACATGTGAAAAAGAATCTAGATGTACAATTTGTGGGGAAAGAAATGAAATGGTAGTGAAATGTGCATTTTGGGTGAATTTGTTAAAGTTAGTGTTTTTTTAGTTTTTGAAAATGAATTTTGTAACTTTGAAAATAATAAAACAAAATGGTGTAAAGTTTGTGATCTTTGTGATAGAAATGTAATAGAAATGAGAGGAATTGAAATTGGAATGTTTGGTGTGATGAAATTGAGTTTTCCTGAGAATGAAGTAACAAAATAAAAATGTGAAAAAAATAAATAAAAAATGCATTAAAAAAAAAGGAAATTTGAAGTTAACTTGTGGAACAAGTAACTAAGGGGAAAAACATTAATGGGAATGCGTTTGGTGTGAGAAGAAAAATGTTTATTTTGTAAAGGTCAAAATATGGGGTATGACATAGGTACTACGTAGGGAAAATCATCATATATGTAAATTGGATGACAGTTAGTTTATAAAAGAGCGCTGCTATAACACACGACAAATACAACACACAAAAGCCACACGACATGACCAAGAGCACCCATTTGGCTTTACTAATGGATTTGTTTTTGGTTATTGAGGCTTTTGTATATAGTAGTATATTAAAAAACAATGTTAAGCAATGACTGACATACATAACCCAATTCATTCCAATATTATATATTAAAAAACAATGTCACCAAAGGAATGGTGAGGTAAGACACTTATCTAGGCCACCAAATGAGTTGTTTTTGTGATTTCTCATAGGAAATATACAGCAGAGGCAAAAGTTGTCATTTTCTGTTGAATCCAAAGCAGAAAAAATAACAAATGGTAGTTATATAAACTTGTTTGTGCAAATTACATGACAAACATTGTCATGTACTTCAGCATTTTCCTTTATAAAAAGAAGTTTTCACATTCATTTTTCTAATCTAACGTAAACCGCATTTCTTTATAGAAAGGTTATGGAACAAAGTTGTCACATTTGTTTAATACCTAGATGATGTTGATACGTACGTTGCATGGAACAAGTATCTTGTACTTAGAGAAGGAATACTATATTTTATATCTTGTTGAACTGTGTCTTCTAAACTTCATAACAAGTGGAAAAAAAAAAGGGGCATGGTCCATGACGCCATTAGGCAGGGGTTACTATGAGTTCTTTTTTTCATCTGAAGAGGGTATGCGCATGACATGGGCGATGGGGACGATTAATTTGAAACCAGGTGTTCTCCGTTTGTTTGAATGGCAAAAAGATTTTAATATGCACAAGCAACGTAACACTCACGCACAAGTATGGATCCGACTTTTGGAATTACCTCAAGAATATTGGATGGATAGGACGCTTCGGGAAATTGCTAGTGCTTTGGGCACCCCACTCCTTATTGACAGTGCGACTTCCAAGTGCATCTACGGGCACTATGCACGCATACTTGTCGACATGGACTTTTCAAGACAAATATTTCTTGAAATTACGGTTGAGAGAGAAGGGTATGCGTTTCAGGTGCAGGTGGCCTATGAGTGGCTTCCGGATTACTGTACACATTGTCATACCATAGGCCATGACATATCCTCATGTCGGTGGCTATATCCAAAGAAGGATAATATTGTGCACAAAAAAAATATTGTCCAAGGCAAAAAACCAGCACCAGTACCAAAGCAAACTTGGGCACCTATCAAAGACAACCCGTCGGGCATTGGTTCCTCTATTGCTTTTGCAGCACCTCAGACAAATAAGGAACCAGTTATTACTGAAGCAGAGGCACATACCATTACGGTACAGCAGCAAGATATTCCACAGGAGGCAGTGAATCACGAAATTATTGCAGCGAAGGAGCAATCACCCTGGGCCACTGTGAAGGTACCATCTGAACATCAAATTTTGGGGTCCGACACCATTGACGGAGATACAACGCATCACTTGGAGCATACAAATAGCCCACCTCCCCCGGAAACCACGCACCAACAGACACCAAAACAGACAGCCACTACTGCGCCCTTTCCTCGTGATGTTGTGTCGTTGGAGGTGGCAGAAGAACATCAATCTATTGACAATGCTGCCATTCCGGTTGTTGATGATATAAATGAGCACCATGACATCGATATTAATGCCACAATCAACATGGAAGCAGACACGGAGCAGCAGGAAGACACAGTAACCATATCACCTTCTCCGATTGTTCCGGATGAACATATGTGGCTGCCAAAATTCAACAACAAGAAGTTCATCCCAGCAGAAATATTCAGCATGGTTTAGATTTGTGGGAACGGGTGCGTCAATATGATGCGAGATCAGCTGTGGAAGACTTCACACCGGTTCTAACAAGGAAGCAGAAACAAAAATTAAAAGTACAACAAGTCTTACAGAAGAAGCCTACCAAAACCCGTGCTCGGGGTGATCCTACTACACCTGCCCAATGAATTTTTGGACTGTTAGATTCAGAGGGGCGTGGTTATTTACTTCTCATATTTATCGCGACGACAACTGTTGTGCGGACAAACTTTCCTTCTGAGTTGTCCGTCGATTTCTTTCGGGATAGAGGTGGATTACCCAACTACAGATTTTCATAGTTTGTGTTTTGGGGAGTTTTTGTTATTTGTTTTTTACTCTCTGTTTTAGTTTTCTTTCTTTGAGGGTTTTGGCTTAGTCCCCCCTCCTTTGTAATTATTTTCCCCCCTTTTTTAATAAAATCCTTAGAGTTTGGTGGCATAGGATGGAGGCTTCTCGGGGTGCCAATCTGGTTGGGATGTCGATGTTGCCTCTTGACGCCTGTCCTATCTCCTTGCTTATCAAAAAAAAAAACTGTGTCTTTTGGATAGATGTATTTTCATTTGTAATACCTTTTGGCGGTGATGTATGTATGTTCTTACGGTCTTACCTGTTCTCACGAGTCTTTTGTTGGTGTACTATTTGGTGTTTTTTTTAGAACTCCTTATCTATCTATCTTGACTCATTTATGTACATGTTATGGTTATGTTTCCTTTCTTTATCAGTCTTGCTTTAATTTTCTATTAAAATCTAAGGTTAATTAAGTAAATCATCTCTATAAATATTTAAAATTTTGTTTTTAGTCCCCAGAAAATAAAATCATACTTTTTAGTCATGCGGCATTTTCTTTAGCTTTTTAGGCACCTAAAATGATAACATAAATGTTTTACGGGAACTAAAATTGTTGGCGGAAAATTTTAGAGGGACTAAAAAGTGTGATTTTATTTTGTAGGGACGAAAAAACGAAATTCACGATATTTATAAGGTCCATTTACTTAATTAACCCTAAAGTTTAATTAGTTTTATTTATGCATAAATTTGTTCAAATGTGGTTTCCTTTAAAAGAATGTTTTACAGAATATTTTGTTAACACTTTTTCTGGAAACGATTCTAGATTTGCAAAAAGTTCTTAAAATAATACACAACACAATTCAAATGACCTGTATTTGAAGAAAAGTCTAGGACGAGGCAAATCAGACACATATATTTGATCATCGTCTTAGAAATCGTGGTTGGACCTAACACAACCCCACAAAACCGGTTTGTGAGGTGAGGATTGCCCCCACTTATAAACACATTGTCAGGCCATGTCCTGTCCGATGTGGGACTCTTAACTCACCCCCTCACGACCAGCACTATTGGGCTTGGTTCGTGGACATAAATGGTGGGTGGCCCGATAGCGGAAACCTGATAGTAGGTGGCCGAATGGATCTTGAAAAGGCTCTGATACCAGCTTAGAAATCGTGGTTGGACCTAACACAACCCCACAATACCGGCATGTGATGTGAGGATTGCCCCCACTTATAAACACATTAATGAAATTGGAGGCCTAACTCATCCTTAAAAACCGGTTCATAAGGTGAGGATTGCCTCCTCTATATAAACTTTTATCAAGAGTCTTATCTATCCGATGTGGGACATGGGTTTTTCCCAATAGAGTGTTGGGCGTGACGGGGGTGTATTGGGAAAAACCCATGTCCCACATCGGATA
>Ga0315914_1004607_pt1 | contig 20527 bp, 5 predicted proteins | sample MpolenodulesMG_FD_203920 | JGI IMG/M metagenome (GOLD analysis project Ga0315914, IMG submission 203920) | Medicago polymorpha root nodule microbial communities from Los Angeles, California, United States - elongated nodules | ecosystem: Host-associated > Plants > Roots > Nodule | place: USA... | reverse complement strand
AGTCTTAACATCTTTTGATTCCTGTATTGCCACCACAATGAAATCAAACCTTGAAGATAGAGTCCTCATAATCTTCTCAACTATTTGTTGATCAGTAATAGCTTCACTACAAGCCTTCATCTGGTTTTTACCAGATTGATGAGTTTGGAGATGTATTTAGAAATCTTCTGATCATCTTCCATCTGCATCAGCTCAAATTTCCTCCTCAGTGATTGAAGCTTAATCAGTTTCACTTTATCATCACCTTCATGATACTTTGAAAGAATGTCCCATGCTTCCTTTGAACTAACTGTTTTTGAGATTCTTTCAAAGTTTCCTTCATCAAGACTCTGTTGAATCAAGAACAAAGCCTTGCAATCCTTCTTCTTCAGTTCTTTGCGTGCATTCCTTTGCACATCAGTGGCATTCGCAGCTAATTCAGCTACACCATCCTGCGCAATTTCCAACAAATCCTGTGCTCCAAACAGATTCTTCATCACTGCACTCCATCTTTCCCAATTGCGTGCTTCAAGAATTGGAAGATGAGTGTTGAAACTGCTGCTACCATTCATGGTTCTTCCTTCAGCGTTTCTTCTTGAATTTGCGTGATTGAAGATCTTGATTACCCCTTAGAACGTAACCAGAGGCTCTTGATGCCAATTTGTTAGCGCAGCAAATGATGCTTGTTACACAAGCAACAAAAGCAGTTTTCAATTTCTAGGGTTTATGAGAGTTTTGTGATTTGTGAATTTGAGAGAATGAGAGGAGAAAGATAATGAATTGATGAAAGTAAATTGTATATTGATTCTAATCTGAATGTACAAGTGAATGGTCTTATATACAAGTCTAGGATAAGTTGCTTAAAGTACAAGCAAAGTAACAAACCCTAACAACCTTAAGCTACATTCAAGGAGACTTGTAACTAACCAAATAACAAACTAAAAGCTAATGTGATTAACCAACTAAGCATGATTAAATCACTAACAAACTTGAATTAACAACTAAAACTAACAGTCTAAACTTAAACCAGTCTGTATCTTTTGTATAGTTTCACCCATTCATTGGTTGTCTGGTCAACATATAATGAATCCTTCTTCGCTTGAGAATTGTGACGACCAAATCATCTCTAGGTACATCATTAAAGGAACATTCACTTTTTTTTTCTTTCCAAAAATGCTTGTAATCTATGAAGGGCTATAGAGGATGCACCATTGACTTAGACACATTGACACCGGTGTTGGACATTGGACGGATGTGTCGGTGCTAGATAGTTCCCCTTATACGACTTACAGAATAGTTGGTTAAAAAAAAAAAAAAAACTTACAGAATGGTTTTATGTGTAAAACGTACAGAATGGTTGTTATATGTATAAATGAAAAGTGCTACAATTGTAAGCACATTTAACTCATAAATCCCAAACTGGATATGAATAACCAATATCCTAATGAGAAATGAGTACATTCTGCTTACATACAAGTTCCGACTAACCTGTAGACCTAAAGAAAGAAAGAACGGAGAAAAATTGTTCATTGGTTGTAGGAGACAGAGAGGCTAAGAATGGCATGTTTTGTGGAAGAATTGGTAATGGAGCTTCAAAATTGAGCACCTTAATCACTTTTTTTATAGATGGTCTTGAAGTGTTATCTGGATTAGCACACCAAAGTCCAACAACTAGCAAACATTCCAATTGCTTCACATCAAATATCCCACATAGTTTTGGATCTGCTGCTACAATTAGATTTCTCAATCCATACAGCTCCCAAACCCATTCAACTAATGATACTTCACCCTCCAATTCTTGGTGGTGTATGGCTTTTTTTCCGCAGGCTATCTCCAACAAAACAACCCCAAAACTGAATATGTCTGATTCTTTTCTAGCCTTGCCTGTGTCCATGTATTCAGGTGCTAGATAACCCCTGGTCCCAGCAACAACTGTGGTTTCTGACCCTTTCTCATGATCCATCAACCTAGCTAGACCAAAATCCCCAAGCTTAGTATTGAAGTCGGAATCCAACATTATGTTGCTTGATTTTATGTCCCTATGAATCACACATTTTTCCCATTCTTCCTGCAAATAAAGCAATGCCGAGGCCAACCCAAGAGCTATATTGTACCTTAAGTTCCACGGCAATATGCTTCCTCCGCGGAAAAGATGAAAGTCTAAGCTGCCATTAGGCATGTATTCGTATATTAGGATGAGTTCATTCTTCTTGTGGCACCAGCCATTGAGTTTCACCAAATTTCTATGCCTCAGTTGGCTAATGATCTTCACTTCTGCTGAGTATTGCTTTATACCCTGCCTTGAATCTGCTGATATCCTTTTTATAGCTGCAACTGAGTTTGAGTCTTTAAAATAGCCCTTATAAACACCGCCAAAACCACCTTGGCCAAGCTTTTGTGTCTCTTCAAAGTTGTTTGTTGCATTCAACAATTCATAATAACTAATCTTCTTAGGTCCAGCATTCATTCGAAATTCATCATCCATATCCTGATCAGAAGTAGTTTCTGAAGAAGGTTCTTCTTTTTTTCCTTTATTCTTCTTCCACAATAAAATGATTAACATTGCTAATAAACACCAAGACAAACATACACCACCAACTGCCAATCCCTCCCACAATTTAAACAAACTTGAGTTGCTTTTCTTCTCAGAGTCAGCTTCATAACTTGGTTGGCTTGTACTGAAGGACCACGACAACAGCATATGTTCCTCGTCTACTTTTCCTGTTGAAGCTGATATGCCAACAGTAACATAGTCTGGTAAATGCTCTCTTAGATCAATGATGTGTGAAAAGCTCTGTGGCTCTTGTCTTGCATTCGATCTGTATCCAGTGAAAGAAACATTAAGAAAATTATTTCTTGAACTGTATTCAATGCTACAATTATAAACCATCCTTTCTGAAACATTTGTGAACCATTCAATAGATGTGTCGGACACCACAGAATTGACATTCACTCCCACATGGTGGAAACTTGGGTCCCAAGCATTTTGGTACGTGTCAAACTCCACTGACACAAACGAATACTCAGTTGAGTTTAAAGCAACTTTGCTTTCAGGCACAAGACCAAAACCCCCTCCACCTCCTATATGATTTGCTTTTGGGAGATTTGAGCTTGCCAGGAAGAATGCCAAACCATCTCCATAAGAACTGTGATTTGAAAATATAGTAAAAGAAAACTTGGTACTAAAGTCATATCCTTGATTTGAGATATTGTCATGAAGTTTGATAAGTTTGGAAATTGTGACTCGACCAACGCCAAAAGCCTTATCTGGGTCATCTGGGTACCCCGTGAGTCGAATAACTTTGTCAGAATCTTCAATAGTGGCATCTCCATCAAGCTCTGGTGGCTCTTTACAATCGTAACTAAACATAGGGTAATCAAAAGACACAAGGTGACCATGTGCAAGAGGGATTATCAAGAAAAGCATAATCGTCCCCCTTGCATAATAGAATATAGGAGGAACCATTTGTCTAGCTTAGCTATGTCAGAGTTGTTTACCTTCATGTTTGAAGCCTCGCACTTTCATAGCGTATTTATTCCCTGTTCTTAATTTGTCATGTAACTAACTTCCTCTTTCATATATAAATTATGTATTTTAATTATTACATAGTCTAGATTTTGTACATCCACAACTCTTGTTGAACATCACAGTCATGCTCCATATGGGTTAACGGACAGAAAAGTTAAAGTTGTAAAAGATTGTTTGTACTAAGTAGGAAAAAACTATGTTGGGTTGGATAACGGAAACATTAAGGAGAAAGATATATAGAACTAAAATATAAACGATTTAATATTTTAAAAATAGATAAACAAGTTTTGTCTTTTGGCTAAGGTTAAGGATATCAAACAAAGTTCGTAAACTTCACTTAATATCATTTTGCAATGTTGCGTAAGGCACATGTTATCAAACTTCATAATCATTTAGGATACTTGTCACCCCATCTCTCTCAAAAGCCACACATGCATCTCATGTATTTAATAGCAGTTCAACCACTCCTAGTAAATTTTCCTGAGGCATCTTAGTTCACAATGCATTCTTCAAATTTTGAATGAGTGTCTTCTGACAGTATTTTCGTAGACAGAGCTGAGCTCACGTAGTATTTAGCTATAAAGCACCAACATATACATTTCACATGGCACTGACACTAACAGATAGACACTCATAATAATTTGAGAAAATAGTATATTGAATATAATTACATGTGCCAGTGTCGGCCGTCATTATTTATGAAGAGTATTGTCAACCATCACTAGAATTTCCAATAATTTTGATTATAAGTGGTTCGCCTTAGAACTCACGCAAATAATATTGACCGAAGTTTTACCAGTTTTATCAGTTTGTGTGAGGTAACTCATATTCGTAACCTACTATTGTAACCCCGTAAGAGTTTAAGAGTTAACTCAAGAGTTTGACAACCTTGATTTTTGGTGCTACATATTTAGAGAAAATTGATATTGGAAAAAAAGTAAGAATGGTATATAACATGATTTTTAGTAATAGGTAAATTTGTAATTTGTATGTATATTTGCTCAGGAGAAAAAACGAGTGAACATATATGTTGCAAATAATAATGTTAAATTTTTTGTTCCTATACACAGAAGTTATCCAATGATTGTTACACTCTACCTATTTCTAACTATTTGTCCAATATATAGACGAAATTGAAGAAAAAAGTGCTTTTATTGTTGGAGGAAGATAGGTTGGCACAGGCATTTTTTCTGGAAGTATTGGTGAAGGAGACTCAAATTTGAGAACCTGAATTACTTGTCTTATAGAAGGCCTGAATGAATAATCTGGATGAACACACCAAAGGCCAACAATCACTAAACGTTCCAGTTGTTGCTCATCAAATGCTCCACATAACTTGGGATCAACTGCTTCAAGGAACTTTCCCAATCCATAGAGCTCCCAAACCCACTCCACTACACTTATTTGACCCTCCTTTTCTTCTCTTTCAATAGCTTTCCTTCCACTGGCTATTTCCAATAACACTACTCCAAAGCTGAATATATCAGATTCCTTGGTAGGCTTTCCTGATGTGAAATATTCAGGTGCAATATAACCCCTTGTCCCAGCTATAAGTGTGGTTTGTGACCCTTTCTCATGATCTACAAGCCTAGCTAAACCAAAATCACCAAGCTTAGCATTGAAACATGAATCTAACATAATGTTACTTGATTTAATGTCCCTGTGAAGCACACACTGCTCCCATTCTTCCTGTAGGTAAAGCAATGCTGAAGCCAAGCCCAATGCTATGTTATACCTCGTCGTCCATGTCAAGAAGCTTTTTTTACCGTATAGATGAGAATCTAAGCTTCCATTTGACATGAACTCATATATAAGAAGAAAATCATTCTTCCTGTGGCACCAACCAAGAAGTTGTACTAAATTTCTGTGTCTCAACTGGCTTATGACCTTCACTTCAGTCGCATATTCTAGTATTCCCTGTCTAGACTCTCTTGATATCCTCTTGATAGCAACATAGGAGTTCAATTCTTTCAAATGACCTTTGTATACACCACCAAAACCACCTTGCCCCACCTTATCTGACTCTGAAAATTTGTTTGTTGCACTCACTAGTTCATTGTAGGAAAACCTCTTAGGTCCAGACCCCTTTTGGAATACATCATCCATGTTGAGATCAAAACCCGTCTCTTTTCTTTCTCTACTCCTCTTCCACAAGAGTGGACAAGTCAGCCCTGATAAACTCACAGCCAAGCCTATTCCAATTCCAAGCCCCACCTTCCATCCCATCTTGTTGTTTTTTTCATTAATTATAGGACTGGCAGTTGGTGCCACTACCTGATCCTTGGTCTCATCACTTAGTAGACTTGAACTAAATGACCATGATCGGAGAGTATGCACCTCATACAACCTTCCTGTTGCAGCAGAGAAACCAACAATAACCCTCTCTGGTAAGAAATCTCTCAAATCGACTTTGTACGATATGTACTCTTCAACTGGTTTATCATCATCATCATACATGGTGAATGAAACACTCAAATTTAGAGTGCTTGATTTGTACTCAATGCTGCAATTGTAAACTCTCCGTTCTTGAATATTTGTCAACCATGGCTTAGTTATGTTAGACCTCATAGAGTTGAAATTCAAGCCCACATGAGTGCCTTCACCTGGAGGATCCCATGATGGATTATTGAAGGTGTCAAACTCCACTGCCACAAAAGAGTGTTGGGTTGATTTTAGCACTTGATCTCCATCCACAAGGCCGAGACCACCTCCCTGTGAAATATTCTTCAAAAGTGGGAGATTTGGATCAGCCAAGAAAAATACCATTCCATCTCCATAATCTCTATTGTTTGAATAAACGACAAAGGAAAACTTGGTGGTGAAGTCAGAGAGGTTTCCAGAGTTCATATCCCAGAGATGCATCTGTTTAAAACTCGTGACTCGCCCGACACTGTAATTGTTGTTTTGGTCAAGGGTATTGGAAGTGATTTGAATAGCTCCTTTATAAGGAGAAGCATCTCCTTCCCAATTGACATCACCGTTCTTAAAGTAGGGGTAATCAAACGATAGCGAGTTTGCAAGATGGATTATTTGGAGGGTGGAAATGGTTCCTATTGCATAACGTAAAACAAGAGTTTGAGTGTGAAGACTAATATGCAAAGGTGCCATCTGTGATTGTTTGAGAAAGTAACTTGTTCAAAAAATTTGTGTGGAACATTATCATCTATCATATGTAAGTAAGAGTACATGGTTGTAGCAGCGGGGTACTTAGATTTTATTTATTAATAATCTTTTCCTTGTCTGCTACACTTGTAACATAGAAGAGAACGATGACTCCAATGATTTTGGTCTATAATGAAAGATGTAACAAAAAATTTAGACTTACATGAATGTTGGCATTTAGCCTTTAGCCTTTAGGATCCTTTTACTGCAAATGACCGGCGATTGTCTATCCAAGAAACCACTTGATCAAGGTGAGTGAGCGATTCTGAAGAAATTCAATTAGGAAACCTAGAGTGTGAAAAAAATTGATCAAATAAAAATAGAAGCTAGATTGTGTTGAAATATGGCAAGGGTGATACCCATCCCTTCTATATTATAAGTCATTTGTAACTTCTCAAGAAAAAGAAAAAAGTCGTTTGGCAAATACAGGTGTGTTTGTTTCAGCTTTAGAAAAAATAGATTAAGAATCTAGAGTTTTTTTTAAAGATTTAAAAAAAAAATTGAAGTTATTTGTGTTTGCCTACTATCTATAAAAATCCATTAAAAAAAATGAGTTCTAACATGTACATGTGTTATCTTTGTTGTTGAAAAAATAGATTTTGAGAAAAGCTAATCCTAATAGTTTTTCATATTAGAGTCAAAATAGATTTTTTTTGATAAAATAATTTTTCTAAAAATCCTAAACAAACACTTAAAAATGAAAAAAAATAATTTTTTTAAGGGAAAAATAGATTTTTTTATGAAAAAAATCTGAAACAAATGGGCCCACAATTTGCCACTGTCTTGGCATGGCTAAACCACAAATTTATGGTAGATAATTTATAATTTATTTATTAATAATTTAAATAAATGGTGTTGGAAGTAGTGGTGACCAGGTCCAGGGGTGGAGGGCGGCGAGCACTGGTGGCACTTTTTCAATTGAATACAAAGATTTAATTTTTTTCTCAAATAAAAAATTTAATTTTTAACATAGTTGTAATAATTTTTTGTTTTATTCCTTTAAAAAAAAATTGTTTTATATCAAAGTGATCAATTTCTTTTGAAAAAAATAAAGTGATCCATTGAATTTCATAAAAAAAAAAAAATGTAAGAAATAGCAGTAGAGATTTCAATATTACAATGGAATCCTTTGATAAAGTTCAATGGAATATTTTTTTGAAGAAGGTAAATTAGTCCACTTAAATTGACACTGGAGAGGATTGAACCTAAGATCTCGAGGAGGAGCATACTCCCAGGTCCCAAGCCAATACCACCAGAACAACCCAAGTGGGTTAGTTCAATGGAATATTGAAACGTAATATGACATTGTAATATTGAAACGTAATAAAATCATTCAACAACAAGGTATTATTTGTCTTCTTGTCGAATGTGACTCACAAGATGTCATCCAAATTGTTCGGTGCACTTCAACTCATATTGCAGCTCTTCAATCCCTCATAATCGACATTCTTCATCTTATTCATCTTTCTGATTGAAATGTCTCATTGAAACATATTTATATAGAAGCCGACTCTTGGATTATTCTTCAATCTCGTTGATTTTGTTCTCCTATACTCACAAGCTTTATTGCAGCTCTTCAATCCCTCATAATCGACATTCTTCATCTTATTCATCTTTCTGATTGAAATGTCTCATTGAAGCATATTTACAGAGAAACTAACTCTTGGATTATTCTTCAATCTCGTTGAAGTATATTTTCTTGCCAACTTGGGTCACTTTGATTCTTTCTCTTGGACAATTCTTCAATCTCCTTGCTCTTCTTTAGCCCTTAAGCTTCAATTTGATGTAAGGGAATGTAGTATCTCTAGACTAGCCCCTTAGGCTTTGTTTGCGAGTTTGGAGGGGAAGACTTGGGAAAAAAGGAATGAGCAAGTGGAAGAAATAGAGAAAAATGGGAGGGGAGAGTTTGGGGGTTAACTTTTCTTCATAATACTAAACTCTTCTCATTTGGGGGAACTAAAAAAATTGTATCGAGGAGGGTTTTGGGGGTTTTGAAGGGTTTATATGAATTCTTCAAATTTAACATATGTTGTTATATATATTATTTTTAAAATTAAAAATATAGTAATCATATGCATTTATTTATCATTTCTTTTTAAAAACTACTCTTTTAAAATTTTTGAAAGATTTCTTTATTTTCCCACATATTTTTCACCCCTCAAAGCCTTTTATTCCCCTTCCCTCCAAACTCCCAAACAAAACCTTAGTCTTTTATAATTTCCTTCTCTAATAAAAAAAATGTTTGTCAAAAATAAAAATGAAAAAAAAAGGTCCATAAGACTATTAAACAAATGGATTGAATGAATTTGTACTTAATGAATTGTATGACCAAGAATAATTGAATGCAGTTGTATCCATGCATTTCACTCTTAATTCAACAACAAATTTTTTAACCAAATTAAAATGCATTACGTTCATTTCCTTTCTTCTTTTACCACATAATAATGGTTTTGAATTCATCACATAGTAATAATAGTTTCAAGGACAATCAAATTAATAGAAATGGTTTTCCATCAATTATTACAAAGTTTATTTTTAAAATCAAGTTTCTTTTGATGTATTAGTTTGACTTCTTCCAAAAAAAACAAAAGAAAATAAGTCTCTTTATATTTAATAAATGATATTAAAATAATTTTATTAATTTATTATTGGATATCCATTGATACAATTTACAAATGCTACTAAATAATCTGCATTCATATTTATTACTAACTAATAGGTAATTGAAAATATTTATTTATTTTATTTTTACGGATATAGATTATTTTTTCCTCCATCACCCCTAATACTACTAAAAATAACTTTTTTTTAGGAATACTAAAATAACTTTTAAACATTCACAAAAAAATATTCAAGTAACTCTCTAAATTTCGGATAATACTTAGGTGACATTGTGGTTGGTGAAATTATCAACCACAATGTTACAAGTGTACAAAAAACAAAAAAATCGTGTGAAAGAAAAATAAGAAGGCCACATGTGGCATTGTGATTGATCAATGTCACCAATCACAATGTCACCGAAGTCCTACCCCTAAATTTCTATGTCTGTTTTTTTGTTTCAAGGGAAATATTTATGTCTATTCTAACTCTCATTAAATGTTTTTTTTACAGAACTCTCATTAAATGTTCAACACTTAATTAATCTTGTCTATACTACAACTCTGGATTAAAAAAGGCATACTAGTCCTGTACTACTAGAAATTCTTCGATGGTCATAAGATCAAATTAAAAGTGTTTAAACACATACATATAAAAAAATCGTCCTTAAAATATTCAATTTTTTTTTTATCACTTTCTTCATTATTATTTAAAAATATTTCTTTATGTGTGTGACCAATCACTTTTTATTTAATTATGTGACCATATTAGAATTTCTGCCCGACTCGATTCCTGAAGTAGAACTTCAACAGTTCCCGGATACCATACATTCACTGACACGTCATCATAAATTTGTAACACGCTGTCATTTTCGTACAGGTAGGTACCCTATGTTATGTAGTATTGTATTGTGACTTGAGCTGTTTGTGATTCTCATTTGAGAATTCTTAAACATATTTTTTTGTCCTTGCTCATTGCTCATTCGTCCAAACACCAAAACCTTAAACTTCTCGATCAGAACAATAAACTGCTTTGAGTCCAACAAAAACCACTTTTAAGTTTTAAACTAATCCCACAAACCATTTTCTTTCCGTTTTAGTTTCAACATCCTCTCTCCTAATAATTTTCCGGTAAGTTTCTACTAATTTCTTCCATTATTCTTCATTCTTAGTTTATGCATGACTTATATTTTATTTTTATTTGTATGGTTATGCAATATTTAAATTCATTATATTCAACCAATCGATGAGAAAATTTCTTATTAATTTCAGCTCATCATATTATTACGAATTTGATATATTTCAGATTCATTGACATACCAAAGAAGAAACTAAAATATTGCAAGAACCCTATAGATAGTAGAATTAAAGTTTTGAGTGTTGACTAGTTAATTAAGATGGGGAGAGGAAAGATTGTGATTCGAAGGATTGAGAATTTGACTAGCAGGCAAGTGACTTTCTCAAAGAGAAGAAAAGGGTTGATGAAGAAAGCTAAAGAACTATCCATTCTTTGTGATGCGCAAGTTGGATTGATTTTGTTCTCCTCTACTCACAAGCTTTATGACTATGCAAGTTCCAGGTATAGGATCAAATCATTTTCTTATTTTACTGTGAGTCATCAAAATTACTAACAAATTTTTGTGTGTGTGTGTATATATGCTTCATTAATTGTATTGCTTCAAATCATATTAAGGGAGCTGACCTGCATATATACTGTGTTACAATTGATCACATATGCATGTATATTAATTAAACCCTTCAAGTTTTATAAATGTGTAACTAGACTGCTCGTGTTCAAAGTCTGTCTGTCTAGTAATAAAAAAAAAGTCTGTCTCTCTAGTGTTTACTATACTTACGGTTAAGTTTATTACATCATATTTATAAATGTGTAACTAACCAACTAACTATTTATTGTTTCCTAACGAGTACTCCCGGAACAATTTTTAAGGATTTTAAATTAATAAAGTGAACAATTGTGATTGAGAGAAAATTAAATGTTGGCTAATGCATTTATGAAAATAATGAAACAGGTTTCTGACATTTTCATTCCCTTACAAAAACGATTATTACATTTTCATTGTTTCAAAAAAAATATTGTATACAATTGTTTATTTCAAGATTTAATATATTTTTATTGACAAGTAAAACTAACACAAATTTTAAAAAGAAAAAAATCGCAAAACAAATGGGGTCTAAATTTCCTAGCTAGACGAAGTGGTAAGTTTAAACTAAAACTCACATACACAATTACAAATTCTCGGGTTCAAACTTGGACAAAGGTGCTCAACCTAACAATATTGATGATATTGTCAGTTGAGTTAGGTCTTAGAGTCAAATTAGTGGGTGTATTTACTCACTCAAAAAACTACAACTTACTACTAGTTATGCTTCATCCTATTTAAGTTATATAATCACAATTTCTCCATGGAATATCTACGTATTAAAATAGCATCCTATTTATAATTCTCCAATTTAAATACTCACAAAAACCTCAAAATATAAATTTTAAAAAAATAGAATATATATATATAACTTGTAAAAAAATTGTATTATTTAGAACTTCATAATTTGACTATTATTTGCTCAAGTTGGAGATGAATATATGTATTTCAAAATTTACCGGCTGACCCATGCTTGCTATTAGATTGTTGGGGAAAACCGACGAAGAGAAAAAATATTGATACATAATCAGAATACAGTAGAATATAATGTGGAAACTTCAAAAACATATGTATTTCAAAACTTATCGGCTGGCCCATGCTTGCTATTAGGATTGTTGGGGAAAAACCGACGAAGAGAATAAATATTGATACTTAATCATAATACGGTAAAATATAACGTGTAAATTTCAAAAATAAATACAAAATTATTGTTGTCGAATGACAACCAAAAAATAAAACAATGTAAACAAATTTATAACACATAGAATCTCTTGAGTGCTCCACAATCATCGGTATATATGTACACTCTTCAAAGCAAATATCTAACTATAACCCATGATTGATAAAGTTTAAACTATTTCTAACCGGAGGATATTGTAATGAAGAACTAGAACATGTATACTGATCTCAATCATCCTTTACAATAATAGGTTATGTGCAATATTTTCCAAATGCTTCAATTTCAACCAACACCAACATGAATATCGATCTGACCTTGTCGTTGAACTAGATATTTATCTGAGGTATCGGCAGATAACATGCAATCGTGATCCCCTTTCTTCAAACAATTACGATGAGGAATGAAATATATCCCTTAGCTATGAGTTCATTAAGTACTTAGCAGGGCGTTAAGTACTGTGTTTTTGGGGTTTTAGCTGCTGAAATAAGAAATGAACAAAAAATAAAAATAAAGGAAGAAAAGTAAGGAGATAAAGTTTTGTAAGTAGCTTGAGTTTGATTGATTGTGTCCTTTCTGACCTTGTACAAGATAAGTATTTTTAGGCAAAACTATTCTCATGTGTCAAATGACATGTTGCCTGCAACGTTTGGCCTTGATCGGCTATTTGCATGGGTAGTGCATAAATTTTCCCTCATTGAAGGGGTGCGTGGAACCCCACATTTGGCTGGTAGCTCTCCATTTTGTCGTGTGATACGTTGGCAGAGTCCAAAGTTCACAGCTTTCTTTGAAATGTAAGTATGTGTCCGTCATTCCTTTCGGTTAGTGGCATTACATATGTGGAGTACGAGTTGGTTATCACATTGTCTTACACTGAGCTTTGACTAAATTTGATGTCTTCAAGACCTACATATTCCTCAGTATACTATAGAAAGAATCATTTGACCTTTGTTTGGGTGTAGAGCGCTCGCCTAACTTAGTATCGACTTAGAGAAACTCGCCTATTTTTAAATTGTTTATTTGCCGATTTTGGCTTACATAATAATTATTTATAGGTGTAACATACCTTAAATATTCCCACAAATAAGTTTTTCTTTGTCGTGTATATACATTTCACACATCTGTATAGCTACACCACATTCTACTCCTCTCTTGCAAATTTCCCCCCATAATTTTTTTCTTCGCTCTGTAACTTAAAATCTCTTCGATCCATAGATCTCAAATGTGTATGTATTCTACAGAAATCAAACCGTGATTCTCTTTAGAAATTCGACTATGCATTGGATAGATCTACTAGTTTAAATATGTAGCTGATTAATTTAGCAGTTTTTTGGACAAAATATAATGTTTCATTGTTTCTCCTAAAAAAATCCATAACTTATTATGCAACTTTTTGTTTTGAGGCGATATTATGTAACTTTTTAAGAGGCTTTGCCTTTTTCTCTTTTTTTTTTTTTTTATAAATATTTAATATTCCTTGTACCAAAAAAAAAACTAATATTCCTCACTATGTGTTAATTTTTTATTAATAGCAAAGAAGTTATATTAAAAGATGGTAACAGGTACAAGAATTACTATACCCATAAAATGTGATGAAGTACAATTACTCACCCCTCTCAAAAGATGCTTAAAAACTTTTCAAAAACTAAAAGCAAAATTTCCCAACTAAATAGTAAGACAAGTTGGTCAACGTGAATTATTTCAGTGATTGCTTTAACCCTTAAGGTTTTTTTTTCCTTATTTAACCTTAAGGTTAAATGAAACAAATAGATGAGATTTGGTTTCTAATTTTGATATCATGATATCATTTGATTATGCCTCTATATATCATCATGAATGATGCCAAAAAATTGTAAAAGGTTATTGTAGAGAAACTCATTTGTATATCTTTTTTTGCAAAAAAAAAATAAAAATAAAAAATGTATGTATATAGGATAATAAAATAAAGTATTTATGAACAAGTATGTTTTTGCACAAATACGAAAAAAAATTTGGTATTGTGTGAATACATGAGCTGTTCACTTGTTGTATTCATAAAACCACTACTAGTGTTGATTTAGATTCATAAAAATATTATTTTCATTCCACTGATACAAATATAACCATTTTTTGCAGCATGCAGTCAGTGATCGAGCGTTATAACAAGTTAGTAGGGGACCATCATCAAGCAATGGATCCTACTTTGGAACTCAAGGTAATACAACCATGTGTGAAATTTATCTTTATTATTAATATAGTATATGAACTCGTTATATTGTATATCCATAGATTTTAGGCTATATGTATATGTTGTGCTAGGTATTTAATTTGTACAATTTGTAATGGTTTAGGAGTATATTTTGTACTCTCTTTTATTTACAATTATACATTTGAAAATTTTAACACATAAAAAACACACCTCATATATCACTCTTTCCTACAGCCATCTGCATATGTTATTATTCAAATAGTTTGCAGCTTTACATATATTGACATTCTTTTAAACCGTGTATTTTCAAATATAGAAATAATGAAAAAACACAATGAGCACTTTAGTCGTTACAAGTAAAATCCAGAACTAGCCTACTTTTCAAGAAAGCTCAAGACCTACTTCGAAATGAATAAATGGATACTTTAAACAGCAGTGCTATTTGTCCCGAACAAATTTTTCAAGAATATCTCACGAATATAAAATGCGGTTGTAGCAACAAAAAAAAAAAGACATAAAGTAGGACCCACTTGCCATACATAGAGGTGCTACAATAAAAAGGTAACGGTCGGGATAATTTCGGGAAAGCTGTTGTCGCTATAAACAACATTATTCTACTTTAAAATACAATCAAACAAGTCAACGCAAATATATCTCTTATTACCTTCTTAATAACTGTTTTTAGAACAAAACCTAGATTTTCTCCATTAGGGTCGAAACTTTAGAAATCTGGTTAAAAAAATATATACAATTGTTCCCTAAATATAATAGGCATATAATATAAGTACATGTCATATCAAAAGTATAATCATCCTCCCTTTACCGTAGTCCACTAAAGATACAAACACAAAAAATAACTAAGATAATTCACCGAAAATGAACCCTTAAACACTGATAAACTAAATGCGGAATTGCCATGGTAAAATCACACTTTGAAAACAAGTGTCCATACAAAAGACACAATTCGATGCTTCAACAACTAAAATTACGATAATCATCCCCTCATCATTTGCCTCAAAAAGGAAATAAAATGAAAATCAACTTGGAAGGAGAGATAATCTTCCATTGGAAACTCAATACCTTAACCTTATCCCTCAACAACTAGAAGTCGACATGAAAATAAGTGATAAAGACTTACAAATCAAAGAGATAGAGAAAATAACATCGTGCGAAATCACTCAAACCTATTGTTTACACCTAAAAATGATTATATTATTAGTCAAACTCGAAAAATAGGCGATTGAGTTATTGGACGAGGAAGACTCCCAACCGTTTGAAGGTTAGGAGATGCTAGAGTAGCTGAGCAAAGGAGGTGATCTTTCTCAAGGAGACTGCCTGAGAACATGGATCTTAGGCTCATCACTGAGTCAAGACGTAGTGGGACAACACAATGACACGAGAAACCCATGTTCCTTGTTCTTAGCACCACTATCCACTTTTAGGAGTGAGAGAGAAGACATGACCTCTATTGGAGTTGTGTACCAAGGATCTTGTTCGAATATCATGTCGAGGAGAGGATCTTGATATATTTGAGAGATCTCAGTCGAAGTGAGAAATCCTCAATCACTATCAGGAACACATCTAGGACAACTCAATGGGATATGTTGATAAAGACCAAATTGGCATGCAACGCATTATGGATTATAATACTCATCTGAAGTCAAATTAAATTGGCTAGTAGGTTTTAACCCACAAAGCGAGTCCCTAGCCATCAAAATATGCGACCAATTCTCATTAACAATCTCTTGAGAAAAGGGAGCCAAGTCATACATTCCAGCTTCAAAGACCAATGATGGACTAACTTGCTTCACCTGAATGAGAATCCAATCAACTAATATGCAGGTCATGTTAGTTAATTGATTTAATATCCCGAGAGCTCCACCATGTGAAACAATGGGGAAGGAAGATATGGCATTTCCTAGAAAAGCACCTTCAATCCGACAGAATCAAATGAAGAAGACAACATCAACGAAAAATAAGGTCGAGTATGAAGTGTAAGAAACCAGATAGGTCCACTCACATCCTATATACATTTGCCCTGTTGTAGCCGATCAAGCATATAACGGTAAAAATTATCAAGAAATAGGTAACCTCAAGATACTCTTTGACCGTTTTGAAGAAGGGTGAGATACAATTGCATTTCTAGAACAACATTAGTTGAGCCGATACAAACAAAGTATCTACCTGAACCAATGTAGAAACACATTCATTATGCTCGGCTTCCATAACATCACCGGAGATGCCAACATTATTTTTAATAAAGTTTGTCTAATCCACAAAAGATTCCAATGGGAAATTTTAAGAGGGAATATGAGTATCATTAACACCATGAGCTTCAACCTAAGTAACATGCATTCCCAAGATTACTTAAACCTCAAGAAGAGTGGGAGACATCATTCTCCATGGGAAGATGAAAAGGTTGAAGCCCACATACCAACACAACATAAAAGTGTATAAAAGTTCTATTCGGATAGAAATGTTTGTCTTTGAAAGCAGAATTGGGTCATAAAATTTCCATTTTTTCAAATGTCACTCTCATATATCTCAACTCTAGAAAGTACGGTGAGTTAATCTTAATTCGGGTGAGGTTTAATAGATACATCATTGGTACAAGGACGAAGAATAATGTTATCACTCATTATTTGTAGGACACTAAGAAGATCGTTTTCTGAACAACTATGACTAGAGGATGGGGAAGCCATGTCTTAGAAGGAGAATTGAGCCAGAAAAGGACATCTATAAGGAAACAAGAAAAAAAGTTCTCAAGGTTGAATACTTATAGGGAAGGACAACCTAGTAATCAAAAAGATAAATCGCTTGGTTAGCTTAGAAGATTAAGGCTACCATTGAAATAAGTGAAGTTGACTAAAGTTAATGATATTTAACATATCATAAGCCTATTAAAGGGTTCTAAAGGTTATTATCATGCTTTATGATGCAATGATGACATTGATCATGGACATATGTATTAATTGTGTCACATCGTCTCATTTTCAAGGGTAAATCGATGGCACAACGCATGGGGAATTTGTTTATATATAAAAATAATTATCTTTTTAGTCGAACGTGGAAAATAAGATATTGAGCTATTGTACGAGGAATTATCCCGATCGATTGAAGGTTGGGTGATGCTAGAGCAGACGAGCAAAGGAGTTGATTCTTTTTCAAGGCTGACTCAAAACATAGCATGAGTGGACAATGACGCGAGAAACCCACATCCCATGTTCTTAGAACCACTAACCACTTTGAGGAGTGAGGGAGAACACATGATCTCTAGTGGATATGTGCACCAAGGACCTTGTTGATGGATAATTTCAAGGAGATGAGACTGAAGCCAAATGTGCGGCACCACAATCCCACTCTGATGGGAGTTATCACACACTACTCGCAAAACTAGTTGAATGGAACATTAAGAACTATAGGCCACGTCGCTTGGCTAGTAGAAAACCGTTACACTATAAATACTATGTTCATATATTGTAATAGACACATCTAATCAATCAATCAAACAAGCTTTTTTTCGTAATTTGTTCCATTATTTTTGTGCTTTTATTTTTATGCATTACTTAGTGTAACTTAAACCCAACAAAAAATTATACATAACACTCTACTAGAGAAGTTAGGGAACTCGTAGATAAGGGATAGAGTTACTCCCTCAATGTCAATCACTTGAGAAAACTCAACCAAACGTTGTTAATTTCAGCTTCAACTAACAGCAATTTATCGTGCTTAAGTGAAATTTGTAGAAGATCCAAAACATGAAGAATATCAGATAATAAAACTTTCACCATAAACAAAAAGTCCTCGACCACCAAAAATCTCATTGCTAACAACATTTTTCCCATATTCCAAAATAAGTAATATGACACTTCTTTTGGAACAAGACCAAAACTAGACTTTAGGAAGGCAACTCGCAATGAGGATTAATCCTAACCAAACATCATTACAAAGGAAACAAAATTTCTACTTTCCATGTTCTTACTCACACTTTCCACAAACCAGCCTACCATACTTCGCAACTAACTCAAATACTACAAATATCCTTCAACCATACCTAAAAGAGAGAAAGACTTAGATCTATGCATACGATGAATTCACCCACCCCATCTTCAGCAAAATAGTATGCATCGCAGCGTTGTATTTTGGATGTATTTTGTATGTACTTCCAAAACTATAGTAAAAAAATAAGATATTGGAGTTAACCTTTGGTGTAGTTTTGTTGTTATGGAAAAATCTTCTATAAAACCACTATGTGTCCTCACACTAGTTGATGTCCCTTAATACATATCTTTGATAGCTCAAATATAGGTAATCCTAACCGATTTTTTCTTCGGGGCTTTCCACAAAGTATTTTTTAGGCACTTTGTCATATGTATTCACCAAATCAAGGAAAATTAAGTGCAAGAGAGAAAGGTTGAACACTTGCTTTGAAGAAATCTCTTTATCCAAGATGTGTAGAATGTGTTTTCCAACCCTAGTTTCTCGCCCAAAAACTCTTAACCCCTAACCTTTAAGCTTCCCTGGAAGTCTCGTTTTTGGTGATTTCAAGCAACGGGGTAAAAAAAAACTCTAATTATAGAATATTTATAAATAAACTAAACTATCATGTTTTTAAGTCAACATTCCACCATAACTCTCTATATTTACTTGGAAACAATGATGATGTCAAGTCAACCATCAACCACATTGCTTATTTCACCAACTCTATGAAGTATTTTTATCATTACCTCTCCAAACTGATGATGAGTAATTTTAGCACGGTCTCTTTAGGTTGAGTATTCGTAGAACCTCCTTTCCAAGATGAGGTTGGGCATTATTTGCATACTCTTGAGGGCCCTCACTGAGTATTTAGTGTCTCTCCAAACTCTTCTTGTGATTGTGGATCCACTCGCATCCAACTACCCTTGATAGTCCTGCAAGTTGTATCATTACCTCTCCAACTACTCTTGTCTTGTGTACTTTTAAATATTTCCTTGCATCTAACAACCCTTGGCTTTTCAGGTAGTTCCACAAGTTTCAAAGTCTTACTTTTCATGCTCTCTATTACCTCCCTAAAGTTCCTTGGTTCTGCATCTTGCACTTCTTCAACCTCAATTAGAGCATACCACACAAGGGCTTGATTAGGGGTGTACATGGGTCGGTTTGGGTTGAGTTTGGCCAAACCCAAAACCTGGACCATATAAGGTGCCCTGGTTTGGGTGAGGTAAAATAACCACATGTTATACCATTGGGTGGGTTTGGGCAAACCCTCTAAATTTTGGGTTAGGTTGGATTGGATAATGGGTTACTCAACTTACTTTTCTATCTTTTTTAATATTAAATGATAAATACTCATAATTTTTCGTAAATATTACTCTACTTTTTAATTTAACTTATTTTTACTATAATTTTATGGATCATAGAATAATAATAAATTATAATATCATATAATAAAATTCATCATAAAATACCTGCAACAAACTAAAGTTGCATGACATAAAATTGCATTAGTATTAAAATAACTAAAAAGTGCAACATCTTGATTTGTAACTCTAGCATGTTTTGGTTTCGTTATATAGGATACAATGTGTATGCTTTGGAAATATAACTTGGTTTATGACCATAACCTTTAGTATTTTTCTTCTACCATGTGGTAATAAAGATAAAAAAAATACTAAAATTATTGGATAAGTGGGTTTTTTGGGTCTGAGTCTGATTTTACCCGAAACTCGTTTATTTTTATGGGTTTTCCTTTTTTAGAAACCATACCCACCCAATTACCCGACCCAACCCATTTTTGTGAATTTTTTGGATGGGTTGACCCAACCCATGTAAACCCCTATGCTTGATAGTTTAGTGCAACGTTATTGATGTAGCATATTTACGTATATCAAAAGTAAGTATTTATGTATCGTCTCCTCATGGACTAGTGCGACATCATGGATTGTTCGACATCAATTACCATTTTAAGTTTGATAGATAATTTGTTTGTTTGTTTACAACCTAAATATCTACGTTATGAAATTAAGACTTGAGATTGATAGGGCGTAAAACTTGTTAGGATTAGGGTTCCTTAATCAAGCGTCACACGTAACCTAATGATCATGCATGGATTCTAGCTTTCATTCGATATTACCACGTATCCCTTGTCAATATCATTCGTGTCCAAATAATATGGCGACTTCAATTGTATCGTTTAACCGTCGATGTCTCGCACCATTAAACGATCCAAGAGTCGTTCCTATCATTCAATCG
>Ga0315914_1004605_pt1 | contig 20538 bp, 12 predicted proteins | sample MpolenodulesMG_FD_203920 | JGI IMG/M metagenome (GOLD analysis project Ga0315914, IMG submission 203920) | Medicago polymorpha root nodule microbial communities from Los Angeles, California, United States - elongated nodules | ecosystem: Host-associated > Plants > Roots > Nodule | place: USA... | reverse complement strand
TTTATCACAATCTGTGGCAAGGTTAAGCAAGAGGTGTAAGGATCCGTTATATCACAGTTATGAAAGTTTTGTTCATAACCCTTTTGAAAATTATGTTCAATGGTCTGGTTGGGAATATAGATTGAAAAAGATGGAGAAAAAGGTGAAGAAAATGGAAAGATTTGTTTGTTCTTTGTCACTTTTGTCACAAGAGCTTGAGGTGTTAGCTGAGTGTGAACAAACTTTAAGGCGAATGAAGTTGACTCGCGATGTTGTTAATAAGGCGAAATTGCTCGAGTTTCAGAAGAAAGTTATGTGCCAGAGGCAACAAGTGCAAAATGTAAGAGATTTGTCTCCTTGGAGTAGAAGTTACGACTATATTGTTAGGTTGTTGGCAAGATCATTGTTCACAATTCTTGAGAGAATCATACTTGTGTTTGGAAATAGTCATTTACCAATTGAAAATCTAAAAAATGATTCCTCGGGAACAATGAATGATACTAATAATCGTCTGGCGCGAAACCATTCCTCCCCTGCTCTCCATGTCATGCATTCTTCGGTTCATCCTTCTTCCGAGATGAATCTAAATGAATTTTGTTCAGCGCCTATTGGACGAAAGAACAAGAGCAAGAAAAAGAAGAAAGATCAACAAGTGATACTTCATACACAAGATTCATCATGTGAAAAGCTTCTTCCCTCAGAAGGTAAGCAATTGAAATATATTGGATCCTTCAAAGGTTGCATATCTGTTCAAAATGATTCTCATGTAGTGCAGAGTTGTATACCAACTAATGGTAGTTCTATGAGGAAAAACATTGATGTCAACACGAAATCGCTCGTCAATAAACCGTCTCTCTTCCACAGAAGTAGAGTTTATTTTAAACTATCTCTCAAGGAAAAGTTAAAACCGGTTCCATCAACTCTCGGTGATGCAGCTTTAGCTATACATTATGCAAATATAATTGTATTGATAGAGAAGATAGTGTCATCACGTCGCACGAATACAATCGATGTTCGAACGAGAGACGATCTTTACAATAAGCTACCCACATCTATAAGAACAGCTCTTAGGGGTAAGCTTAAATGGTATGCCAAAAGTAAGCTTGAAACAGAATGGAATGTGGTACTCAGACAGATATTGGAGTGGTTAGCTCCACTTGCACACAACATGGTAAAGTGGTATTCCGAGAGGAATTTTGAGAAGGAATTTACTAGTTTGAAAGCAAATGTTTTACTTGTACAAACTCTTTACTTTGCAAACCAAGCAAAAACTGAAGCTGCAATGGTTGAACTTCTTGTTGGTCTTCATTATGTATGCAGAATTGATGTAGAAACTCGCTTGAGAAACACAAGGAAGTTTTGCAGGGTCTAGATCGTTTTAGAAGGGATTTTAGTTGTGTGATAAATGTTTGTATATATATTGAAGGAATGCAAAAGTAGAATAGTACAGAACAAATGGTTAAGTCATAGGACAATATTTTGTTTTGTACATTGGTATACCGTATATGCATTACAGATACAATTTTGTGTTGTACATTGTTTGATTGATATGGATACAAACCGGAAAGAATAGTGTGAAAATTACCACAATATCCTATACTAGTTATGGATATTGCAAAACTCCTGCACCTTCCAATTTAAACTCCCATCAACATAATTAAAATAAAAAAAGAGGCAGCATCTACAGGCTGCACTAAACCAATTTTGAATTACTAACTAATAATATAGTGTGAATCATCAACTTCATCCATGAATTTGTACGAATCGGCAAATTAGTTCCCAATTTAACGAAATATCAAAATAGTCTCTGAATTTGTCTGGCGTCCATCAAAATGGTTTTTTAATATAATGTAGGGATCAGTTTGATAGTTAGACAAATAATTCAGGGACTAATATGATGGTAAAATTATTACAGAAAGACTACGTTTCATTCATTTTCAACCTCTTTTCATTATAACTATACCACACCTAGAACAATATAGTAGCATGTTAAAAAACTCAAAAAGCAAATTATGACTATCAAAAACTTAATCAACCTAAGCTCACTTCCTATACAATCAACATTCAAGCACTCTCACATCACCATTAAACATGGAGCTTAAAGATGAAGCTTGACTTTGATAACTCTTTTTGCCCATATGCTCACCCTCCATCGTTTCAGATTTACTTTGAACAGTTTTGCTTGAAGATATTTTGGGGATTCTGGTTTTCGGATTCAATAAAAAAAAATTAAGGTTTGGAGTTTTTTGAATTGGAGAAGAACGTTACCTCTAATTATTGGAAGAAATTTTGGGAATTTTGGAGTGTAGATTAAAGATTGTAAAATTAGGGTTTCAATTTTATATATTTGGGGAAGAAAGAAAGAGCCGTTGGGGGAGGAAATAACATTTTCTATAAATCAATCAATTTCGTCATTGGAAATTTTGGTCACTATCGGTCAAATTAGTCCCTGCTATGTGGCATCTGACATGTGAGAGGTTAACGGCCACGTCAGCACCGTTAACACTCCAATTGGACGGAATGACTAAATTGATTGACATTTTACAAATTTATGGACTATTTTGATATTTCCTTAAATTGGAGGACGAATTTGGCCGATTCATGCAAATTAATGGATGAAGTTGATGATTCACTCAATCATATAAGATTTATTTGTACCAAAAAAAAATAATTATATCCTTATTTTCAACAATATTAAAAAAAATATTGCTTAATTTGTTTTAAAGATTAATTCCTAAGAATTGGTATGAAACTTTTTTACAGGCGATCCAATCAAATCATCATATTAAATACATATTTATTATTTAGAAAGACATCTTAGGAATCAAAAAGTGATTTAACTAACAACTTTCCGCCAAAATTGAAAAACCCATAACAGCCTCGCCGGTGGAGTAAGCGGTTACCGACGACGATGAAGAACGGACTGACAGCCTACAAGCTCTATAGAGCCCTAACCTACGCCGCGTCACCGTTAATCCGTATTCACCTGCGGTGGCGCAGATTCCGCGGCCTAGAGCACCTTCAGCGGTGGCCAGAACGGCTAGGTCATCCCTCTCAGCCTCGGAAGCCAGGTCCACTCGTATGGTTCCACGCCGTTTCGTTAGGTGAAGGGATGATTGCGATTCCAGTGATCAAACACTGCATTCGGAAAATGCCGAATTTGAATGTCCTCATCACCATCACCACTCTCTCTGCATTGTAACTTACTCTTCTCATTTTCTTCATTTCTTTGTTTTTTTTTTTTTTAATTTTGTATTTTATGTTTAACTTAACCATGTACAATGCATACTTTGGATGTTTCTACTCATGTTTGTTGGATAAGCAAAAGTGCTTTAGTATAATTTAAATAAACTCAAATTGTTTATGCATAAGTTATAAGTTGTTTTCATAAGTTATGACAGCATGTCCATAAACTGTTTCCATAAGCTCTTCCAAATAGTCTCAAAAGTACCTGTGTTGGTAGATAAGCTCAAATAAGTCGATCCAAACAGACCCTGTTCGTATTTTTTTTTTTAATTTTTTTATATGCATACAGTTGAAACTTGAAAATATCATAAAGTTAGATTAGATAAATTATAGTGTGTGTTTATTATGTAATGTAATTTGTAACCTTTACAATATCAATTGTCTTTTTGATTTAAGATTCATGTTGTCAACTTTTCATATTAGATTTTTTGTATCTAGTCTTAAGTTTTTTGAATTTATTGTGTCTTTGTCTTGGTGTATTGTGTTCTTTTCATTTCATGTTTTGTGATGTTTGGTCCGTGCATTGTTGTTGGTAGTTTTCGACATTTGTAACATTACAATGTGTCTTTTAAGTGATTATGAGGAATTGTAGTTTATGCATGAAGATTGGACCACTCATATTTCGATCTATATTTTGAAGTCATTTTTTTTTCCACAGATGATACGGAAAACACCATCATAAACTCACACATACACACAAAGTGGAAGATCCCGGGTTCAAACCTGCGACACCACAGAAAATATCCAGCCTAACAATGTTGGCATTGCTGGCTGAGCTAGGCCTTACGAATAAGTCAATTTGTTATAGTTAGAACTTAGAATACGAGCCGGATCTTCATCTGGCGATTGAGATCTCTTGATTGCGCGATTATCATACTTTTTCTGAGTTCTAATGCAAGTAGTGATGTGGTGCTTCTTCTTTGGAGATGAACATCCTTTCATTTGATATTTTGATAAGAGAATCTGACATTAGTGAACTTATTCTCTGAGATTATATTTTGGTGTAATGCAGTGAAGCATTGAGCAAAAAGATTCCAAGTGAAGTCATTTTACAGGTACTTTGTCTGGGAATGCTTATAGGGATTATGTAATTTCTTCATCCATTTCCATCTTTTCTAAAATTTAAGTTTGATAGGTTCATGCAGTTAAGGGATTGTTGACAATTGTTAGCTTTGTTGACTCTGATCGTTCATATAAGTAATAGTTGCAACTTAAAGGGTGATATGTTCTTGTTTCTTGTTTATTAACTTTTACAAACAAAGATCAGAAGTAATCAGGCACTTTTTTCCTGGAATTATTTTATTTCTGAAATACAAGAAATGTGGTTTTGTTTCTAAAAGAAAAGTATTTCAAGGAAGTTTGTTTCTATTCTTAGGGACCTGTATCTGATTTATATGGTCTTGGGGATGTATATCTGGGTTCAGGGAGAAAGACCCAACAGACTCTTGAAATAATATTTCTGGGTTGACTTTTGTGTTATGGGTTGATTAATCTGTACTAATTTATCAGTTTGAACAAAGTTCTCAAATCATTTAAATAAAAAAAAACCATTTGGTTTTAATTTTCCTATTTTCAAATCAGGCTCACAACACGTTCTTTTTGTCTGCCGAAAATCTCAAATTTGCAGTTTTCACCAGTTGATACGCCTTCGTCCATCCGTTCTTTCCTTCATTACTGGAAACCAAGTGCTATTGTGCTAATGGAGAGCGAGCTCTGGCCAAATCTTATCATGGATGCTTCCAAAAATGGTGTAAGCTATTCTTTTCTTTTGTTTTGTTGACTACATGTTTACATCTATAAAGTACTTACTTATCGGAGAGAAATAGTTTAATGTTTAATCCATGCATCTAGAATTCAACCGATAAGCAACTACATAAAATGATAGTTAAACAGTAGTCAAGAACAACTTCCTTATTTAATAAAAAATATAAGACCAATTAGTTTTTTGTTCACACATCTCCTTCACTTGTGTATTTTTCATGTGCATCATGTCATATAGTTTCACCAATTCTTACATATTACAACCCATTTTTACTCTTGTCAGATAACACTGGCACTGTTAAATGCTCGGATTTCTGAAAAGTCCTTTAAACTTTGGTCAGGGTCAGTGCTTCTTCCATTGATTTCGTTGATGCTATCCAAGTTTTCCTTGATTGTTCCATTGGTATGTTCTCCTAAATAATTTTTCATTCACAGTAATTCATGTTTTATTATTCTGCCCATTGAACATTTTGACTACTGCAGAGTACAGAGCAGGGTATCCGGTTTCAGCTACTGCAAGCCCCTCCTTATATCATAAACTTTTCTGGTGATCTAAAGTATGGTACGTCATAAATTTCTTTAGTCAAATCAATGAAATTGAATATATACGACATCATTGTGTTCTTTTCTCTCACAGTTGCATAAGAAAGCCAGTTGCATAATTCACCTCCATTTTGTTGCTAATACGAGCAATATCATAGAACATACAACTTTTCTTTTTATGTTCTTGATTGTTGATTTTCTTTCAAAGTGATAAAATGGTCTGAACTAATCTTGTCTTATCAATCCTTTCATTCAGTAATAGAAGACTTTGGAGTCAACGAATGTGGCAGAACGAATATAGATAACCTGAGACAACAGCTTTCTCACAAGCAAGTTTGGATGGCTTCTTCAATTCATAGGGGAGAAGAAGAAAGTTAGTTCAATCTTTGTTTATTCCTCAGACATTATGCTGTACATGTTTGTTTGTTCCTTAGAGTCTGTTGAAATACCTGAACATTTTGATTAACATAAAAACGAGAGTGACATTCTTGATTTGGGAAAATTGACATGGCATTCACAGTTTGGTTGTCCATAGATTCGCTTTGAAATCATTTGCATTAGTTTTGTTATAATAGCCATTATATCAAGTTGTCTGTTTACTCTGAACGCAGGAAATATGTCAAAATATGTTTCTTAGATATCATCTGCCATTTCCTTTGAAAAGTACGTTTTGTTTTACTCTCATTTTTCTTTCTCTGCAGTAATATTAGGAGTTCACAATGTTCTTATGCAGCTGCGACCTAATATAGTGACTATTATTGTCCCTCGGCATCCGCAGCAAGGGCGAGAGATTGCCAAAGTCAGTTTTTTATTCCATATCCTTTCCCTTCAAAACATGTCTGTTATAACTGCTTTTATGACTTGTTCTCTCATCCAATAGAGATGTTTCCATATATGCATTCTCAATCACTCTAAATATAACTGCCTTTATGACTTCACTATAGTCTACTTATGAAATGATAGTTTCATGTGATTATTATATTTCTATATTCTGTAAATCTTCTCTAGGTTCATTTTCATACAACTTAAAAAGACGTGCATACAAAAATCACTTCTATTTTTATGACCTATTCTTTTATCACCTCTGGAATTCATTATGCTTTTACATGGTGTAGTGCAGAAATTGGAGAGACAAGGACATGATGTAGTTTTGAGATCACAACATGAGAGGTTTAAGCCAGAAACAAATATTTATGTGGTGGACACTTTGGGTAAGCATTCTTTTCTTTTCACTAACATGAAATTGAAATGGTCTCATATAAAAAATTAACATCTGCTGAGAACATTGGCCATGTGATTTCTAGAACGGAAGAGTTTGTACCTCATTATTTGCCATAATCACCATCTTCTGTTCTGTATCACTTATTAATCCTCTGTGGTAGCCGACAACATATTTTACTCAGTCTTCTTTAAGTAGGGCTTGGTGAAGTCTGCTGAGCATATTTCTATTAGAAAACTTGAACTTTCACGCTGAACTTCATGAAATATGGAAAATCGTAGATGCAGTTGTTTGTTTTTATTAGGGATGTCATGCATGACATATACTATCATCCAACTTGTTTAACAGGCGAATTAAGACAATTGTACACATTAACACCAATAGCTGTTATCGGTGGTTCATTCCTCCCTGGTTTGTCTGGCCATAATATCTCAGAAGCTGCTGCTGCTGGTTGTGCTATTCTGACAGGTGCATCTTGTAACCTTCTTTGTAGTTCTTAAATCTCAACACAGTATTTTAGTGTCTGTAACTCATTATTGATTTCAGGTCGTAATGTTGGCCATTTCTCCCACATGGTACTAGAAATGCAACAACTGAATCCTCTGTCAGTTCTTCAGGTTGGAAAGACATCTCATTTGCTAATCGAAAATGTTCTACACCATGAAATACATGTTCTTAAACTGTTATCGTTTGCCTCTTGTAGGTTTCTGGAAAACTGGAGCTTGAAAAATCTCTCACTGAGCTCTTCACAAATACAGCACTTCTTGAAGCTCGTCGTAGAGCTGCAAAGGAAGCGTTTTGTATGTTGTCCAGTGATATTGTTGCAAACATATGGAGTTTGCTAAATTTTCATATTTTTAGTAGATTGTTTGCTGAGATGAAGCCTCATAATATCACAGCTAAGACTATGAGAAATGAAGCTTCATAACTCAGAGCAGAGCATTTAACCTGTGATATTCCAATCCCATTTTCATGGAATGCTGGATTGTTTCTCTGTAAAATTTCTAGAAAAGTTCAGTTTTAGCATCATCAAATGTTCGTGTATTTGCTTAACGGGGCTGCTTTTAGTCTTCACTTCTCCAAAGTTTTTTACTTTCTTACTCATTATTTATTTTCCTGGAAACAGGCTCTTGTGTAAAAACAGGGTAAGGCTGCGTACAATACACCAAATGGTGGGACCCCTTCCCGGACCCCGCGTATGCGGGAGCTTCAGTGCACCGGGTTGCCCTTTTTTACTCATTATTTATTTTGTAATTGTGTTTGCAAGCTTCAAAAGTGTAGATGCCGCATTTTCACTTTCATTCAAGAGCATTGTGATAGCGACTTGTGTATTATGGGGTACCCAAGTTCCTCATTGAGTAGTATGGTGGTCAAAGGAGTATTTAGTGGCTCGTTTTTTTTTCTTCCTTTAATAGCTAGCTTTTTAGGGATGGTTTTCCAAGCGTGGATACTTATCGATTGGTATCAGAACTGATTGTCATTAGCTTGGAAAGGGCTGCCTATGGAAGGACTGACTGGAAAGGCCGAGTAAAACAACAGAGTGTAGCCGCCGGGAATCAGCTCTCAGGGACGGGGCTGTGGTAGGGACTTGGATATTATGAGGTGTCCGAGTCCCATATTGAGTCGTTTGAGTGAGATGCTAAGTGAAGTGTTTAACTGACCTGATTCTTTCCCCCTTAAGGGAAGGTTCTCCAAGTGTTTGGATACTTGCTACATTGTTATTAAGTATTTACTTTGGTGCCGACTGTGGTAAGTTTGTGCTTCAAAACATCAAGTTTATGAGCTGAACATCTCAAACTTTGGCATTTAACCGTAAATATACTAGGATTTCTCAATGAAGACCTTATGGGCTATGGTATGCGATGTTTTTCTATGCGGCTTTGAATTTTTTTGTTAACTCATACCAGAAAATTGCTACTTCCATAATCTAATCTTTCAGAATTGAATGTGGTTACAACCAAGTTTTGATTGAAACAGAAAATCAAACTGAACTCTGGTGTATATAGGATTTCATCTGCTACGCAAGAAATTTGTGCTACAAATGAACCTTTTGGGGTATATTCAACTGTTGATTTATAATGATATGGTCCCATAACAACTTATGACCCTTGCTTGCTTTTGAATGTTCAATTTTTAAAAAAAAATCAGCGTAAAGACTTCATTCTACTGCTTCAAACCATAACTTAGCTGTATTAATGCATCATTAGAGATCATGTCATATATCATATCTGTTAAAAATAGATGCATGCATCATTACATATTCAGGTACGTGAAAATTACACACACTCACAAATCTATCTACAGAAGAAAATCATATCTGTTAAAAATAGATACATGCATCATTACATATTCAGGTACATGGAAATTACACACACTACACGCTCACACAAATCTATCTAGTGAAGAAAAGGGTGCAGGTAGCAGATATTGCATCTAGACAACTTGAAGTGATATCATTTGGAAATATAACATGGTTTGTTAAGAACTACTCTTGGACAGTAGCGAATGTAAGAGACTAAGAAAAGTGAAGGAGAAACATTTTTCTCTTTAGGCTACCACAGTAACTGTTATGCTTAATTCTTGTAGTTGTTGCTTCTTTTGCTGTCAAAGGCTTCAAGTAGTGGTACAGCGTCTTTCAAAAAGCTCAAATCTAGCTTTTTTGTGAGCACAGGGGAAGAGGACCGCCGTGCGACTGTTCCTCCTCCAAGGGAAAGAAGAATATCTTCAAACAGGAACTCATCACAAGGTATAGACAGAGGACCACTCTTGTTGAAGCCATATCCTTCATATGCCTGGTCTAGCAGTTCTTGAAGAACTGGATGGTTCAGGTAGTCAGCTCTTATCACAAACCTCCTGTTTGTCTCTCCTACTGTCACGGCCAAGTGACCTCGTGGTATGTCTGACGGCAGTTTCTTCCCGCTGCAGGCATTCTTACGCCACATGCATGCCATACTTCCTTTTTTCAGCTGCAGTGTTAATGTTGAGGATGAAGTTCTTGGTGTTGGATTATACTCCAACTTGATACACTCTACACTCATATATTATGCTATATTGTTCCATCTGACATGTTTTGAGACACCTTGTGGTGCTTTGGAAAACGACTGAACCAAATCCATATGTTTTGACAAAGGTTTGGTATGGTAGTTTGCTGTAGTCCTTTCTGTCCCATGATTACATGTTATTACTATTTTCATTATTTTCTTTATCCCTCTAATGTGGCATTAATGAAACTAAAAGGATGTAGTTGCCCTTCATATTTGTCTAAGCAGGGGTGTCCTTGTTTTGCTAATGATATTTTCATAACTAAACTAAATTTGATCAACTTTTTAGGTTTAGTTACATTTTTTTGTTTGCCTCTAATCGAGTCAACTTGGTTCCAAAGTTGATATTTTGTTCATTTATTTAGAAATGATAACTGTTGATTTATTTATTTTTACTAAAAGAAATGTATATTATTTTTGTTAATTTTTTAAAGTGGGTTATTTTATTAGGTTTTAACGAGTATTTATCTTTTTCTCTAAAAAAAGGTATTTATCTTTTTCTCTTAAAAACAATATTTATCTTAATCATAATAGTTTTTTTTTGGATATAATCTTAATCATGATATCTACATGACAACAAGTTCAAAGAATGATATGACTTGTAAATAGAAAGAAAAATAACAATAAATTTTGGTCTATTCATAATATAAAAAAAATAAAAAATCAATTTGATGAAACTTTCATTGTGATTCAGGTAAAAATAATTCTGATCCATATCACCATGACTCTTATCACATAAAAAATTATGGTTCAATTCAACAAAATTTTAATTTTTTTGGAACAAATTTGTATACGTGAAAAAGTATGAAAACTATTCAAACCACTGAAATTGCAGCAGCAAAATTGTATATTAAATTATAAATATCAAAATGTATAATTAAATCATACTTTTTTTTCTTTCGGTACATACGCATACAAAAGTCTAAATAATCTCAATAAGTGGGAGTCTTATAGATGAACTTTCTGCGCAGATTTAACAGTTTTTACAAAAAAAATAATTTAAAAGCTCTACATACTAGTTTTTTTTAAATCAGATATCTTATGCGCAAAACTGCAGAGATTAATCCCTCAATCTGCGGTGAGTCAAGAGATTTAACACTAACTTAAGACATATAGTTTCGCTCAAAAAAAAAAACTTAAGACCTATAGTTTTCCTTTGTATTTTAATTTAAATTTATGTTCTAAACTCTTTTCTCTTCCTAAGTTTGTTGTACTTAGGTTTGCCTAACAAAAAGTTTGTACTTTGGTGTCCCACAAGCTAACTTTTTCCATAAGCGAATTCAAATAGGACTTATAAGGTGTTTAGCTAAATAATTTAGTCATGTGTTCCGTAAATAAGTGTTTATCACATAAAGTTCTATCTATAAACTATTTCTACAATCAGAGAGATAATAAGAGTAAATTATTTGTAAAACTTAATAGTGTGAAGCTAAACTATGAGGTGGAAACAAACAAGGTGTGTTTATGACTCTCAATCTCAACCCTATATTTTTGTTATTGCTCATCTAAGTTTTTTTTTGTTCCAAGGTTCAATTATTTTTTGCAAATGATTAATATTTTAAAAACCATACTCAATGTAAAACTACTCAAATAATCGAACCATAAACAATATTTATAGTTCAACCGATTAAACCGTCTATTTTAGTTTCTAAAACATTCTTACTAATGACAAATCAATCATTTTGGTGAAGTGTATTTATTATATAATGACAAAATTTTCACGTATATTAGCATAAAAATGAATAGTAATTCTCAAGCATGGACAGATGCATGTTGTAGGTTGTGGGGCACTGGGCCACATGGATACACAGTATTTTGGAAAGATAAAAAACATTGTGATATACTAGTATATTCTTTTGGTTTCTGTCATTTTAATTAAGAATTTTTACTCTAAACGCACTCTATTATTTAGGTTGTTTGTCCCCGTGAATTTAGTTCAGTTGATAAAAATAATGTATAACATATGCAAAGTTTAAGATTTGAATATTGGACACCACAAAAAAAATGGCGTTGTTTTACTTTTTCATTGCAACATTAACTAACTTATTTCAATTTTTTCTCTAAAATCATTGTGTCCACCACTTCCAAATTATTATTTTTTTTGTTTGTTTATGTTGGACATTTATTAAGAATTTAAAATGGAAACAATTGATAGGTTTTAACTTTTATGAGAAAAAATTGCTTTTTAAATTTTCATTATATTGAATACATCATTAAAAAAAAAATCACTTTCGACTTCATAACTAGTATTTTTAGAGTACATGTTAACATTTCTAATTTTTTTTTATATAACAAGGAAAATATATAATCAACAAAAGCTAAGGAACATTTTGAGGGAAAGAGAATCCACTTCTACAAGGAGAGAGAGTTACTATCCATGGTGCTTACAAGCCTCAATCCATGAACAAGACTCCAAAACTTGACCATAAGTGAAATAGAGTTATCCATGAAACCCCCTTCAATATTTCCTTATACATTCATGACAATCATTAATAGTCAATAATTAATAGAAACAATTTTGTAAAATTGTTACACTTATTCATGAGTACTATTATTTTTATTTAACTTATACCAAAGAACCACAAACGACCTTGTTCTCAAGGCAATGTTTAGAAAACAAGGATTTGCCTAAAATCTGGTAAAAATGATACGAAATGTACCTTTAGTAGTGTGCTTTAGTTCGGAAATTGTGTGCCTCTTTTCTCTATTTCTCTTGTCATGTGTGTTCACGTGTTAATGATAATACGATGATACCTCCTATAATAAGACCGACACTGATCATGTTCAGTAAATAATCACCAATCATCAATTTGCTTTATCAACTTTGGAGGCACTTCCAAGTTCCAATTACGGATTGAAAAGAAGAAGAAGAAGAAAAAAAACAGTGGTTTTAATCCACCACAAACCGTTGGATATATGCGGATAAGATAAACAAATATTTTAACTATATACCGGTTATTTAATAGATATGGATACAAATTTAATGAGACATACGTAGTTAAGTAAATTACTTAAATATTTTTGGATGAATGTGAAGTGTGTTTTGGCTAGAAATAAAATGTATGGATATACTTGAAAAGAAAAGAAAAATGTATGGATATTATTATATTTTGCCAAAAATAAATAAATGTGGTCAAATTTTGTTGTTAATTTTTATTTTTATTTTAAGGTTGGGAGGATATGGTGGTGGTGCCTGGGTGTGGACATTGTGTTTTAACATAGAGTTGGGTGACATTCGTGACATTGGTCAATGACAATGTCACAATGTTTGTGAAAGAGAGAGAAACACAAGCATTGTGACATTGTGATTGGCCTATGTCACCAATGTCACCCAACTATATGTCACCCAAGTGTTATCCCCTTCTTGCTTGGGAGGAGGAGAGTGTTACGGAATGTTCAACTTTGTTGCATAATATTGTTTTGCAAGATCACTTATCTGACAGGTGGAGGTGGCTTTTTGATCATGTGACCGGCTATTCGGTTAAGGGAGCTTACCATTTTCTCACGACGGCAGATGTACCTCCACAAAGGGGGTTGTTTGATGATGTGTGGCATAGGCAAGCACCGTTAAAGGCTTCATTGTTCGCATGGAGGCTACTTCGCAATCGACTTCCAACAAAAGACAACTTGGTGCGACGACGAGTACTTCAAAATGATGACAATGTTTGTGTGGGGGGGTGCAGCTATCCTGAGACCATGAATCACTTGTTTTTTGGTTGCGACATATTTAGCAGTGTGTAGTTCTTGGTTTTTCAGTGGTTGGGCCTCTCCTGTGTTGTTCCTAGTATGGCTCACGAGCATCTTCTTCAGTTCAGACACCTTGTGGGGTTACCTCGTTCTTCTCATTTGTTCCTCAGGATAATCTGGCTAGCTTGTGTTAAGGTTATTTGGAAGGAGCGGAATAATCAAGTTTTTAATAACATCGCTTTGGATTCACATAGCATAGCAGACAAGGTTAAACAACTATTTTTCCTTTGGCTAAAGTCTAATATGCACATCATTGCTTTCCTCTATCATGATTGGCGGCAACACCCTTTACCTTGTATGAGTGTTATGGTGTGATTTTATTATTACTTCAGTTTTCATTGCGGTGTTTTTTCTCTTGACACTGGTGACTTATTTTTGTAAATTTTGGTAGTGTTTTTCTTTGCTCATCTTGTGCGAGATGAATCACTCTTATTAATGTTATATTCCATTTTGGCTTGTTCAAAAAAAAATAGAGAATTCAATACAAGATGGGATGTTGGAATGAATACGGAAACTAGCTTCCAACAGAGTCGCCTTAGCTAAGCTAGGGGCAATTTCGTTTGCTTGTCTTCTAATGAAACTCACATCAGAGTTTATAAGATCAGTACATAGCAGGTGTACACAATTACTAATTATAACACTAAAATCTGATACACCATTCTGCTTTCTGTAGATGTTATTCACAACCGTTTTTGAGTCTACCTTAAAATCCATATTGACGAGATGCAGGTCCCTTGTCCATTCCATTGCTTTTAACAGACCAATTGCTTCCCCAGTATCAACATCCTATTTTATGTAGTTAAAATAGATTTATTTTACAAAAATCCTTTTTTTAAAATGTTATCCATGAATACCTGTAAATGTTTGCGAGTACTTCAAAAGTATGTTGATTATCTGCATGGATATGAGGCGGACACGAGTATCATATTAATGCAATGGGACAAACACATAACTCTCTACTTTCAATTTATTTAACCATTAAGTGTTTGATAAATGGAGAATTATAGGTTTGAACTTGCAACCCAACATATTAAATATCAATGCATCATTTAACTATGTGAGTTGTACTTACATGACTATGAACAATATGTGCGCATGCACGATTATCACGTTATAAATACAAAGTTTTGATCGTTATTTAGCTAGCTTTGACTAATATTTGTCAGAGAATTTGTTGACATATAAAGTAGGTTTTTTCTGCCGAACTAAATTTACAATATACATAAAAGACAAGATTTCAAATTTTTTACCACTCCAACCAAATAATTGATGGTAAATATTTTTTTTGTTACGAATGATAGTAACTATTTCAAAAGGCACAAACACTACAATAACAATATATGTCAAAAATATATTGTAAAAAAAACAAAAATCAAAAATCACCTGAAGGATTATTTTGAATGTTGTTTGGCCCATTCTAAGCTAAACCTGCATATTTTATGTAAATTTTAAATTTTAAGACAAATTAGACAATAGACCATCATGTTTGTAAGAATGTAAATCAGGTGAAACCGGGATAGTTCTGATGTAAATCATGGTAACAAAAATGAAATTACATACATGGTCAATAGAATTAGACTTGCCTGTTTTTGCAATTTAGCTCGATGAACTAAGTCAAACCAGAAGACACGATTTAACATGTAATTGGAAGGGGAAAAAAAATTAGCATATAGACACGATTTACTTGTCATTAATATTTAATGGAAGATTGATTTTGAACAAAAGGGAGAATTAGATGACATTTAGGGATTTGAGATTTAGGGAATTAGGAATTTGAGATTCAATTTAGGGATATTGATTTTTGGTTTAGGGACTACTTTCACTTTAGTCCATGTGACACATCATATGTCATGTCATCGTATAACTTGTGCCACATCATCACTTAACAGAGTTATTTAACATCAGAGATTAAGGTGATAACGGAAATGCAGAGTCATGACTTATTTGTATTTAATTCTGAACCAGAGATCTTTATGACAGCGAAGTGCAAAATTAGGGATTAAAGTGACTATTTGTTTTTTTTTTCTTTCTTTACACGGCAATTGTGCATTTGTGATTGATGTTAGTTTGGTCGAATTTTAAGTTTTTAACATCATACAAAACTTCCTTAAAAAAAAAATCATACAAAACAAAAATACCAAATACTTGTCACCAACAAAAATACAAACGATAGTACTAAGAGAAAATAAATACGTACTGTACATTAGTGTACGTTGATATCAAATATGCTAAGGCTTAATGAGCTCAAAAAAACATCGTATAGAAGGAGCCCCCTTAACCATATATGCATTGGGAATTTGGACCAATTACCATGTGAATATTTATCAACCTTCAATTTTTAGACAAGTCTTTGTTGATTCAAATTAGATATACGTACAAGAAAATGTGTAATTACTAATTAGTGGCATTCACACTACTTAGTCAAGAACTGTCTATTATCCTTCTTTGTCATATGAGAAATATAATATTCTTTTTCAATAACTATAGCACTTTCCACATATGTGTCTTCTTTTTCTCGTCCTAATTGTTGTTTGGTTTTGTTGGATTTTCTACAAATTCTATTTATTAAGGTCTTACAAACAAATGGACCAAAGAATGGACATTATGCTAAACAAATTAAATATGTGAACTTGGGGTTGAAGAAGATTGATTTTGTATATCTTCCGACTTCCTATCATCATCAAGTTTTCAACATTAGGTCCCTCAAAAGAAAGAAGTTCTCAGCATTAGTTTATATACTACTTTTGTTTCTCAAAAAAAAATTATATACTACTTTTGTCTCTAAACATAACTCTATTTTGAGAAAGAAAAATTTATAAGTTTTATTTTGTTTACTAGATGTGTTAACCTTTTATTTACAAAATAACCTCGATCGTTTAAAAACTCAAGACATTCATTAATCAAGTGAAAAATATAACTCCTAATAATTTGAAGAAATTTTAAAAAGTTATAACAGATTATTGACAAATTTAATATACATAACTAAATACTTTTTATTTTTTCAAATACATAACTAAATTTACTTGCTTATTTTTTTAATTTGTATTTGGGGGATGGAGCATTAGCAAATAACATGTGCAGCATTCTAGTACAAGTGACAACTTAGTGAGCAATTGCTCTCGAACTTGATCTTGATATTGCTTACTCCTTCATTCACATTGAATAATTCACATGGGCTTGCACATAATTTAATGCAAATTTATGTACACTAGAAGGTACATAAACACAAAAATAAAGAAAAAGTGACTCCAAAAGAGGAGATCCACGACACCACAAAAGTGTGATCGTTCGTCCCACAATCACTATGGACGACACGAGGGAGGAAGGAGTAATTCCCCACTATGGGATTCTGGTGTCGTTCCTCTCTAGGGAAGAAACGCTGACAGGCGCTAGCATCTCTAGAGTTTATGAATCATGATGTTGTCTTCGATCAAGAGTCGTATACAATTATCTGTCGTACCTACTGATCATAAGTTAATTACGCGACAGTGGTTATGATGTTGTCTTCAATCAAGAGTCATGTAAAGTTGTTAGTCAAAAGGATGGATATGTTCTTTTTAGTTGTGTGAAGAAAAAAATTACAAAATTAAGCTTTCATATTTACAAAAACAAGTGGTAAAATGCCTCATTTCAATGAACGAAGAGCAATGAAAATTGAATAGACGATTATGAAATGCCAGCTTGAGATTATTCTCAAAGCAAAACAAGTTGAATCGTCTCAAAGGTCTACCTAATCCAAAATATCGATTAGAAACTCTTTGTGAGGCTTGTAAAAACTTATGTTTAATCAAAGAAAATAGTTTCTACCTCAAGACCATTAGAACTTTAGCACATTGATTTATTTGATTCAGTTCTAATTGTCTCTCTGTCAATGGTAAAAGGTAGGGACTAGCTATCGTTGATGACTATTGCAGATGGACATGGGTAAAATACCTTAGAAACAAGGATAGGTCATATGGTGTATATTCTTCATCTTTTGCAAACAAGGCAAGTTGAAAAAGATTTGAAACACACAACAGTTAGAAGTGATCATGATGGAGAATTTAAGAATGAATTTTTTAAAAAAACATTTTCAAAGAAAAGAATATTTCTCTCGATTTCACCTCATATAGAAATCTACAGCAAATCGAATTGTAGAAGGGAAAAATGTATCTCTATTAGAGATGGCTTGAACCATGATCATAATGAGAAAAAATGTTATGAACTGTGGAAAGGTAGAAAATTCAACCAAAAATGTTATAAAAATAAATTAAAAAAAAGGGCCTGGAAATGAAAAATCCAAATATGGGTGTTCGTCGGTTTGAATAAAACTAAACCAAAATTTGAATCAACTCAAAGTGTTTAGGTTGGCCAACTTTCTTGATTGGGAATAAACTGAAACAAACCGTTCAAACCCGTTCATGTTCTGTTTGGGCAAAGGATTTCAAGCAACAAAGGAAAAGAGAAATGGAAAATGAAGAAAGAAAACTTTGAAGGCTCTAGCAAGAAATCAAAGAATCAAGGTGGAAATTCAAGCAAAACTGGCACTTCATACAACAAGAGTTTATTTTCAAGAAGGTTGGTATGAAAGATGTGCAGTGTTATTATTGTCATAAGTTTGATCATTATGCAAGATATTGTTACTTTAACAAAGACTCAAATGGTGGTGATAATTTGAATTATGTTTGAACCACATTAGGGTTGAATGATCAACCTCTATGAAATTGTTTGAACCATGTAATCTATGAAGTCCTTTTTAATGCAATTTGAATTATGTTTATTCATTAAATCCTTTTTTTTTAATGTTTTTTAATTTCTGATCAACTTTGAATCGATTCTAAGTTATAACCTTGTCTATTTATATTGTTTGCGAAGGTAATTGGCCTAGACAAGAAAAAATTATTTAGCATGGCATAGTTTAACGATCTTGAATGCTTTTGATAATATGAGTTTCGCCTAAGACATTAGGGATCTATCTCAGATAAACGGTATCTCGTATAGTTACTAGACTTGGTCTAATTTGTTAAACGTTGTGAACATAAACCTCAAATTGCTATTGAATTAGGAACTAGTATTACCAAAAACGTAAGGATGTGGGATTCAAGAAACCGTAATTGCTTTATCATTATGGATTTATTCTATTTCACTTTCTCAATTTACTACTTTAATAGAGTATATTTAATTGTCGAGTAGAAAACAATGATCTATGTCGAGACGATTTAAATTATCACTTTACTTTTTGTACGATTTGGTACATTTGTCAAATTGTCTATCAAATTTATGGCGCAAGAAATCTAAAGCACTGCAAGAGCTCTCCGAAAAACTATCTGATTATCTAGAGAGAAAGAATAAGTAAAGAAAGTAGTCGATATCCCACTTCCACCAGAGAGCGATTTTTTCGACGAAGATATGGGTGACATACCACATGTTAATTTTGGTGACTATGAAAGGCTCAACAACTTGGAGGAGGAGATCTCTAATGGGTTTCTACTGGTGAATCCAGTGACAATTGAGATTAAGAACTCAGTTCTCACTTCTACGGTGGACAACCAGTTCTCCTGTAGCGACTTTTGTTTATGGTTAATGATTGTTTGTCCTGATATGAGGCACATTTCTTGGCTTGAGACCGTGGTTCTTCCGTATCAATTCGACAAAAATAAGTGTAGACAAATATAGGTGTGACATAAAACATAACTCATTTATTTTTCATATTTTTGTTAAATTAACTCCCATCAAATAGCTATCTCATTTCAATAAAAAAAACAGTCACTATTTCAGTCGTGGAGATGAGAAATAATGTGAACTTCTGCTTTCGAGGAAAACATAAATCATCGTTGGAGGTTTGCATGATTTTGAAAAACCAATTGTCTAGTATGTAATGTAGCCCAAGAGACGGATTTCAGACACTAAATTCAGCTTAAACTTTTATTTAAACCGAGAAGTCCTTAAACTATCACCAAATTATGCGGAACAAAGTGAAAAAACTGTGACTTATTTGAATAGGCAACATGCGCGTCTCCCTCTCTAGAAAAACAAAATTGTCGAAACTTTGCGTAAAGTTAAAGCCCCAGTTTTTGAAAGATTTCCAAAACACTATGTTTAAAAATTTATATTTCATGAATGGTTTTTTTTAATGATACTTCAAGAATGCTTAAATATTTGACATGAGGGAGCTAATGGCCTAGTTGTTAGGTCAGCTGTGCTATTATGTGGTTCGAACTTGTACTCATAATTTTTTAGGAAAGGGACCAAAAAATTCATATTTGTATGAACTAAAGTTCTATCGATGTTATTTCTAAATAATTTCTTCTATTCTCTAGTGCACGATCGAGGCTCACAATTTTTCTTATCTAGACACATTTTTCTGTCCTTGTTTAAACAGATTTTTGGTGTAGTGTCATTTTCCAATATGATGATGATACTTGATGAAAGCAATTAAAATAAAGAAACACTGATTTTGATTCCCTACTACATGCAGCATCAGTACTATATCGTGCTTTTTCAAGTCTTGCTGATTTTGGAACGCCAATCTCGCCTTCAATCTCTGTTAACTTTATTCTTCTCTTTTACTTTTGTATGCTCATTGTTGGGCCAAAAAGCATATGGTCTCATTCTAATCTAATGCCAACAACTAACCAAAAATAAAAGCTGACATGCATGTATTACCACATATATAGGAATGCATTAATATCCTATTTGATTCATGAAATTGTAGGAATGCATTATATAATGTTATTCAGATTCGTCCCTCTGGAGATGCATTTGAAGCTAAATGAAAAATGTTCGAGATGCATTCAAAAATTAGATCTAGACTGAGGGTCATATTTGATTAACATTTAACAACATTCCTTGTATACTAATGGGATTGAACTCAATCGCTTCACGATTGGTGTTAGAAAAGCATTGCTTGCTCGTGACTTAAAGTGGAGTCCTCTTTTTTCTTCCAAGACGCAGAAAAAAGAAAAGTAGAAAATCAAATAATGGAACCACTCTCTTGTTGAAAGCCTCAAAAGTTTGCCCAAC
>Ga0315914_1004603_pt1 | contig 20541 bp, 13 predicted proteins | sample MpolenodulesMG_FD_203920 | JGI IMG/M metagenome (GOLD analysis project Ga0315914, IMG submission 203920) | Medicago polymorpha root nodule microbial communities from Los Angeles, California, United States - elongated nodules | ecosystem: Host-associated > Plants > Roots > Nodule | place: USA... | reverse complement strand
TGTATTTATTTTTTAATATTTTAATTTAGGGTTAACTATGTTTTGGATCCCTATAAATATTCAAACTTTTGGTTTTAGTCTCCAATAAGATTTCACCAACAATTTTGATCTCTGCTTTTTTTTTTGTACAAAAAGGGCAAAAGGTCATTGATCTCTACTTTTATGAATCTCAAAAATAAGAGAAAGGTGGAAAAAAATGTAAGCAAGAATATATAAAATTTTACAACGTACCGTAGGCTAGTTATAGTTAAATATAAAGCATTTCTTTTAAGAAATATATATATAAAGTGTTCATTAAAAAATAAAATAAAGCATGACAGTTTTTTTCAAAGGAGAAAACGTGGCAGTTGCTTTATTAAAAAATAAGCTATGAACTTGGCCGTTATTTTTTAAGCCATGAACATGTTGTTTTATTAAAAAAATAATTAAATTAAATTAATAGGGTTAAAATTGGAAGAAAATATAAAAAACTATCAGCTATAAGCTCAAAAGCTACTTGAAATAGCTTCTCAAAAAACGCTATAAGCTAGTGAAAAAAGCTTTTTACCAAACACATCTTATTATATCAAATCAAGCTTATAAGCTAGTCCAACAAGCTATAAGCTAGCTTATTCGTGTTACCAAACACAGCCATGATGGGTTGAATTTGATGTGAAATTTTAATTGTTACAAGCCGTATAGTGTAAATTAATTAAGATTGTATACCTAAATATATTAAATAAAAATTAAAAGTTACCTTATTAAAACTGATTTTTTTTTTATAGAAAATTTGACTCATTTGTTTGGCATTTAATGTTACATTTGTATATTACATTTTGATTAGTTGATATCTTGAAGGGGTAAATACCCCCTAAACAAGAGAGGTAATGTAGAAAAAACCGTGTTTATTATGATTTCCATTTAATTTAGGTAAATTCGTATTATACTATGCTATGTTCATTGGTAATTTGGTTGCCATATTCAGTTACTTACTTTATCGTTGTAGAAACGGGAAAGGAGTGATACGATGAATCAAGATGGAAGTGTAAACATTACAAAACTTAGTTGACAGAGACATGAGGGTAAGATCATCTCCTTTGTAATTACACGAAGGAGAATAAAGTGTGATATTCCACCATTCATTAAGAGGGAGAAACACTTAAGAAATAGATGAATTGAATTTGAATGGTGATAGATTATATTTACTTTTTCATTGTGTAAATTATACATTAGATGATCAATTCCCACGTGGACCATGACCATATATTTTTCTTTATTATATTTTTTTGGTGAAATTTGTCTTCATTTGAATCTTTCAATAATTTTTCTTTTCTTTTGAAAAAAGAACAACCCCACCCCCACTTTTTTTTCTTTATCAAATGACATATTAATACTTTTTTATTACAAGATATGTTCTTACGTTATAAAAAGACCCAAATGATGAATATGTTGCGAAAGGTGGTAAATGTTTGGATTTCTTTATCATATAATTTATTGTTCTGTATTTAATGAGTGATGCGATTATAGTGTCATTGATCATATTCATTGGACAGGAAGAGAACATATAGAAATAGGGAGCTTCTACGGTGTAGTCAGAAAACTGACTTTTTTAAAAAAATTAATTTTGATTTTAATGTTTGATTCATTTTTAAATTGTTGATTACTGATTAATGATCAATAGTAATTCATCTAGTAATGCTTGCAACATCTTGGACTTACAAGTACTATTTTATCGTTGGCATCTTTAACATGCAAACAGATTTGATGATATTATGTGATAGTCTTAAGTGTTACACTTTGTGGGGTGTTACACTTAAAACAAGGTATGATAAAATTAGATTAAGTGTAGTCTTGTTAATCTGATGAATTGATGATACTATGAGACTTTTGATGTCACTGTACAAACAGTGGGATGTTACTCACTACATTTTTGATGTTATAGTGTTAACTTCATCGGAAAAGTTATTTCACCATAGAATTTTCCATAGAAATATTGATGAGCTAAAAGCATATTGTTTGTGGAAATCACTACACTATTACTTAAATAAACACGTTTGGAAAAACAAAACTTGATAATTTTGTTTGTAAAAAAAAAAAAACTTGATAATTTTGTACATGTTGAACAAAGGTATACGGAACAGAAAAGTAAATTGTTGTTAATTGGAATTATTATCTTCTTGTTAAAAAAGATAATTGGAAGCATTATCTCCCGTTTTTTTAATGTTATTTTCTTGTCAATATCTCATTATTAGTATATTTGTAAACCTTATTTTTTGTATTGGGCCGTGACACACGTCATGGATTACGGTCTACCAAATCGGAAAACTCATACGTGATTTTCCGGCATGGGTCTGCAATACGTTCTCTTCTATGCACACAGGAAACTTCTGAAATTGTAGAAACAAATGAAGATAATGAGGTTATTAGCTTTATATACAAGGATAAAATTGGTAATTCATGTAAAATGTAGGGGTGATGGTATAAATGTAGGATTTTTGCTTTTCCCCAGCACATTTTGCTCGCGCCCAGCATGATTTTCAAATATACCCCTGCGTGAGTTAAGTCAAACAGCGTGACATAACTCACACACCTTATAATCTCTGCGTGACTTAAGTCAGGCACCACTGAGCTTTTGCGTGAGTTAACTCACGCAAGTTGGCCGGTGGTCAAAACTGAAGAACAAACGTTTTTTTTTTCCAGTTTGGTCAGGTTTTCAACATTCAATTTACACGTTTTTAACTACTTTTACACGTTTTTTTACCACATTTATGGTAGATACAAACTAAGTTATCATTCCTGCCGATAAATACCTTCACAAACTTCCTCATTTCCTCACACCATCTCACATTATCTCCTCCCACTCTCTTCCCCTCTTTCTCTTCTTCTTTTTTTCTTCTATAGTCTCTAGGCTCTTTTTACCCCTTTAGGTATATAGTAATAGCTGTTGAGGAAAATAGTGGTCAGTCGAGTTGGGGAAAAAGACATCATCCCTTGAGGTAAAATTAGGTTTGCTTCCTTTTACTCCCAAAGTCTTTTTACCATTGGTAAAAAGAATCATCATGGGGGTATAAAAGGAACCAAATTTAAATTTACTTCAAGGGATTTTGATGTTTTTTTCCCCAACATGACTGATCATTATTTTCCCCAAGAGCTATTGCTATATACCCAAGCGGGTAAAAATAACTTTTTACCCCAAGCGGGTAAAACGATAATAAGTAGATTAGTGAATTCAAATAAAATATATGTATTATTTGTCGTAATGTTTGAATGATATTAATAAAACAAAAGTTATATTTATTAATTTTGTTTTTTATTTGTATTTATATTTGCATTTATTTTATGTTTATGATTATGTATTGAATAAATAAATTAGAATAAATATTGAATTAGAATAAAATCGAATTTATTTTCTAATTTCGAATTTATTTTAAGTGCATAAATAAATTAGAATATAGCAAATAAATAATTTAGAATAAAGTGAACAAATAATTTAGAAAAGAAATAATTTAGAATAAAGTGAACAAATAATTTAGAATAAAGTAAATAAAATAATTTGAAAATAGTAAATAAATTAAAAAAAAGTAGCCACTTAACTCACGCCATTTAACTTCACTTGTGCATTATTTTACACTTACGCTAGTTAACTAGCGCATGGACATTTTGGGCATGACTGCAGGGCGCGAGTGTTTTGTGCTGCGGAAGAGCAGAAATCTAAATGGTAAAACTTTCTCCAAAGTTGACTTTTAGACTTAAGCAAAGCCCATTCATTTGTCCGTTACGGCCCACAACCCAAATTATAGTATTTAGGTCCTAATCATCTTAGCTGAGCATAATTAACAGAACCACTCATAATACAAACCTATTCACTGACCCAAAACAATAAGAACAAGCCAAAATCCTTAAGAACGTGTTTCACCTAGACACTTGATTTCATCTATGAGAACCTGACTCTATTATTCGACCATATACATTTGGAGATCAATATCAATCTTCTTTAAGAAAAATATAGTTTGGCTTATCAATGATGCATTTGAGGGGGCCTCAACTAATGTCAACGCATGGCAAGGTCGTAGAAGATTTTTCTATAACAATAAAATTGCATCAAAGATCAAATTTAAACACTTATATCTTCACATTATTTTTGGATGTACTTACATAACACGTCCTAAAGTCAACATTAAGATGCATGTTTTGTGTAGATGATATAGTTATACTCAGAGAGTCGAAGTAGGAATTAAATATGACCTTAGAGATTATCCTTAGAAATGTGTATCTTCCATCTGAATATAATCAAGACGGTATACATGGAATATATGTATAGGAAAGACAAAACATTTATAACTTAGTCTTATCGGTGAAAGTTGGAGATCATATTACAACATATATCATATAGTTAAAACATCTTGGATCTATTGTACAAAATGATATAAAGGTAGAATAAGATGTAAACCATCGAATTCAATTTAGGTGATTACAAGGGAGGAAAGTGTCAAGTGTTTTATGTGACATAAAAATACCATATAAACTCAAGTGTTTTATGTCCCCCTAGTTTTTTTTTTTTAATTTCTTTTTCTTTTTTTTAATAATATATATGAGAACCCGGCAAGGACTCAAATCTGTAAGACATCCCAACTTCGTTGGAGTGTCTTCCATTCCTTTTCTATGTCAGTGTGCCTTTGCCTTATCAAAAAAAAAGTAAAAAATTTATCGTACATCTGTAAGATTGACAATGTTGTATGCAACATGGTATTAGCGGTGAAAAATCAACACAAAAATATAATAAGTATTGAAGAGATGAGATTATTGTATTGAATGTAGGCTTAATAATTACATAAATGATCCTTTAACTTATTTGTTGTTTTCGATTGGGTCCTTTAACTTTAAAATTTTCCTTTTCGGTCCCTTAAATATACCTCCGTTAGTCAATTGGTCCACTCCATTAGTTTTTTAATACCCCAATTTTTCAAAGAGAAGACATGTAGATTATGCGGTAAAGATAGTAGATTAGACGGAGGATGGTCAAATCGTTAAAGGAATGTCTAAAAAAACTATAAAAGAAACTATTAAAAAAGATCTAATGATTAATGAGTTTGATATAGATATGATAGGCAACAAAGAATATAGCGTCGTTTAACCCATACATTGGATCATACTTAATGGGATAAGGTTTGATTGTGAGAATATGTTGTTTGCTCTAAAAAAATAAACCTTGAAATCGATATTTTAATGATACAAACAAGGCTTTCACTCTGGTTATAAACACTCAATTATAGTATTATATGATTATCACCTACATCTTTTTTCTTAGTTCATTTTATTAGAGGTAATGATATTCTAGACATATCGGACACTAAATGAAGTAGTACTTCAACCATGAAGTCGAACATTTGTTGTCTACTATTATCTCTCATATTTTATTATTCTCTAAAATGAAAACAAAATTATAGTTTGAAATATATAATCCCTCAAATCATATTTTGTGCGGTTTGGCAAAAGAGGCAACTAATTTTTAATCTTTCTTTGTGAACAAGAATAGTAAGGTGATATATCTAATTAAGGATTCTACTAATTTGGAACATGTCAATTGAAATGAACGTGGATTAATCATAAAATAAACTTGTGGAAGCAAAATAGATCTCAATTTTAACAGCCACACCCATTAATTTCTCACCCAGTTTCTATTCTCTAACCACTATATTAGTCTCCTCAAAGTTCCACCTCTCGTGGCTCCAAAAAACAAGGATCTTTATTTGTTATTTCTCTCCATAATTTTCATTGCATTTGTTGCTCCCATTTTTCCATTCTCTCTATTTCTCCCCTCCCTTTTCTTTCATTCACATTTCGTAGGGCGCTTCTTCCTCATTGCTGGCAAAATGGTACTTTCTTATGTCTCTATCCCTTCTTTTTCTTTTGACATTAAAAGTTATTAGTAACATAATATAGTTATGTTATTGTTGTTGTTTTGTCGATTATATTCATGACAATCATTGTGTTCTTCTTACGTACCCTCTTGAACAATCTAACTTTGAATGCTATTATTATCACCAATTCATATTTATATATTTTTCTTATGATACAATTTGGGATAAATTCACATTTCATGAATTAGATACAGTATAAAGAATAAGAACTTTATCATATTAGGAGTTGATATAAGTCTTGAAAACCATCAAGTAACAACCATGTCATTACATGCTTCTCCAATAATGAATTAATAATTATCAAAAGATCATCCAAATTACTTTATAAGCCTATCCAGAGAGATCTATCCGTGTAACTTTGGGGGCATTTGCCTCCACTTCGATTTGGTTAAAACCAAAATTATATGTTAGGAACGTTTTTCTATAGGTCTCCCTAATATCTCTGAGGTCCCTTAGATACGCATCGGGTAGTTATCTACTGGATGTATGTTTGACAACAAAAAAAAAATACATCCAGTAAATAACTACAAGACGTCTATTTACATTCGATGGATAACTATGGGATGTCTATTTAAGAGACCTTGGAGATATTGGAGGGTCTAAAGAGAAATGCCCATATATTAGTTGCATAGCATATACAATGTATAGTAGATGAATAGTATACCTACAACATTATTTATCATATATTTGAATATTGCCCCCACAATGTTTAGGAATTTGTCACTACATCTATCAACGTGTTTGAATAATTGCTCCCACAACCTTTGTTGCATCAAACTACAAAGGTTATAAGTCTTACGTTACGGGCAATGTTTCTCTACCTTGAAGGAGGGAAAGTCACCTACCTTTCTATCTATTTCTCCACATTTTCCAACATTCTCTCTTATTTTTTAGTCTAAAGTCACCCAAAAGTAGAGGATCTAAAGGCAGAGAATCCAATTCCTTACATTACACCCCTTTTTAAAAACAGGTATGCAAGTTAGGAATTCAAATTAATAACGATATGAAAGTGAAGAACAATAAATTAAGGATTAAGTCTAGTTAGTGACATTTAATTAGATGAGGAAAAAATATGGTGCAGGCAAATGCAGCGTCCGGAATGGCTGTGGACGATGAATGCAAACTGAAGTTCCAAGAGCTTAAAGCAAAGAGGAGTTATCGATTCATTGTGTTCAAAATTGAGCAACAACAAGTCGTGATTGACAAAATAGGGGGACCAACAGAAACCTATGACGATTTTCAGGCCAGTTTGCCAGCTGATGAGTGTCGTTATGCTGTCTATGATTTTGATTTCACAACGGCAGAGAATTGCCAGAAAAGCAAGATCTACTTCATTGCATGGTATTACTACAAAACTGCACTTATTTAGTTTGTTAATCACGTAATAGATTTGAACATGCTGTTTAATGATATGCATTATGTGTATCGGTTGTGTGTAGGTCACCAGAAGTTTCAAGGGTGAGGATGAAGATGGTGTATGCAAGTTCCAAGGATAGATTCAAGAGGGAGTTGGATGGCATTCAAGTTGAACTCCAAGCAACTGATCCAAGTGAGATGAGCTTGGACATCGTGAAAGGACGAGCCCTCTGAGTGCCCCCTTTCCGACTTCTCACATCTCTCCTTCACAGTTATTAATTCCTAACTGTGTTTCAAGGTTTTGGGGGCCATCCTGTTATTGTTTTTTAGCTTGGATTCAACAGACAACTAATCCAAAAATGTCATGTATTATTACTATAATGCATCATTACTACTTAAACTCTGTCATTGTTCAGTTTTTCGATTGCTCTTGGTTTAGTTTCCAAATTAAGTAAGCATCTATTATTTATAGGTTGCTACTCTGCCAAGTTGCCAATGAAACCACTTGGATTTTTTTGTTTCACTTGGAAGAGGATTACATGTAAAAGCATTTCTTATATATATTTATATAGTGCATAAAAGAAAAACACTTGTCCAATACAATCTTCTTCTATTTAACAATTTCTGAAGTTCTACAAGTAGGCTAGAGCTATACAATGAGACCTTGTTGTAATTAAGCCTAACAGATACCCTCTTTGAGCAATCATTTACAATAGAAATAAAATTGAAGAGGAAAATTATTCTGTGTATCTATGCTGTAATGTAGATCTGTTAGTTTTGAGTTTGACTATATCATTATTATGCTAAAAGAGCAAGTTCAGCCCAGGCCAAAGATGACTTGAGATCCACACTTACTGATGTGTCGATTCTGCTCTCCAGCATGCTGCATAATTCTTGCATAGATGGATGCGCAGTTGTATCAGGATTGATACAAAGAGTTATCACCTCGCATATCACTTTGAGGTCATCATGTCTAAAATTTTTCAATTCTGAATTCACCAAATGTGACATTACTTCTGGCTTTTCAAGATAGTCTTTGGCCTGCAGCACATGTATACATTTAGCAAATATGGCATAGTAAAAAGTACTTTTTCAGGGTTTCCTGAAACCATCAAGCGCGTATTCATAAAACCACTTTCCTGGTGTGAAATTGCAATAACATAGAAGCCACAATTTATAGCTTCATAAAACCACGGTTAATTCACATCGGGAAGCAAGAATATTGAGTTGAACGTGGACCCAAATTCCAAACATCGACTAAATTATATTTTAAACATATAAAAACTTGAGAAAGTTTCTTACCCAATCCACCAAGTAACCTTTTTCCTTACAGTATGGAGGTCGCCCGCTGATTATCTCTAGTAGAAGTACTCCAAAAGCATGTATGTTTCCTTTGGTATCCAGATGGCGTGCCTCGAGGGAGTTCGGAAGAACACAAACAGCACCTTGGCTGCTAATAGAACCAGAATTCTTTTCTGATCTTTCAAGAATTGTCTTCCAGCTTTCAAAATCAACCAACTGCAATTTAGGTTCACGACAATGAGAATCGTAAGAAAACTTTTCAGTTTCCAACAGAACAAACACATAGCATATAAACAGAGGTGTTTGTTTCTCTATTTCTGCTCACTCTTGACTGATATAAGATATCAAGCAAAATTGTAATTGTCGAGTTTTATGATTTGAAGTGAACTAATTAGTGGGCACACCTTAGGGGCAAATTCTTCTGTAAGGTATACAGCACTAGAGTTCAGCTCTGAGATAGTGAATGGAGGTTCAACTTCTGTGTGCAAATACTTGAGTCCACGTGCAATGCCTATGATAATTTTCATACGCCGTGTCCATGAGAATTGGCATCCTTCTTCATCTGCGCAGTCAAAATTGCATGTTGAAGGAACTGAAACATTTGTTTAAACACACACACGCTAAGAAACTTGCTTACAACAATGTAGGTGCTCATGAAGTGTCCCATTTGAAGCATAATCAAAAACCAACATCCTTGAAAACGGATTGCTCTCTCTACAATATCCCAGTAGTTTTCCAGTATTCTCATGATTTAACCTTGCCAATTCTGCCACCTGAATGGAAATAATAATGGCTCAATAAATTAATATATAGTAAAAGACTTTGACAACTATTGCACTGTAAGCATTGAAATATTTCCATTTACCTCTCTCTGAAAGTAGAGTTCCAGATATCCTGTCCAATGCTCCTCCTTGATGCAGAGAGAAATTACAGCAATCTCAGGTCCACCTTTCATGGTTCCCTTGTACACCACACTGTCTGGAGAGGACCCAATTATGTTGCTGAAGTCTTCGCAAGCCTCTTCAAGCTCCTGTCTGCTATACCTTCTCACGTCCTTTAACATCTCCGGGTCTGCAATCCACATATTCAGTTCAAAACAGATCTCGAACAACTAAATAGAAAGTAAAAGACAAAGAAACTGAACCTATGTATACTGTAGTTTGATATTTCTGGCTGGCAGACTTTTTCCAAGGAATAATGATAGATGATTTGTTATTGCATCTTTGAAAAGCAGTGAGAATGGCAATCAAACAGAGAGAACCGACCATAGTTCCTGCTACTATTTCTAGAGCCAAAAGCCAAGTAGGTTCTGATAGTCTGTGATGCTTGCGCACATGATTACCTAGTTGGTGGAATTGGTGGTCCACCACTGGCTGACTCTTGGCAGGTGAGGCACCGCCGCATTGTGTGGAAGGCCGCTGCTTTGGATCATTGCTCTGGAGGCAATTTCCTTGAAAACTTAACCTGTTTGACAGAATATGTAAAGTATGTTTTCAAGTACGATTGAGGAGAAAAATACCAACATCAACATGACAATCAGAAAAGGCACCTTGGGAGAAACTCCAAGCATTTAGGTATACTGCCAACTAAAAAATTATATGAAAAGTCTGCTACTTCTAACTGAGGAGAACGACAGATGCCAGTTACATTCACGTTAGATGTATACCTGGAGAAATTATAAAAGTATGAGACAGATAAAAAGAATTGAAACTTTGATTGGAATAGTAATTTGACATTTCATACTCAACACTGAGCTTAAGTACATGATTTTTAGCCACAACAGTTTTAAGTCACCAAAAGCAAGCTTATCAAACCAGAAAAAAGAAGTGTGCTATCGATCATATAAGGAAAAAACTAGATGGATGAAAATATGAATCCCCTAAACAGACTATAACACAATTCAATCATAAAATTTACACTCACATTCCATTTGAAGCAAAATTAGAACTTCCACTAGCAGGAATCGGTCCTTGAAACTTATTCCTATCGAGCCGAAGTTCTTTAAGGTATCTCAAATTTCCAAATTCATGAGGTATCCTACCAGTCAACCCATTGGACTGCAGGTTTCTGTAAAAATGCAAATAAACTCGAATAAGTCAATGATTTTCAATATAGTATTCAGTAACAACTAGCATATTGAATTTCTTTTACATGTTCACAAGTAGAGCTAAATTTCCAATCTCCGGCGGAATCGGTCCTGTTAACTGATTCATTCCCAAATCCAACACCTCAAGAGATTTCAACACACATAGTTCTTTAGGTATAGTTCCAATTAAATTGTTCCCATGCAAAATTCTACAAACATAATAACCACAAATTAGCATCAACCGCGATATCTCACAAGATTAAATCAACAATGATAATAAAAAAAATGAACAACATACAATTCTTCCAAATAGGTAATTTGGCCTAATTCCTTTGCAAGAAACCCCTTCAATGATGAACCTGAGATGTTTAACTTGATGACATGATCTCCATCCACAGTGCATGATACACCAAACCAGTTACAAAGATCTGATTCAAGCATATTCCAATTTGATAAAACCAAATTTGGGTCTTCATATATTGCTTCTTTAAAGCTTGTAAGTGCCCAAACTAACATCAACAACAACCAAAAACATTAAAAATCAATGCTTCATTTTTAATGAAATTAATATCATACTCTATTTGAGTTAAAAATTTCATCTTTTTAACACAGAAAAGGATCATAAGACTAATAATTTCTATAAAAATGCAAAATTAATTCTACATTGTCCAATTTCACACAGAAAATCAAAATTGAATAATTGAGATCTGAAAGAAGAAGAAGATACCTTCATTTGAGGGTAGAGTGTCTGAGTTGACAAGAGAGATTGTTGAAATCAAAGAGAGAACCAAAAATGAAGCTAAAAATTTCATCTTTTTGATTTCTCAGTGTTTTCTTTCTACTCAATTAAGTGAAATTAGTAACCAAGTAACAAAATTGAAACAAAAAATTTCAAGAAACTCATATAAGCTACTAGAAGTAGTTCAAATCAAAGTTTCTTAATTTTGCAGGAAAATTGGAAAAGAAAGAAAGAAAACAAAGAAGAGAGTTAAGAAAAAATTTGAAAACTTGGATTCAAAGAGAGTTAACAAAACAAGTGTCAAAGACTTGATTTTGATTAAGTCATTGTAATATTAAAAAAAGGGCCATTTTATTTTTATAATTTAAATAAAATAGTTGTTTCTGATTTAAAATATTAAATTAAAAAGATGACCTTTTTCTTCTTGTTGTCTTTTGCTTTTCTTCTAATATTATTAAATTAAAAATGTTAAATTAATTAGAGTGATTAGAGTGACGGTAGGGTAATTGGTGATGGAGTGGTGTTCAAAAAATTTGATCAAAAAACTGTGTTATGAATTTGGTGAAAGAAGAAATTGACATCACAACGTTTTTTGACAAAAAATGATTCTAAACATTAGTCAACAAATGTGGGTTCATTGAATAGTGGGTAATCATATTTATGTTCAAAATCCAAGGGATTACTCTTCTACTCATAATTGAAAAACAGTGACAAAATTGTTTCTACAACTTCACAAAATTAGTTTTTTTGGTCATGTTAACTTGTGCTCTTAAGGCACATGTTAAACTTTAATTTTATTCTATTATTGGTAAGAATTTAATGGAAAAAATTAATATTAAAAATTTTGAGCAATAAATTAAAACAATTTCTAATACATAATTTCTATTAGTGGAATTTTTAACATGTACCATAAGAGCACAAGTTAACATTTTCCTTAGTTTTTTTAATGAAAGTTATGTAATAAATCAAATGTCAACTGTAGAAATAAATGTGGAGTATCTTTAATCTATATATTTTTTTATAAGATCTTTAATCTATATTGAGTCTAGATTATGAAAAGAGTAGTTAAATATGAATAATACGGACAGAAAGGTTTAGGGGCGTTCAAAACCGAACTAATCTAATAAAAAAATCGAAAATTGAACCAACTCAAACCGAAACCACATTTAGTTTCGATGTATTCGAATCACATTTTTACTTAACCGCACGGTTTGACTCGGTTTGTGGTTTTTATTTTACCAACTGAACCAAACCAAACCGCAACATAAGAAAAACGCTAATTAAACCTAAGTCACTAGACAAGTACTCATAAAAACTTCATGGAAACTTTTATAAAATAACATATTTTTTCTTTTGTTAAGCTTTTTATTTCAAAAATGTATTTATGTGCTACTTGAAATTTTATAGAATGATAAAATTTTAATCTTCTACATTTCTTATATTGTTCGGTGAAAATAAAATTGTAATTTTAGTTGAAATTTAAAACATTGCTGAAAAATATGTTGTGTTATAGTTTTTTAACTCGATTTTATTGTTAGAAACCATAAAAATTATTGTCAAAAAAACAGCATCAACCGATCCAATCCAATCCGCGTTAGATTGATTTGGTTTGGTTCGAATTTTATTTTAAAAGTCAACCAAACCAAACCAAACTACATGTTTTTTCATCTTGCAATTCGGATGACTTTTAACCTCAAAAGCAAACCAAACCGCATCATAAACACCCTTAGTTTGGTTGGTGTTACACCTAACATGCATGAAGATTAAACTATGAAAAAATACTTTAAAATTAATATAATCTTCAATAATAAGTCCGACATAGTTGGGATACTATTGATGAACGTTGTACGTCGACGTTACATTAGAAACATCTTATTCCAATTTAATAAAAAAACTTACAATAAAGAGATTATTTACACACACGTAAAATAATTTAATTAATATTAATATTACATTCATCATTTCCAATTTAATATTCGTTTTGCAGCATCCCAAATCAATTAAACATACATATTCAATAAGTTTCACACTTTTCTTTTAGGTATTCTTAAGTTTATTCTTCCACTTTTTTTATGAACTATTGATGTATAAAATTGTGAAACGTATAAAAACGTGACACCAAAATCACGGTTGTTTAAATTACAGGACCGGTAGTATAGTATTACAAGGAAATTACATTTATATTTTCATTGCAATTGATATCGATTATTATTGGATTTTTTTTTACCGCTTGATGTATATCGAATTAAAAAATTCCTTATCCAGTGATATGATTATTAAAGGGAATTTATCTTCAGATTATGATATTCCAAGAAAAGAAATTGGTTACATTGTAATATTCCAAAATTGACAATTTAGCAAACCATTCTATAGAAGAATTTACGGCTTCTGTTGTTAAAAACTGAAAAATCATTGTCAAGATGTATAATAACATCACAACAATAAATGTAATCAATTATTTTTTTTGAGACATAGTATATGCTGGGTTTTTTAAGTGCTTTGCTTTCTTTTGCTTGTCTCGTCTTTTTCATTCCTTATTTTTCATGTCATTGGGTTGTTGTCATTATTTGAAAATAGAATATGGTGTCTTTTTTGTGCCAAAAAAAAAAAGAATATGGTGTCATTTGGTTAAGCTTTTGGCCGGGCCAAATTAATTAATTAATAGCAATGTTTTCAAAAAATGGATTTGAGTATTTTATTTTCATTTATTTTGTACCGTGATTACTGGTTGATTTGATATTTGTTTTTTATTATCATAAAATAGAATAAATCTTTTTCACCAAAAAAATAAAAAGCAGAAAAAGTATTCAACATTTTACGGTTGTTTTCCATGACACCAATATTTTAGCATGCATGATGCTTAATCATGTTGAAGTACTAACAAACAAACCCCACTCTACCTTTTCGTTTTCTAGATTGTGCTTTTTGATAATATATATCAAGAGGCCACTAATACCTAATCATGCATCTGTGAGATCATATTAGTTTATTTGATTACTCCTCTGTCTCGGTGTTTATGTCTGCTTGGGTGTATTTGAATAATTAAATTTTAGCATTTATTTAATTTGTGTGTTTGGGAGGTCGAGTTGACTGAAACAGGGCCGGTCCAACATGTCAAGAGGCCTAAAACAAATTTTATAATGATGCCTTTTGAAATTAAAAAAAAAAAAAGACAATGCAAATTAAAAGCATAATAAATCAAATTTTGTTGAATCCAAGATTTAACCATAGGACCAAATGGATTTGAGCCTTAAAATTTATCAACTAAGGTAGATGAATATTGATTATTAATATGTCATATTATATACTTATAGCTAAATTGATTTATTTTGAAGCTTTTTTTAACCCAAAGTCTTGAGGCCTAAAGCCCTTGTTTGAGTGGCTTGACCCTTAGGCCATCTGTGGGCTGAGATGTTTTGCTTGTTTCCTTAACTAGTGTTTCAGAGTTATTTTATATTTTCTTTATTTTAATTTATTTCCTCCTTACTCTAATTTGATTTATTTAAAATGGTGGGGTGGCAAAATTGGGAAGGGGTAGCAACTAGCAAAGGACAAATGGATATAATACATGATTACATATTGTTTATTAAGCCATGAATGACCTCTCTAACTAGTAACTATGCTTCCAAGCAAGACATTCCAAGAGTTGGAGTATGTTCAAAGAAAGCAGAAACTAATGATTTTGACTCAAAGATTGCACGGAAACATCCACCTTCAAATTCAGTTAAGCACAGACAAGTGTAAAAAGAAAACACTCTCTATTGCCAATCACAAATTAACAAAAAGATAAAATGATCTACCTCTTCCTAGATATGAAAATTTGGATAATGCTAACAAATGTTCTAAAAACACCAAAAATGACAAGTTTTAAACTTCAACTCAAAATTTCTATTTATTTTTATAATCGAAATGTATTGAAATAGTATAACCAAAAGGATAGATAAAAAAAAGTACAAAAGATTACCAAAACAAAATGTCAGCAAATGCCTACTAAACGAAAATCACGCTTGAAGTTAAGATGATAAAAACATGAAAAACCTCAAAAAAAAAACACCCATAGTCAGTCGGTCACACCTAAAAAGGGAGAAACACCTGCTAAGCGCAGAAAAACTGGAATAAAAATAAAAAATAAAGACAAATCATTTGAATTGCCTTGAAGTAAATCTTTTCCTTGAGTTTTGTCAATGTTTTGTTAGATTATGATTAACCACATAAAACTTATTAGGTCCACAACTTATATTTTTCTGAAAAATGCTAATACGTGCACTTATGATATTGTTTAAGGAATTAAGAAAAAATAACTTTTATATAGAAAATGATGCATGTAAGACATTTGTTAGCGTGACTTTATTTTTTAGGCAAAATATATAGACTATTTTCTAGTTTCCATCAAAAAAAGTTTTTAGATCGCCCACTATTCATGTTCTTCTCTTTTATTCACGTGGATTTGCAACACTCTTCGATTAGATAAGATCCCATTAATGTGAGAGTGCAGCTGGGCCAACCTCAATACAACGTGGAAGTCTTGTTTGGACACATGTCTTTGAGCATACCATTTAGACACACACATAAAAATGTATTTTATTTATTCCTTAAAAAATATGTATTATTAAATTATTTTTTCTTTTTGCCTTTTCTCAATATTGTATGGGTGCTTAAATTTAGTGTTCAAATACTTGTGCCGAAGCAATTATTTCCCCTACACAATAGTCTATATCAAAACCTTTTTTTGTTTTTAGAAATTGTATGCCAAATCATTTATTGGGCCAACCTCAGCATGAAATATGTGTAAGAAAACAAATATCTTTTTTTTCAATTTAAATGATAAACATAAAGATAGTACAATATGTGTTGGAACATTTTTTATTCATGCTTTGAGCTCAATACCAGTGACTAAGAAAGCAAAAAAAAAAAACACTTTAAGGTTACACATAGATCATATTTCAAAACCTCATGAGAAATTAACAAACAAAAACCTTATCCTAAAAACCAAACAAATTTCTTCGATGTATGACCAATGGTCAAGATTAATAATGCAAGATCAACCATCTTTTATCTCATCCATCTACGGAAGAAATTTTGTTGTTGTTTGCTTGTATTGACTTTAGGTGGTCTTTAGCATTATCAATCCAACCAACCACAAATTCATTTGCGAGGTTGAACGAATGTTTAATTGGTGATAGTCGTCCCAAGCCCCTTACTCAAAATATAGAACGGGAAAAACAAGTTTCTCTCGAACATTTTAACAAACGCATGGAGCACAAACTTAAAACAAACTAAAATTCAAACCAAAAACCAAGCAAAAAAATGTAACCCTAAAATCATAAAATCACCAACAAAGATATTAGATTCCAAACCAAGCAATGAGGGAGTCACAAAACACAAAGACATCATGGTGGCTATGAAGAGGTCGCTCGAAGGCGAATATATAAGTGAAGACGCAACATTCATATAATGGAAACAATACAAAACAATGTTTAGGTAATGAAAGATAAACTCCAACCAAATATATTCAAATCGTTTTCCTTTTTTTCTTTATAATTATAATTATATATATATATATATATATATATATATATATATATATATATATGGGGGGTTGCTAACTTACTCCCACCTAAAAACATGAAGGAGTAAGTTAGCAAGCCTACTCCAACTTGCATTTTACTAAAAACCCATTCTAACTATTTGAAATGAGTTCTAAGTTGAAGGCTACATTTGTAAATTTCAATTTTACAATCTTCAAAACAAATATAAAAATACATCATCGTTAGTATTTTTATAATTTGATTGAATGTTTATATTAGACGTTTTCTACGAGGATTTCTCCGATACAAAATTGAGACTATGTTGACTTTTAACAAAATTAGGCATATGTTTGGGTGAGCACATCTTTCACCACCACATCATGTTTTCTTACATATTAATCAAATGATTTTTAATCAGGGCCGACCCTTTAAATTTGGATGCCTTGGACGAATCAAGAGAGTGGTCCCCTTATAAAAAAATTCCACAAAAAATGATAAGAGTAAGAGAAATTAACGGAAAGACTATTAAATATTGAAAATTGCTGATGACACATTTGAGAAGGCTGAGAAACACTAGTAAAATACCAAAATACCCCTTTGACAGTTAATTGCTGAGGAATTCATAAACCGGCTGCAGTTAACTACCGAGGAAAACCTCAGCAGTTAACGGTCGAGGAAACTTCAAACCTTAATTTTTTTTTGTTGACAAAAACCTTATATTGTCATTATTAATATTTATTGATTTTAATACTATTTAATTCATTGTGATTCCACGAGGAAACATAATCAACACTCTTTTAATGTCTTGGATTACATTAAAGAATTAAACAAGAAAGTTATGATTTTCTTTTTCTTTTTCTTTTTTAAAAAGAAGCAACAATAAAACCACTTTAATTGTGTATTGAAATCAAAATTTGAGTCAAAGAAATAATACTCGATTTTATCAATCAATGATGTATATCTTTGTTGATTTAAATCATTAATTAAAAAACAATTAAATCACATACAAATAAAAACATGAACCATATTTGACAATATTAAAAAATTTATTTTAATATTATTTACTAAAGTCATAATTGATTTTTTTTGGCAATAATCAGAATTAATTCTCTTGATTCCATCCATGTCAACGTGCATATATAGAGGAAATAAATGGATTATTAAGAGAAGTCAAAACCAAGTTATTCTACAAGGATTTTTACGAAAAAGAATGGAAGAAATTTGATAAATCTTGAAGGATCATACAGATAAGCTGGAAAACAATATCTCATGAAATAAATTGTTAGCTAAATAATAAGTTAAGAAAATATTAGTGGCTTGCTCAAAAATAAATAAATATTAGTGACATTTACAATGTATAAAAATTATTATTATTATTTTTATCTTCTTTCAAAAGACAAGAATTTCTACCACTATTTTCAAAAATAATATTCAAATGCTTAATTTCTATCACTATATTCAAATGCTTATTTTTTACACTCATTGAAACGACAAGAATCACAATGAATTAAATAGTATTAAAATCAATAAATATTAATAATGAAAATTTAAGGTTTTTGTAAAAAAATAAAATAAAATTAAGGTTTGAAGTTTCATCAGCAGTTAACTGCAGCTGGTTTATAAATTCTTCGGCAATTAACTGCCGAAGAGCATTTTAGTCTTTTACTAGTGTTTCTCAGCCTTCTCGTGTCATCAGCAATTTTCTTAAATATTTCATTTGACATATGAATTTCAATTTGTTATTTTCTTTTCCTTAGCTTGAGTGAGAAAGAGAATCATGAGCATCTGTTTATGTTCTGCTGCCCGTTAGTCCAACAGGTTTGGTTTTCTGCCCCCTTTGTTGATGTTAATTTGTTATCTTGGATGCAATCTTGTTGGCTAAAAAGCCCCAACATTTATGCCGCCCAGCTGTTTGGAGGGGGAGAAACAATTGTGTCTTCAATAAACAAAAGTTGTGCCCACTCCTCATAGCAGCAGAAAGTGCTGAGTTTACTGCTGAGTTTGCTTCAAGTAACAACATAGAACTGGTGTGCGCCTGTTATGGGCTCTACTAAGATAAATATTGATGCTGGATGTTTTGAGAATGGGGACTCATAGAAAGGGATCATAAGGGTGATGTTATTTTTGCTGCAACCCACCCACTTAGAAAATATCAGAACATCACCTTGCTCTAAGATGGTGCCTTGACTGGTTAATTTACTCCAATCATCCTGGATGTGTTATCATTGAAACAGATTTAGATTTAATTATTATATCTGATTGTATCCACTATATATCTTTCTTTACTTCCAAATATAATTGTTGCTTTTATTAGTAGAACCCAAAACAAGGCTGCCCATGGCTTGGTTAAAGTTGCTGTTAATTTAGGCTCTAGATCTTGGGTGGGTTGTGTAGCTACTGTTTGTAAGGATTCACTTTCTTCTAGTTGAATCAGGTTTTCTTCCCGTCAAAAAAAAAAAAAGGAGGTTTCTAGAGGAGAAACATGCTATACTATAAGAGGAGTTATTCTTAGCAATTTTGTGAAAAATTGAATTGTGTAATCATAAGAATTATGAGTTTGAATGATTTTCTAGTCACATACTCCATCTGGTCTCATACAAAAAAAAATTGGTTGAAGAAATATGTATTTAGTCCAAAATTTGACTCAAACGCATCAACTTTTTTAACTATTTTTTGTTTATTTTTGAGACCGAATGACTAGTACATAGAGAAAGAGATTTTTTTTTCATAGTATTGGAAATTAAAAAATCTTACAATTGTCAAATATGACAACACGTAGAGAACAATTAAAATTTGTGGATGTTAAAATGTCTTTAATTTTGCGTATATATGATAAGTGCTCAAAAGTAACATATTTTATGTGTTAATCTAGGCATTTTAGTGACTTGTTCGGCAAGTTATCTAAGGAAAAGCTACCAAATTATGTTCTTTTACAATTTATGCTTTACATGCCTAATTTTTCCTTTTTTTAATGCAGGAAATGACAAGCAAGGGACAAGGAAGAAGCTGATGAACTAAAGTCAGTACGCTTAAGCGTCCTCAGCATGCTTAAGCGTACACAATGCCGAGAGCAGCTTCTTGTACGCTATTGGTACGCGGCCAGAACGCTTCCCAGATTCAGATAGTACGCTTAAGCGTCCCGTTGTACGCTTAAGCGTCTCGTTGTACGCTTAAGCGTACTAGGTCCAATAGCCAACTTTCATGTACGCTTTCAGCACGCTTATGGTTCGCTTTTCAAAGCTTCCAGTGGTACGCTTAAGCGTACACAATGTCGAGAGCTCAGACCTGTACGCTAATTGCACGCTTCCGGTACGCTTAAGCGAACTTCATCAGATGCAAGTGGATAAGGCACACGTGGCTGTTCCCAATTGGACAAAGGAAGATTTCCAAGAGGCACGCTTAAGCGTCCCCCTTTACGCTTAAGCATGTTGGCACGATTTTGGCCCATATAAATAGCTTTCTCTTCTCCTTCCAAGACAACATTACATACATAGTTTTTGATATTTTTCTGGTTTTAGAGAGAGATTATGGTATTTTCTTGAGAGAGAAACACAAAGCAAGGTAGTTAGGAGTAGATTCAACCCAAGATTTGTTGAGACATCATGGATCTAGGCATTGAATCTTCATCTT
>Ga0315914_1004601_pt1 | contig 20551 bp, 14 predicted proteins | sample MpolenodulesMG_FD_203920 | JGI IMG/M metagenome (GOLD analysis project Ga0315914, IMG submission 203920) | Medicago polymorpha root nodule microbial communities from Los Angeles, California, United States - elongated nodules | ecosystem: Host-associated > Plants > Roots > Nodule | place: USA... | reverse complement strand
TAAGCAAGAGACTTCTAATCAAACAGAATTACAAAGAAGTTTGTTTGAGTTTGAACACTTGATATACAATTAGTGGTGTTCACAATACAAATCAAATACTGACTCTTAAGACTCTAGAATTTCTAAGATATGAACTTTGATAAGAAATTCTAAGTGACTTTAGATGCAGAACAATAACAGAGTTTGGCACTTTGTGAATTGTTGTATGAGTCTTGATTTTGTGTGTGTCTCCATATCCAACTAGCATGTCTTTAGTCCTTTATATAGAGGTTTGAAAGATACGTTGGAAAATTGCTAGCATATTAAAGAGTCGTTTGAAGCTTTGATCAATCACCAATGATCTTTTGCCTGATATGGTTATTGTCCTATGAAGGATCAATTTCAAATCCATTCCAAGTATGAAGGAACATCGTTGCAGGCATAGCTGTTATTCTTGTCATGTAGCAGAGACACAAACTGTGTAGTGGAGATAGTGGTTGTACACTTCGTACAATTGTACTTTGTCAACGCTCTTCAAAGAACAAGCATCCAATGCTTTCAAATCCTTTCAAAATAGTTGTTGCTTCACTCTCCTAGTCTTATGCAATGCTTAGACAAGATTAAATCCATTGAACAACCTTCGAAGCTTTAAGTCTCTCATCTCCTGATGAACTTCAACTTCTGATGAGGTACTTCTGATGAACTTGCTTCTGATGACGTCATCACTTCAAGAGCACTTATACTTCAGATGCACTTTTCTTCAGATGCTTCAAGCTTACTTTTTGTTGATTCCTTTGTTCTCTTTTGTTCTTCCAGAACCTTATAAAGATATCATATTTTTTGTCTATGGTCCTGTACACTTTGAACAAATATTAGCATATCCAATTGACAATTTTTAATACCTTGTTATCATCAAAACTCTAAAGGGTAATGTTACACACATTTTGTTCCAACAAAGTTATCCAGCCACCTTCTTGCGGGTCGACTAAAAGAGGAGAAGCAAAGAGTTATCGACATGACAAAGAGCTTGGCGGCGCCTAGGAATATTCTCACGGATTTGAAGGAAAAAAAACAAAGTGTGACACTTATCAAGCAAGTGTATAATGCACAAACTAGATGGCGCAAGGGGCAAAGAGAGGATAAGACAGACTTGCAATATGTCTATTTCACGAGAGCAAATAGCGAGGAAACCACTCTGGAAGACTTATTCTTTGGTCACCCGGATTCAATTGATATGCTTAACACTTTTCCCACCTTTTTGGTCATGGACTCCACTTACAAAACCAATACCTACCAAATGCCGTTATTTGAGATTGTTGGTGTCACCTCTATCAAAATGACGTATTCGGTTGCGTTTGCCTTTCCTTCCTTTGAACAAGAGAATAACTTCATTTGGGCACTTGAGATGTTGGTTGGTCTTTTGACCTCAAAACTCAACATGTCTAACGTGATTGTCACCGATAGGGACCCTGTTTTGATGAAACCCATCGCCAATGTTATCCCTAAAACATACCATGTACTTTGCTATTTTCATATTGAAAAGAATGTCAAATCAAGGTGCATTACGGATTGTAGAGTCAAAGCCAAGCCTTCGGGTGCAAAAGTTGTTGACAAAGATGCGAAGGAAGCGGATAATGACAAGCATTGTGAGCTTGTTAAGAAAATAGTGACGGCTTGGAGAGATGTGGTTAACTCTCCTACGGAGGAATCATATGCAATTGAGTCGTTGAAATTCAAAGATGAGGTATGCGGGCCGTTTCCATTGTTTGTTAAATATGTTGAGGAAACAGTTTTGCCCCTTAAGAAGCATTTTGTGAGGGCATGGAAAAATAAATGCTTGCATCTAGGGTGTAGAACCACCAACATTGTTGAATCGGCCCATGCACAATTGAAAAGATATTTGAGGAGTAGTATGGGAGATTTTGACATCATGTTGGGATGAAATTGACAAAATGTTGAAAAACCAATTAGGTGAGATACAAGGGAGTTTTGGGAGGAGCATAACTGTCATCGTACACAAATACAAAAAAAACAAATTATTCTCTAAGTTGGAGGGGTATGTCTCTAAAGCCGCTTTGGGTTTCATCGATGAAGAATTTGAACGCTCTAGGACATTTGGCTTTGCTAAAGAAGATTGTGGTTGTGTGCAAATGACAACGTTCGAGTTGCCTTGTGCTTGTATTCTTGCCGAGAATAGAAAGAATAAATTGCCTATTATTTTGGATGAAATACACCCTCATTGGCGAAGGTTAAGTGTAATTGGAGAAGAGGTTGATGTAAATTTTTCCTTTACGGAGGAATGGAACGCCATTCAAGAACGTATCAAGAGGGCTTCTTACGAGATGAAACTCTTCATCAAAGAAAAGTTGTGTGAACTAGGATTTCCGGAGGACACAATGTTGAAGCCACCTCTAAGAAAAGTGGCCACCAAGGGAGCACCTAAAAGGGTGAAGTCTACACCGAAAACGAGGTCCACAGGTCGAATCCCCTCTAGGTGGGAGACTATTAATTCTCAAAATCCCGATAGTCAATGCTCACATGCCAAGAGTAATGTTCCAAAGAGTAAAGGTTCACGTCTTGGCACTTGCTCCCGCTCACAAACTTCGACTCCTACTTCAAAACCAAAACCAAAACCATATTTGCAAATACCATACATTTCTCAAATTCCAAATCTCATGAGACCTTACATTGAAGACATTGTGAATGTTAGAGGGGATGATAATTGTGGTTTCTGGGTCATAGCTAGGCACATGGGATTGAATGAGGAAGATCATGTTTTGGTTCGTCATGCACTTATTAATGAGTTGAAAAATCACAAGAGTGACTACCTACCGATATATGGTACCGAGAGGCGTTATAAACTTCTTGGATGGTTTACACCCTCCAACAAGTAAAAGTGGTATTGCGCCGGTAGAGAAGTGGTTGACCACTCCGAATATGGGTCACATTATTAATACTTGCTACAAAAGAGTCGTTGTTCTATTGACTTTGCCCGAAATGGGTGGTGTATGTGAGACATATATATATTTTCCAATCCAAAGTGCTCCACCACTTAAGCCACATTCCAACATCAAGTGTCTTTGCTTAATTCCCGACCACTTTCTTCATGTTTTGTTGAAAGAAGATTGTTTGTTACCACCTCCTTGTAAGGAATGGATGATTCACAAGATTGGTGAGGCAGAGAAATGGCATTTTGAGTTTATGGATAGACAAGCCACCTTCAATGAGCACAATCCTATTACTTGTGACACTCCAACTCCGGAAAAACCAAAGCAAGATTTCGAAGTCATGGATGAAGACGAAGCTTTTTTAAGCTAATTAAAAATGACGGGATTAGGGTTAATTAGGGTTGCTTACAATACCGTTTAACATTTAGATATATAAAGATAAGGAGAAAGTTGGTTAAGTTACCTCAATAGATTAAACTACCAAGTGAAAATTTTGGGTTCAAACGAATACTAGCCAGAGCCTCTGAGAACCTGGGCCCTTGACCGTCGCACTTTCGGTCTATGCCCTGGGCCGGCCCTAAGGGATAGGTAAGACCTCGTTTGAAAAGTGAGGAAAAGTCAAAGTATAAACAAAGGCACCTCTTAAAATATTAAATAGACAATTTTATTAATATGATTGAGAGTCAAGGAAGCAATTAAATAATACATAAAATTTCTCATCTTTATACACATTTGAACTACTTAATGAAGCAGTTTAACCCCACCCCTTTCTCTGTTTATCTGCTTCCTATAATATAGGCAGTCCATTTATGAAATGTTGGTAAAAATACAATGCCTCCTGTGGTTTATATTCTGGAACAGTATGTCCAGATCCCTGCATAAATTTTAACAAATAGTATCAAGACCAAGCAAATATTCAGTAATTTATAGAACTAAATATTACATTTTTTTTATGTATATACCTTCACAGTAAGAAATGTAAAATTGTTGGCATATCCTTGTGTGAACCTGAAACCAATAAAGATAATTAACTCAACCTTTTGTCAAAATTAGTCCTTGTTTAAAACATTTTTAGAGTGTGTTTTGCCTTTGTACGTACTTGCTACTTACACCTTGTTTGGATTGACTTATTTAAGATTATTTACTAGTATAAGCACATGTGAGACAGTTTAAAAGAGCTTATGACAACAGTTTATGACATGTTCATAAGTTACTTTTAACTTTTTTCTATAAGTTGTCCACAATAACTTATGAAAACGATGATAGTTTATATGAAAATAATTTTTTTTTATTCTGTTGTAAAAATAGCTTACGCATAAACACTTATATAATAAGCAGTTATGCTATAAAAAATTGACTATTTTTTTTAAATCTAAATTGAACCTTAGTCCAGTATCATACACGGCTTCAAGTGTCATAAGCAATACAATAAAATTATATCCGAGTAACAAGAATGATCTTCTTGAAGAGGTGAATAATGTAGATACTAAAAGAAAATTAATTTGGATTTTAAAGCATTTAAGTAATAAAGCTCCTAAAACTCAATCAGAGATTTAATAGATTAAATATTTGAAAATTTATGATGTGCGATATGGAAAAAGAGAGGATACCCAGCAATTTGATTGTTGATTAACCAGGGCCTCCATTCATCAACAATCTTATATCCCAATGATCTTGTCCATGCTTCCGTTCCAGTATATGGGACACACATATCATGATCACCACTGCCAAAAAAAAATGAAGATTTTAAGGCCTTATCAATAACCAAAACGAACATTGAATAGTTTGAATTCATAAATTTCATCATTTGTAAGTAAGGTATAGACCAACTTTTGATCTTAAATTGAATCACCAATTAGGTCTCAAAAACTATAAGTCATTAAACAATTTGATATCTTAAGTTAACAAAATTCAAAATGATTTCTCAAATTAAGAAATCTTGAATCAAATTAGTCCTTGAAAAAATATTTCATGACTAAATTAGTGATTCACTCATTGATCTTTATTTTGGACGTATAAATAGGGTGATGAAGACTTTTTCAAGTTTGTCGTCGATCTTAGTATTACTCTCATCTATGTAACTATGTTCAAGTAATTGCAAATTTATAATGTCATCAAGTACATTTGGCTATCATAAATGTTCAAAAATGCACTTATGTTTGAAATGTACCTGTAAACTAAAGCTCGATATCCTTTGGAAGTTAGTTTCTTGTGGTATGGAATCATGCTCCCAGTGTCATGAACATATCTAACATTCCCTGTGCATAAAACCCACTCCTTGACCACACTCTTCTGTTTTATCACAAAAACCAAATTTAGTGTCTTAATTAATATACACAATAGATGTGTAATTTTCTTAGAATCATCACCTTCACAGTGTGAATAGCTCTTCGGACCTTACGATTGTTTAGCCATATCACAGAAACCTCGTCGTCCTAAATAGAGGAAATGCAACAATATCAATCATAATAATGAGTAGTGTTAAAGTATGGCTCGTATATGCAAGACACTAAAGAAGGCAAGTGGTGGTAGGATGAGGGTAATATTGTAAGCTGAATCGTAGTAGTACTATATATATATATTGCTTGTAATACTGAAACCCTAATTCATCAAAGTAAGCATCACTTATGAAAGAAGATGCATGAATAAGTAATTCAAATAGTTAAATCTAACAATTGAAGTTAGTATAAAACATTTTTAATGTGAACAAGTAGTTAAATCAAGTAATCAAGGAACAAAAATAAAATTATCATTGGAAAACTGGTAAGTAAAAATATAATGACATATTACATAGTAAATAAGGGAAGTGCCAAAGTAACTTACAACACAAGGAGGAGCACCACCACTATTGCTTGTAAGTTCTGGCCAAGATGGCACATATCCATCTTTCACAATAGCTCTATATGGCCAAGCACGACCAAACATTCTTTTCCTCACAGGCATAGGTCTATCAGTCTTACCCAATTGTCTAAAGCTTAATGGCAACTTAGAATTTGATTCATTATTCTCCTCTTTCTCTCCATGATAACATGGTTCTAGAATGTCATACATGTTTAATTTGTTTAGCATCTAAGATTTAAAAAAAAATAAATTATAATTAGTACCACAAAAATCTCAAGGTTTTTATGTTACTAAATATTCATTTTGGTAATTAAATGTGTGAGATACTCTCAAAATTGTCCCAAAGTGTATCAAATAACAAAAATATACATAAATATGTCTTTCATTAGTAAGTTTGTCATTAAAGGTGTCTATATTGTTAGTCAATTTGGTTCATAAAATTTCTACAAGAGATCCTCGGTGAGGATGATTTTATAGTTTCAAAACATTCAAGAACCACAGTGACAAGTTTCACACACTTAATAACCCAAATGACTATTTATTTACTCATTTTTATATCGTAATAAATGTAGTGTATTAAATCACCATTCCAATTTTTATCAACACTTCAGAGCAACCATGGCTGCCTAGTTCATAGAATTTTCCGCTACATTCTTTTGTTGTATTCTGCACCACAAACAATTACAGATTATATAAAAATGCAAGAAAGAATAAGAAAACAAAAAAGAAAGATTCAAAAAATAATAATAAGAAACAGAAATTACTCCCTTCCTTCTATTTAAGTGTCGGTTTTTTTGAATATTTTATTCTTTTTTAATTGTCATTTTCAAAGTTCGAAATATATTAAATATTATTTTCTCAAAATTACCCCTAACTAGCTATCGCAAAGAGAGAATAGTGAAATGCGATAATGAATAGTTAAGGTTATTATAGATAAAAGACTTTTTTTAAAAAAAAGTAATCATTGAAGACTATAATAACTAAATTTTTTATTTTTACCTCGAATATTTCATCGGAGATAAGACCCATCCCATGTGCAAAAGGAATAATAGCATTGCCATCAAATTTATGATCAGTTACTGGATTTCCAGCCATGTAACCCTGCACATTGAAATGAGTTTATATATTGTTGCCACAGACTTGAAAAAATAATGTTAATCACTTAATGACAAAATACCTTGAAATTCAGTTTGGGCTTGATACCAACTTCAATTCCTACAGAACATCAATCAAATGAATCTTATATTATTATAACTAATATTATTATTATTATTATTCTCACACTTTTTTTTAACACATTTAATTATTACCTTCTACTATTTTATCAGCAAGAGTAGGCACATAAATTCCAGCATAAGATTCTCCAGCAATGAATAATGGGTTGGCAAGAAACTCAGGGTATAATTCAAACCACTAGTTTGGCCAAATATATGGTACACATATGTTAGCAATATCAATATGGTAAGAATAATAATAATTAAGGACTTTTTTTTTTAAGGAAATAATTAAGGACTTGTTGATGCAAATATTTTATGTTCATTGTTTATAAAAAAAAAATATAAATTTTACATTCAATAATTTAGAGATTATTTTTAAGAGATTTTAATAAAATAAAATAACAGTAATTTCTCTTAAAAAAATAGTTATTTTATGTTTGCTTATCATTGCGAAAATCCCTTTTTTTAAATAAGAAAATCATATAATCAAATATTATTTTCAATCAAAGTTATTCAAAATAGATTCTCTCTTTAAGCAGTTTCTAGATTATTTTCATATTCTTATTTTCTAAAGTTGTAACAAAAGAATAAAAACCCATACAAGTAATCTTTTCTAAAAATAAGCTGCAACAAACACGTTATTTTTATGTTAAAAACCCAACATTTTCCTTACCTTGAGGAGAAAAGTATGAGTATCACAAGCAGTCTTTGTATCACTAGTATGATAATCAGATTCATTCTTTGAGTAAGAAAACCCAGTTCCAACAGGGGAGTCCAAATATATAATGTTGGAAACCTATAATTTGAAAGCACGAGAAGATACAATCATTGTTAGATGAGCTATAAATGTAGCTCCTACATTCATATTGAAACATAATGCAAGTATGGTATCTAACATGTGTGAATGTCGAACACTGATAGATGTGATTATATTTAATTATTTTATTTTCTCAACTGATTACCAATTTCGATGTGTTAATATTGTATCTGATGCATGTGTCTTAGTAGATGGTTATAAATCAATTTTCTCTTTCTATAGAGACAAATAAAATTCCTTAATTTCTAGATTCAGTCTAACCTTTGACCAGCTGTATGGATTGAGTTGCAATGTAGGCAAGGTTCCCTTAGTCGTTGGTTTTATAAAATTAAAAGGACCTGAAAGACATGACCAATTGGGACACATGGTTATAAATTAGATTATTGAAACTAAAACAAACACTTCATTGATGAATAAATAACAAAAAATTCAAGGTTAGAAGATACTGGAAAAAGTAAAGAATTAACAAATTTGAATGATGGAAATTACATAGATTAATTATGTATAATTACAAAATGAAAATGGCTATGAAATAAACGGACTAATTACCCTTACCATGTTCATATATGAAGCCATCAAAGCTAGAACATGCAGGTCCACCATTAAGCCATAGAACAAGAGGGTCCTTTGAAGGATTTCCTTCTGATTCAACAAAATAGTAGTACAAGTTTTTGCCATGAATTTTATCCAATGTCACGTACCTTCAATTTCAGAAACCAAGGTCAGTGAATTAATATATATTTTGAAAGATTGAGTGTAGGCACACTTGGGACCTTAGATCAAATGAATCAATCTAAAGATTGAGAGTATTACATCTCGCCCATTAGATTAATACAACAATTAAGATTTTTTTAGAGAAGCGACAACCGATCCAAGACAATTCAAGTCATCTCTTGTCACATCTCTCAACATTAGATTAATGTAACAGTTGAGATTTGACTGAAGAGACTAGATGGAATCAATAGTCGCTCCAAACAAACTTCAATAGTTGAAAGTGGCAGGACTATATTTTATTTATAATAAAAAAACAATATAAAACCATAATAAAAGAATAAAATTAAAAAGAAGAATCTTTTTAGAGACAGTCAAAATAACCATGCAGATTGTATATGGAAATTAATAGCATACCCAGCATAGTGCTTGGAAGGTATAGTACCGCTGAAGCCAGGAAGTTTGGTTATTAAAGACTTTCTTGGTGCTGATTGAGTTGGAACAAAGCTGAAGAAAATGTTAAGCAACACCAAGCACAAGTAAACCATTTTGAACATCTTGCTAGTGCAAAGCTATGAAATAAAGAAGGGACAGTGTGGGCACAATTGGCATTTGGGACCTTAGATCAAATGAATTGTTTTATAAGAGATGAATAATATGCAGACCATTTTATAGATGAAAAAAATATTATTATGAATATAATAAAGTGATGGTTAATTCTACTTTTTTCCTAATTGACCAATTGTGACTTGATTAATTTAAATGTCACAAGTTTAGAGATAAAATGTAATTGCCTGTTGAGATTAAAACTTCATTGATAAGGTGCGTTTAATCAGCCTTATTTTTAGCTTATATTCTCCTTTTGAAAAAAGTTGGGCCTCTAAAAATGAAAAACAGCTTATTTTATATAAATGGTATATTGGTATTGTAAGAAAAAGTAGCTCTAAACTAAGTTGTCAGGAGCAACTTTTGGATGCTTATATGGAGCTTTTTGCATATATATGGGTCTTCAAATTATTTTGTACATTACGTTTTTCTGTTGGGAGTTTATATTGGACAAAACTTAGGTGCATTGTTTTCGATGTTATTTTTCTATTCTACACCTAAAAGCAACTTTTTATTTTTAAAAAACAGTATTTTTACACTTCATTAAAATATAAATATAAAAAAAAAATGTTTTTTGTGAGAGGAACAACAAAAACAACATCTAAAGCACGCCATATTAGTTGTCCATAGCTTTTTCCCATCAAAATGATCAACATGAAAACCGATGTCATACCAAAAACCAAATATTCAAAATCTGTAAAGTATATCTAGACCATAGAATACGGTGTTCTTTGTTTGTTTTTGTGAGTGGACAAACAAAAGCAACATTTAAAGCATTTTATATAAGTTGTCCATAGTTTTTCCCCATCAAATAATGAGCATGAAAACCGAGGCCATACAAAAAACCAAATATTTAAAAACTGTAAAGTATATTTGGATCCGTATAATACTTTGTTTATTTTTGTGAGAGGACAAACAAAAACAACATCTAAAGCACATCATTTAAGTTGTCCATAATTTTCCCCCATCAAATGATCAACATGAAAACCACTGAGGCCATTAAAAAAAAATATTTAAAATTTGTAAAGTATATTTAGATCCGTAAAATACGGTATACTTTATTTGCTTTTGTGAGAGGAAAAACAAAAACAATATCTAAAGCATTTCATCTAAGTTGTCCCTAATTTTCCCCATCAAATGATCAACATTACAACCACCGAGGCCATTATAAAAAAAAAATTTAAAATTTGTAAAGTATATTTAGATCCGTAAAATACGGTATACTTTATTTGCTTTTGTGAGAGGAAAAACAAAAACAATATCTAAAGCATTTCATCTAAGTTGTCCCTAATTTTTCCCCATCAAATGATCAACATTACAACCACCGAGGCCATAAAAAAACAAATATTAAAAAACTGTAACGTATATCTTATATCCAGATTTTTTTTTGGTAACAATATATCTAGATTGTCTCTGTGTTCCATAATGATTACTGTTTTCAGTTTTGTTTATTAATTTTATTACTAGAAATCGACCCATGCGATGCACGGTTTTTTTTATAAAAGTGTTATATATAAGTATTAAATTGACTGCATTTTTAGAGTGTCATATATAAGTATTAAATTGACTATCAAATTGACTATCTTTTGGGCTCTTTGATAACATCCCTACACAAACATCATGTCTTTGATGGTATCTCTTAGATCAGTAAATCATGTCTTTTCAGACCAATATAAAGTTTAACCTTGCATATTTCCCTAGTCATGGATGTTACCCAATGTGAGCATCTTTCAAAAGTGTCCTGTATACAAAAACAATGCAAGAAAATTAATTAAAACAAAGAAAAAAAATTAGCAAAACAAAAAGCAAATACATGGTTCATAAATAAAATAGAATAGAAAAATCTAAAAGAAAAATTAACATAAATTACTACTTCATTGCAATTATTGTTTCTTTCCTGCTCATCCTTTCTGCTCCAAGAGTTAGCATTTAAGGGATTAGTTTTATTTAGTTATCAATTAGAATGCGATTAAATTTTTCAAAAACCAAAAAAAAAACAACAGTAGAATACGATTAACTAAAAAGATACATAATATAGAATCCATTGACTACCTTCATTCCAATTTTGATGTTGAGTCTCTTAAATAATGGGCATTGCTACTTTGCTGTAAAAGGAAGACTGCCAAAATTGGTGTAAACATCTTAAACTAAAAACAAAAAACGCAAAAAGGATATTCCATTTCTCAAAAAAATATGCATATCGATAAAATGCATGTTAAATTAGAATACCAGTAACACAGTGGTATGAGAGGAAGGTTGTAAGGTCACGTCCTTCCATTTGCAAAAATCAAAATATCAAAATATATGATTCTTCTGCTGTCTGTGTAATTTACCACGGTTTAGAGTTGTTTTTTTTGAGAGAAACACGGTTTAGGGTTTGCTATATATAGCCGAGTTTGCATGGAAATTAGGGTAGCCGAGTTTGCATGAAAATTAGGGTATTTTGTTTGTAAACGTATTAAATAAGTGTACAACCACTTGCAAAAAAAAAGTTTACAGAAACAATAGATATATACAAACGATGACATAAAAGGATAGGAATGAAAAGCTCATCCGTGAGGAGAAATATTAGGGATTGCTGCATTTTAGAGGTAATTTGTTAGGTTAAATTGCTGCTAACCTAATGCAACATTTTAGAGGGAAATTATTAGGTTAAGTTGCTGCAGACCTAATAAAATTAATAAATAAGGATAAGGATATAACCAAGTTTACATGGAAATTAGGGTAGCCGAGTTTGCATGGAAATTAGGGTATTATGTTTGTAAACGTATTAAATAAGTGTACAAAATATTGTAAAAAAAAGAGGCATAAGTGTACAAAATATTGTAAAAAAAAAGGAAAAAAAAGGCATAAGTGTACAAAATATTGTCAAAAAAAAAGGCAACATGATAGCGATGCATTTTTTTAGTATTAAATAAGTCTACAAAATATTGTAAAAAAAAAGGCATAAGTCTACAAAATATTGTCAAAATAAAAGGCAAGAGGATAAGAATGAAATTTGGGCGGTGCATTTTTTTAGATGGAATTTATTAGGTTAAATTAGATTAAATCACTGCTAACCGAATGCAGCATTTTAGAGAGAAATTATTAGGTTAAGTTGTTATAGACCTAATAAAATTATTAAATAAGGATAAGGATATAGCCAAGTTTGCATGGAAATTAAGGTATTCTGTTTGTAAACGTATTAAATAAGTGTACAAAATATTGTTAAAAAAAAGGCATAAGTGTACAAAATATTGTCAAAAAAAGGCAACATGATAGCGATACATTTTTTTAGTATTAAATAAGTGTACAAAATATTGTAAAAAAAAAAGGCATAAGTCTACAAAATATTGTCAAAAAAAAAGGCAAGATGATAAGAATGAAATTTGTGCGATGCATTTTTTTAGGTGGAATTTATTAGATTAAATTAGGTTAAATTACTGCTAACCTAATGCAGCATTTTAGAGGAAAATTATTAGGTTAAGTTGTTACAGACCTAATAAAATTATTAAATAAGGATAAGGATATAGCCAAGTTTACATGGAAATTAGGGTAGCCGAGTTTGCATGGAAATTAAGGTATTCTGTTTGTAAACGTATTAAATAAGCGTACAAAATATTGTCAAAGAAAAAAGGCAACATGATAGGAATGAAATTGGTGTGATGCATTTTTTTAGTATTAAATAAGTGTACAAAATATTGTCAAAAAAAAGGCATGTGTACAAAATATTGTCAAAAATAAAAAAGAGAAAAAGGCATAAGCGTACAAAATATTCTAAAAAAAAAGAAGGCATAAGCGTACAAAATATTGTAAGAAAAGAAAAAAAAAAAGCAACGTGATAGCGATGCATTTTTTTTAGTATTAAATAAGTGTGCAAAATATTGTAAAAAAAAAAGGCATAGTGTACAAAATATTGTCAAAAAAAAAAGCAAGAGGATAGGAATGAAATTGGTGCGATGCATTTTTTTAGATGGAATTTGCTAGGTTAAATTACTGCTAACCAAATACAGCAAATTAGATGAAAAATATTAGGTTAAGTTGCTGCAGACTTAATAAAATTAATAAATAAGGGCTATTACCTCCAACTTTGACCTTCAACTAAGTTTTTAATTCTTTTTCTTTATGTTTACTCAGAATAATTCCCTTTTTTTTTATTACGGTCTAGTAAGAAATAATTGTATTTTTTGCATTGCCTATTTTTTTTTAATGGCAAAATATTATATATATATATATATATATATATATATATATATATATATATATATGGGGATTAAATCCTAAGTATTACACCAAAAAGAGAAAATAAAATCACAAAAAAAAACCCAAAGAAAAATCACCAGCACCCTCAAAATGCCATATCCCCTAACAAAAGCTAATCAAAGAACCAACACCACCAACAGTGGACAATTAAGCACCCGATAAAGATTTTGCTTCAAGACGCTCAACTTCGACCACCACTCAAGTTCCGGCCTATCGGAGAAGACACAACAGCCTAAAAGGACCTGAGTCACAAAAACTTGCGCCCAACCTCAACTTGCTCCTGACCTCGAATCAAAAGTGATCGGTCCACAAGACTCTCGACACAAGTCAAAAAGGCACCCCTCAACTCACGAACCACCAGAGCAGACATCTTAACCTGTCCAAAACCTCGACCCACCAAGAACCCGATGCCAAAATCCAAAGACAGAGAAAAGGCGTAATAGTAGCGCAAAGTGGACAAGCTCGAACACAAACTCAAAACAAGTCACCAAATCACCCTGCATCACCACCACTCGAATAGACCGGCGCACGCCCCAACCTCAGCTAGACAGCCACAAACCACCATGATTCTTACGACGACGAACGATCTAGAAGTTGCGAAGAAGGAGGATTAATCGTGAAGGATCTGCAGCCTCCGGCAACTGAGCGATCAGGAAGGCTTAAGGTGCAATAAACGACTACTCTGTCAACACGAAGCATCTGCGCACCTAGCTCTTTCAAGCAACAACAGCCAAGCAACCAAATCCAAATCCAAGAGCAGGATGCCTCTAGTGGCTAGGCTCCGAAGGAACAAAGCGGCAATGCCAATAAAACACTGCCCCAGCAACTCGCAAAAACCGACCCTAAGAAGAAAGTGAAACACCAAAAGGCTGGGGGAGATCTAGAAAGCCTCGACCCTAAACCCTTGACGGAACACAACACCTAAAACGCAACACAGACAAAATAGAAAGATAGTTGAACAGAGAACCACCAAGAGGCTAAGGGAGATCTAAACTGCCTCGACCCTAGACCCAAGACAAAACACAACACATGAAACACAAACACAACAAAGCAAAGCAAACACAACCAAAACAAAGCTGCAGAGCAGTGAATCACCAAAGGGTTGAGGGAGACCTTAAACAGCCTCGACCCTAGTCCCATTACAGAACACAACCCTAACACACAACCACAACACAATAAACAAACAGCTGGAAACATCACAAACAAACAACACCGAAGACGATCCAACAGACACGAACTACACCAGCAACCTGCAAAAAAAAGAAAAAACACAAAGACCAGCCAAAAACGTGAAGAACCGGAGCCGGAGGGAGAGACACACAAAACTGGAGACGGAAAGGAAGCACACCACCAGAGGTGCGCCGGACATCCAAGCAATGATGGTACGGTCAGGAAACGGCGTCGCATCACCACAAACCACCACCGCCACACACAAAACCACATGAAAACCGATACCAAACGCGAACCAACACCACCACGAAAACTCACCAACTCGGCTCTGAACCAAGAGCCACCACCCAAAACGCATAAACAACCACCTTCAGACAACGACGATGGAGAAGCGTCGGATCTGGAAGGAGGAAACCTGCCGGCCGAAAAGCGGACCAGAGGGAATGGTGCTGCAGAGGGCCAAACACCACTCAGCCACCGGAAAAAACACGAAACAACCGTGACAGAGCGCCACAAACAGACACAACAGAAAATAGAAACAAATCTAGATCTCAGCCACCCAGCGAGGAAGCTCCAGCTACGACCATCGTCCCATCCTCGTTTGCCTTCACCAACACATCGATTGGAAAAGCAGATATGAACCACCCGAAGCTAGAAGGAACTGGCAACGGCGAATTCCAACAAAGGCCGACGACGAAGAAGAACTAACAACGACGAAACAACAATGAAAGCTGGAACGTGATGGTGATGCCGTCATGAAGGCCGGGCATACCATCACCGGCGATGGGTCTACATCCTGGAGAAAAAGTTTAGATTGGCAAGGGAAAAAGGAAGTTGCAGTTGGAAGTAAAGGTTAGACTATTTAATAAGTTTAATTAGTGATTTTTTTTGTTGCTGTCCAAAGCCCCAGTGAAAACATTTCGTATATTTATTTTACAGTTGATAAAAGTTTTTTTTTATAAAAAAATATTAAAAACACTTTGTTTAATATTAATCATATGTGATCTTTTACAGCAACACTGTAACGTCCTGGATTTCAATCCAAAGACATTACATTTAATTCTTTCTTTTTAGAAAAATAGGACTATTTTTTCTGACAGTAGTCAAACATAGTAAATTCCTAACTAGAACTTAACAAAAATAATTAAACTAATTTAATAACAATTCAGAAAACCCAAATTTATTTCCCCGCGTACACGCTTCAAGCAACACATCAAACACACATCATATCTCCTTTGGTACCTAAAATGTTGGTTGTAAGGGTTAGTCTTCAACACCCATGAAATAAAATCAATAATAAATTAAAACATAAAATAAGAATATACAATCATCATGTAGGAATCATGTCAAGATATTTCTTTTTACCTTAAAATATTTATCACTCAAAAATAAATTATTATAAGAATGAACACAAGACCTAAGACTCAATGTTAATGCAGATGCATGAAATGCAACTAGACCATGATCCGGATATCGCCCCAATTGGCATAATACTTTTAATCGCCCCATTTGACAAAATAGTTTTCATCGCCCCATTTGGCAAAATAGTTTTGATCGCCGCATTTGGCAAAATAATTTTTAATCGCTCCATTTGGCAAAATAATTTTAATCGCCCCATTTAGCACATGAATATGAATCGTCCCATTTGGCACTTATGACACTATAATATGCTATGCAATGCAATATTACTTTACATCTTTGTAGTTTTATACTCACAAACCACATAACTTATCAATTCTACCAAATTACTCATAATTAAATAAATTTCTTAAAACATCTACATACAAAATCAACGAAGAGTCACTTTAAATCAATAAATTCTCAAATTCACACACCAACAATCATATATATAAATCAACGAATCACCAATCATACATATAATTACCAAAATTCACATATTATTCAAAACAATGGCACAGTTTACTAAACAACAATAATTCTTATATTTATTAATAACAATTGATCTCTCCACTCATCCACTGAATCAAGAAGATATCAAATTCAATATCATAACCTATTATTTTCATCTACATCATGGTCAAGACTAGAGCCCTTACCTCAATGTTTTACTTCCTAGCACTCAAATTCGTGTTTGTACTGCATCCATGATTTCTCTTATTCTAGACATCATGTTGACGATCGGACCTTTGAAAACGAAAAACCACATGTTGGAAAAACTCTGTCCAAAAATTAGCCCAATCGAACGGTGAACACATGCGTAGTCGCAATTCTCCAAAGACAGGTTTAGTGAAAATGACTCAGAATTAGAACTTCATAGTGAGACAAGAAATAAAAGAAAGAACATATATGAAAAAGGACTTACATCAAAATTATTTGACAAGATGAGAACATAGGAATCGATCGAGGGACTTGGAAAAATATGAGAATGGAATATGAAGTAAGGAAATGATATAATTTCTCTTTCACTGTAAGTGGTGATATACACATTTCGTATATCTTGCGCCTATCCTTGATATTTGTGGTTGATCATGGCTTGGCTCAATAGGCAGATAATAATGGAACTTTATGAATGATTGTTTCAGAAATAAAAAGAAAGAATTGTTGGTATAGTAAAGTAAATTATGAGTTGCTCCTATGCACAGTGAAAACTACACGTTCAAGAATATAGCGGAGAAGAAAGTGCACAATGAGACTAATTGTAATTATGAAAGTGTCCTTGACCTTGCTCTCTAATCCCTTTGGCCAAAATAACGTGTTCCTATAATATTGGAACTCATCCCACGTATTTTGCAGTAAGAAGGAACCTATGATGACTGATGAGGGAGAATTGGAATTTTGAAAACTAGTAAGAGTATGCCTCTTCTCACGTTGGATTGCAATACCCTACTAAGGAATGGTTCAATTTGACTTAATCAAAATTAATAATTACTAATAGAATTAATGAAATTAGTCCCTTATAATTAAATAATTACAATGGTAATAATTCATCAAATAAATTATTAGATAAATAAAATAATTGATAAATCAATAAAATTATAAAAACTAATGAATATAAATACCAGGGCGTTACATTATTACCCCCTTAAAATAGTTTCGTCCTCGAAACTAGAAAGTGTAAAAGATTAAGTTAGAGTTCCCTCACTTACATAAGATCATTGAATCTTAGAATCATTTTATCAAAAATAATGGAGATAAAATATTCTTAAACATAAATAGAATAAAATAAGTATGAATACATAAAATGATTTTTAGGGTCTTACAAACACGAATATGTTCTTTTTTAATTAATAATTTTTTTTATGACTGGGAGGGCTTTCGCGCAATATTTTATTATTTTGAATTATTTTTTTAAATATTTTTTTATAGAACCTTTAACAATTCAGTCTCATTTCATTTTTTTAACAAGAAGAAACTTATTGCATTTCATTCATAATAATAGTAGAGATACAAGATGGAATTCTAATATGAATATAGAAACTAGCATGACGCAAAGTCACTCTAGCAATGCTATGAGCGACTTCGTTGGCTTGTCTCCGAATAAACCTAACATCAGAGCTTACTAAATCAGAAGCTAACAGGCGTCTACAGTGATTGATTACTGCGCTAAAATTAGTGACGCCACTTTTACTGCCATAAAGACTATCTACGACAATTTTGGAATCAAGCTCAAAGTACACAATACCTAGCTGCAGATCGCGAACCCAGTACATGGCTGATAATAAACCTAAAGCCTCACCCAAATCCACATCAAGGAGCGGAGACATCCATTCCGTCTTGGCCAACACATAACGACCTTCATCATCTCAAATGCACACACCAATGCCAACCCGATTCCAAGCTTGAGAAAAGGACGCATCAACATTACATTTACATCTGTCGGGACTTGGTTTAATCCACTTCAAGTCGTTCGGGGTAGCGAGATGCTGAGGGACATGATGACGAATAGACTGAGCATTCCTCCAACTAGTAAGGAGAGATCTTGCACGAGCACAAATAGCTTGGGTTGTTTCAGTAACATTGTTCCATACTTTATTGTTTCGATGTTTCCAAATACTCCAGAGGGTCAAACTGAAAACTTGTTTTTGTTGCTGGTCCAGGTGTTGTAAGATAGCAAACACATTGGTCGAAAAGCTTGCATCAATATCAAAAACATCCATCAAAAGACTCCATAATCCACTCCGCTGCCAACAAATCTTGCTTTTATCACACATAAAGAACAGATGGGTACTACCTCACCAAAATCATCACACCTATCAGTACACTGAACTCCTTTTGATTGCAATCGGATTCTTGTGGGCAAAATATTACTACAAGCTCTCCATAGGAAATTCTTGACCTTCGTGGGAAATTTTAAACTCCAAATACAATTCCATTTACCCGGCACATGGTGTTGTACAACTGCCACATCATGATTCAGAATATCCTTGTAAGCACTTTTAACTGAATGGGCACCATCCCTCTCAAACTTTCAAACTGGCACATCATGAGTTACCGAAGGGAATAACAGAGTATTAAAAATATTTCTAGCAGTAGCATTGTAAAAAGAAATCATTAGTTAGCTCCATATTCCATTGTTTTTGGGGTGTAACCAACAAGTCATAAACAATGATAGATGGCCACTCCAAATGATGATGAGCAGACAGTAAAATTCGTGCAGCATTACTGAGTCATGGGTTATCCCAAACTGGAATGTGTTCTCCTGTGCCTATACTCCAATGAAAACCACGACGAATCACATCTTTGACACTCCATATGCTACACCAAACATAACTAGGATTATGGCCTATGCTAGCTCCAAAATGGTCACTTCGAGAAAAATATTTAGCTTTGAGTAAACGAGTGATTAGAGATTTTGGAGAAGAAACCAACTTCCAAGCTTGCTTGCCAACCATAGCCATATTGAAAGTCTTAAGGCCCTTAAAACCCATACCTCCAAACACCTTAGGAACTGAAAGGCGTTCTCAAGATAGCCTGTGTGTCGCGTCATTTTTCGGAGGTCAAGCTATTTTATTAGCATAGACTCACTATTTTATTTCACGACTGAACTTTTAATTTTTTTCAAAAGAAAGTGGAAAAAGGTTCAATTACCACATTTTTAAAGATTAAGGGTTTGGGGGTTAGTTATATTTAGGGAAGGTGTTAGCACCCTAAATATCCATAGTATTCTATGGGAACCTCTTGATTTTATTTAATTAATTGTGCTATAAACTTGCTTGTTTAAAAAAAATGGAATTTGAAATGATCAAAGAAAAAAAGAGACCTAATTTATCTACATTTTTTATTGATTTGGAAGGACTAGGTCCTTTGCCTACGTACCCGCAAGGGATCAAAACCTCGTAGTTCGGGGTAAAAATTGACGTTTGATTTGTTATATGTTTTTTATTAGTTTTTGAAAAATGTTTTAAAATGAAAAGCCAAGTGGCAAATAGAATTGGTTTGTGTTTTTTATATTAAAAGAAGGATGACTCAAAGTATGATTAAATGGATTAAAATTTTATTAAGAAAGAAAAAAAAGAACGATCACTTGATTTTGAATCAAGGTTTATTATAAAAATGATTTTTTGTGATTTTTGGTTATTTGCATGTTTTTTGTTATTTTTTGAATATTAATTAAAACATAAAATAAAACTAACGTAACAAGAAAATAAAAGCGCGAGGAATTTCCGTAGTGACGTTGGATCACCACGAAAACCCTTTTCTAATCTAATATTTTTTGCTTTTTTTGAATATATTACAGCGGAATAAATAAGATAAAATAAAATAAAGGGACAACCGAAGGGACAAAATTACCGAATGGACAAAATTCCAAAGGGAAAAAATTACCGAAGGGACAGAAAAAAGAGGGAGAAGAAAAGAATAGCTCGTCAACACAAGCTAAATGAGGGAGAAGAGAGAAAAGTTCTTTGACAACTCAAGAGAACTTTTGGTGTGTGAAATTGTGAGGGATGAGGGCTCTATTCATAGGTGAGGAGGTTGATGAAAATGGAAAAGTAATTTAATGGTTTTTGATGGACAATTATGGTAAATTTTGGAAAAGGAATGTTAAAGTTGACACTTGA
>Ga0315914_1004600_pt1 | contig 20552 bp, 11 predicted proteins | sample MpolenodulesMG_FD_203920 | JGI IMG/M metagenome (GOLD analysis project Ga0315914, IMG submission 203920) | Medicago polymorpha root nodule microbial communities from Los Angeles, California, United States - elongated nodules | ecosystem: Host-associated > Plants > Roots > Nodule | place: USA... | reverse complement strand
ACTAACCCCCGAACCCTAAATCTTTTCAAAGGGGTGTTTCGAACTTTTTTCCCCTTTTCTCTTAAAATTAAATGTTCAGTCGTGAAACAAAATAGTGAGTCAAACGCTAATCAAATAGCTTTGATCTCCGAAAAATGGCGCGACAATCCTCTAGGTCAATTTTCTGGACTTTAAGTCTACCTGAAAAAATAGGTCAAAAATAGATATAATCTCAAATTACAGGGTTAGAATTTGTGTTTTTTTAAAGCGTAATTTTTAAGACTTCACGTATAATACATGGTCTTCATCGCACACGATCCAATTTTATATGCAGAGAAGAAGAGTTTTAACTCATAAAACTTGGAATTACTCGATCATGGTCTGTCCACGCCTTCATATGTTTTTCCTTCAAAAGTTCCAATATGGTAATTTAACATAATTGAAGAATTTTGAAAATCTTTTACACCTTTATGAACTGTACAACTGCATCCGCATAAAGTTCCCCAAAAGTAGACCATACTTCAACTTCCCAAGCATCCATGATGGTGTTACATAAATCCATCAACTTCATCTATTTTAATTTGGGATATTTGAAGTTGTAATCTGTCTTGCATATAGCTCTTACATTCTTGAAAATATGATATCCACACATTAAAGTAGTAGATGTTGAAAAGGTTTTGATAACATTATTCATTAGTACTGTATCCCTGTCAGTAACAATTACCTTTGACCTATTTTGTTTACAATTCAAAAGTTTAATACACTCTGTAGATCCCAAGTGAAATTATCATTTATTTCACAAGTCAGAAAAGCAAACCAAACAAATTATGTCAACTTAGTTGAGGTGACCACAATTATCTCAAACAATGACATTTTATAGTGATTGGTTTTATAAATAGAAGCCATCAACAAAACAGTAGAAAAAATGTTAAACGATTTAACATATTCAGAATGTGCTAAAAATATCTCTAGCAATTTTTGACTCACCAACCGTTCTCGAAAACATAGTTGTTGTCTTCCAACAAGTTCTACATTTCTGTTCACAAACCTTTGTTGGTCTTTTAGTATCTTTGCCTTGCATTGTAAACTTGCTTTGTATCTTTCAAAGCCGACAAAATATTTTTTTGGTTTCACCATATTCCTTATCATCTCAACAACAAGCTCCGCCTCAACCGCATTTAAACGACCGTCCAAATATGACCATCTAACTTTGGCTCCATCTTATGACCTAAAACAACACTAAGATTCCATTGTTTTGATGCACTAAAATAACCATGCAACCTAAATGGACACCCACATTTTCTTGAACTCGTGTCTTCTCGTTTCAACTTCTTTTTTCTTCCTTTATACTTAACACCTCTTTCACAACGCAACATAAACATCATATTTCTATGTTCGGAACCACTATCAAATCTATCTATTTTAATAGTAAATACTACCTTTCTTGCTTTGCAACAAACTCAATTAATCATCTCTTCAGGGACAAAATATTTCGCACTATCAATAGAATAGACCTCTAGATCCGGCTTCAAAACAATGAGAGGTTCAATCATATCTCCGAATATATCACAAAACCAAATAAAAAACAATTCATTAAAACATAAATCAACAAATAAAATGCAAACACTATCTTAGAAAAATCAATATAGTCTAGAGTGGTTTGGTTTGTAACTCCGGAACACATGCATTATGGGTTTGGAGTTATCCACCGAAGGTTAATCTTAACAAGAAAAAACAAAAGAAACCTAATGTAAACAAACCTTTTAAATCATATACATCAATTATTCAATAAATCTAACATGATTTTTTGCATAATAGTGATCGGAGGGTGTATTTGTTAGTGAAATGCTAACTTGCGTCCTAAATGTAAGACTAAAAATACTCCCTCTGTCTCTTTTTATAGGAGTAGTTTATAAAAATCACGAGTATTAAAAAAAGTTGTTGGAGCAATAAAGTTGTCTCAAATGTGTGTGACTATTACTAGATCATCCTTAATTAAATATATATACATATGTATAATGTTAACTTTTTATATACCAAGAAAAATTGATACTCCCTCCATCTCACAATAATTGTCTCTTTAACATTTTTTCTTTTTCTCAAAATAATTGTCACTTTACAATACAAATGCAGTATTTATTATTATTTTTCCATTATTTTATCTTTTCAATGCAAAATTTGTCATATAACTCATTTTTTAGCTTTTTAACTTGTGCGTCAAGGGCCCAAGTTAACATAACCTATGCTAGTATTAATTGAAGGTGAAAATCGAATCTGAGAAAACTTTTATCACTTTACTTTTTAAAAACTTAAAATACAAATATTAACTAGTCATTCTAAAATATTATTTATAGAATAGCCACATTCTATCATAGTGAGAAATACCGAGAGTTCATACATATAAAAAAATTGCATTCGGTCTTCGTGAGCTCAGCTCAGTTCATATGAACATTACATAATATATGCAAGGGTTGGGGTTTGAACTATAAACACCTCATTTATTCACTTAAAAAAAGTGAATTTCTAACCACTAGACTATTTTAAAAAAAAATAGTGCGCCCATTCAAGTTGTGCTGATGGCCTCTCGTGCCATATAGCACCGTTACTGACTATACATCTGCTGCAATTGAGTCGGCACATTTTCCTACTCTGCATTTGTTCACTTACTTCTGTGTCAGCCACAATATCAGATACTTGGTTGCGAGTGAAGATGACCATAAAGTTATCCTAATTTCAACCTTGAGAAAGGTTGTTGTCGATGGGGAGAGTAGTGTAAAATAGTTGCATGATTAGAAGAAGCCGTGCAGCAAAGAAGACCCACAAAGAAATGTGTAAGGCTATGGAAGCATGAAAGTACACATGGAAGATAGAAATAACTCGGTTATAGCACAATATCCCTGAAATCAAGGAAGAGGCAAAGAGGCAAAGACTGAAGAGAGCTCTCATCAGAAATCTTACACATTATTACAGATGCCTATTTACTCCCTACGTCCCACTTGAGTGACTATTTGGTCTTCTGATGCAGATTAAGAAAAGTGTTACTCAACTTGTGCCACCAAGGATGATACCTATTGTCAAGTGTATAACTCTGTCAAGAACATTCTCATCTTTGATTTTATTTTTATTTTTTAAAAAATCTTATGAGTTTTAGGTTATATAATTAACCTCCACCATTGATGTAATATATTTACTTCTACCCATCGTGCAGCTTCACGCTGATTTCATCTAACATTTGCGTTTATTTTTTGTTTAAAAAGTGAAGTACAATTTTTATTGTTTATGAAAATATAAATTATTGTAATTGAAGGTTGATTCTTGCATGCCAAGCATCACAGGATGGGGTTTTTGTATGACTATAGGATAGCGTTAGGGCATTTTATTATATATTTTTTTTATCCGAGGTTGGGTCTTGAGAAGTATGGATAGTGAAAGGATGGTGGTCTGGGTAGATACAAGATGGGAATGAAGACAATAGGAAAAGGGATGGTCAATGCAAGTGAGACCGTCTAATGTGCACAAGTAAAATGCAAGTGAGACAGTCTAATGTGCACAAGTAAAATAATCTTGTATTATAACAAACGTGTTTTTGTATTAGGTCAATAAGTCTCATCATATCTTATTTGATCTGGTTGTGGAATTTATTGATTAAAATGGTGGAAACCAACTTGTAAATGATGCAATACATATCTCACTTGTGCACCATAGATCAAGCCTTACAAAAGACAGTAAAAGTAAAACTCACCTGGGTCATTAATATTACCATTTAAGCCATTTATTTTAATCCAATGCTAACAAAAGCCCCTCTCACTCTCACATAGAAACTCATTATGACCAAGTCATTCATACTAGATATGTTTAAGAGTTACATTCATTCAATAACATCTTACTAGATTATTATTATTTATTTTATTTTTTTTAGTCAAAATCAATTGTTGGATTCAAAGTTACTATCTATTTACACCTAAAAATAATTATTTTGTAAGTCGAATTCGGCAAACAAGTGATTAAGTGATCAGACGAGGAAGCCCTTCGACATCGTAAAAGATATATGACGCTAGAGTAGCCGAACAAGGAAGCTCATTCTTTCACAAGGCCATTAACTTAGAACGTGGGTCGTCAGAGGCTCGAAACCGAGTTAAAGATATTGTAGGACTGAGCAATGATGTTTTACCCAAGATCCCTACTCTCAACGCTTGTAACCGTTCTGAGAAATGAGGGGAATGGCACAATCTGTAGTGGAGCTACGCACAAAAGGACATTGTCAACATATCATGTCAAAAAGAGGAAATTGAAGCCAACCGTGGGGCATCACACGACTCCACTGCCGAGGGGGTTATCGCACAACACCCGCGAAAATTAGCTGAATAGGGGTTACGTTTGCCATGATATTTGGCTAATAAACTAGTTTTACTTTAAATGCTTCATACATTGTAATTAACACATTCAATCAATCAAACAAGTTAATTTTCACAATTTATTCCTTTATTTTTTTGATTTTATTTATGCATTTCTTAGTGTATCTCAAGAAAAATGAGGTGGGCAAGAATATCATTTCTATGCTACTAAACGAATAACAGATGGATATCCGAATCTGTAGACACCCATTCTCATCCCTCTATATATAAAAGGGATCATAACCAACCAACATTGTAATTTGCCAATAATTCTTCCAAAAATTTCAAGCATGGCTGAAATGCAAGACTATATCCAACTTTCACTCGTTATGCTACTCTCCATAATTGCAATTCAAACCATACTAACAAGAAAGAAGAACAAGAATCATCTTACTCCACCCACCCCTCCTTCCCTACCTATCATTGGACATTGTCACCTTATATTTAAGTTTCCCCACAAAAGTTTTCATAAGCTTTCAATTCAATATGGACCCATAATTCAACTTTTCCTAGGCTCTATACCTTGTTTAGTAACCTCAAGTCCAGAAATAGCCAAGGAGTTTCTTAAAACTCACGAAACTTCCTTCTCCAACCGCTTTAAAAATGCTGCAACTACCTACATATCATATGGCTTAAAAGGTTTCATAATTACGCCTTACGGAGACTATTGGCAATTCGTGAAGAAGATATGCATGTCAGAACTTCTTGGTGTAAGAACGCTTGATCAACTCCGTCCCTTGAGGCAACAAGAGACTCTAAGGTTTCTTAGACTTTTGCAGAAGAAAGGGGAAACCGGTGAAGCCGTTGAAGTTGGGGGCGAGCTATTGACTCTAACCAATAGCATTATAACAATGATGACAATGAAAAAAACTTTCGGTTCTGAGAATGATATTAGTGATGTTAAAGAGATTAGGAAGATGGTGACAGAGACCGCAGAGCTTGTAGGGAAGGTTAATGTGTCGGATTTTATTTGGTTTTTTAAGAATATAGATTTTCATGGAATGAATAAAAGGCTCAAAAGGATTCGGGATAGGTTTGACACAATGATGGACAAGGTGACAAAGGAGCATCAAGAGGAAAAGAAGAAAAGAGGTGAAGGTGCTCATCATGTTAGGGATCTAGTTGATATTTTGTTGGAAATACAAGAGGATGAGAGCAATGAAATCAAATTGACTAGAGAAAATATCAACGGTTTCATCTTGGTAAGTCATCTTGAATACTATACATTAGTCATCTAATGAACTAATATAAACTGGAAAATGAGGTTAATGATGTTTAAAACCGTGTTTAATTGTATTTAGCAGATGATTAATAAGTCGTGAGTTGTGACATACAAAGTGCTAGTAAAAGTATAATTATGCTAAGTTTAACATCTTGTGTCAACTAGTCCCGACTAATATCGACAAGTGCCAACAACTTATATAGACTATGGTTGATGCAGGACATATTTATGGCAGGAACTGACACAGCTGCTATAACAATTGAATGGGCTCTAGCTGAGTTAATAAACAATCCACATGTGATGGAGAAAGCAAGACAAGAGATTGATTTACTGACTCAAAAGAGTAGATTAATACAAGAATCAGATATCCCCAACCTTCCATATATGCGAGCTATAATCAAAGAAACGCTAAGAATTCACCCTACAGTACCCGTATTAGTGAGAGAATCATCGGAAAGTTGCAAAATTTATGATTATGAAATCCCAGCAAAGACCGTTTTATTTGTTAACTTATGGTCAATGGGTAGAGACCCCAAATTGTGGGAAAACCCTCTTGAGTTCAAGCCAGAGAGGTTCATGAGTGAAGAAAATAACAAGTTTGATATGAGGGGACAAAATTTCCAACTTATGCCATTTGGAACGGGAAGAAGGGCTTGCCCTGGTTACTCATTAGCACTTCAAGTTGTTCCCACAAATCTTGCTGCAATGATTCAGTGTTTTGAATGGAATGTTGATGGTAATGGGAAAGTTAGCATGGAAGAGAAACCAGCTGTGACCCTTCCAAGGGCTCATCCTTTGATTTGTGTTCCTGTGCCCCGTTTCAATACCATTCCTACTTGCATATGAATACGCGTGTTTACATGTATTTACCACCACAGTCGTCATATTTATCTATATTAGAATATGTAAATATCTCTTATATTTATTACGTGTCTTTTATATTTGGTAACATCTTGATAGTCAAGTTAGTAACGATTTGATTGCTAATCCTCTTGATATGAAAATTACAACCAAAACTGACTTGACAAAATTTTGAACAACTTAAAAAAGTACTTATTATTTAGCACCATTTGAAAATTTTCATTTTTACATTCTAAATTTCCATTCATCAGTAGTGGTTTCCTGTTCCTCTATACTTGTACCTAATTGCCCAAAACAAGTAATGCAGAAAATTCAAGCCAGTAAGCACACACATAAGCCAATAAAACCTCTCTAAATGATAATGGTTAAGGTTAGAACCAGATAACCAAGGTTTATGAGAGGAATTACCAGTAACACTATTAACTATTGATATAATCACTGAACTTAAGTAATAACCTAAAGCCAATGAAGCCCAAGTAAGTGATGTAGCCCAAGATCTCATTTTAATTGGTGCTTCTGTGAAGAAAAATTCCAACAAACCAGCCATAGTGAAAAGATCAGCTGAACCAAGAAACAAGTACTGAAAAGCAATCCAAAAGAATGTTATTGGTATTGGTTTTGTTGCATCATCTAATAGTCCATGATTTCTTGCTACTCTTTTTCTTTTCACTTCAACTATAGCTGCAACTGCCATTGCAACTATAGATAGGACTAATCCAATTCCAATTCTTTGGAGATGTGTTATTCCCATTTCTGATTTTGTGTATTTTCTTGCAAAGGGTATAATTATGTGATCATAAATTGGTGCTAGGATCATTATGAAGACTACTGGGAAAATTGGTAATGAAGCTGGTGGTACTTTTAATGAACCGAATTTCGTGTTCATTGTCGCGGCTTGCTCGACTGAGAATGTTGATAGTTGAGCTAAGCAACAGTTTAGGACAATTGTGCAGGCAAATATTGGGAGGATTTTTAGGACTATTTTTACGTCTTCGAGTTCTTCGACAGAGCATTTTATTTTTTCGTTTTCGATCGCGCTGTTGAGGAATCTTAGTGTGTCTGTTGGGGCTTGAATTTCCTTTGATTGTTTGGATGTTCCTCCTTCCTCTTTTGGTTTTCTAACATTGTTTACATTTGTAGGGCTTGATGTCATGTTTACCACAGCACTACTGCTGGAATTTTTGTAGATGCAGTTGTTCATTGTAGCAGCAACCAAAACCTGCTCATTCAATAACCATAGGTTACATTAGTCAAGGATGTCTCACTTTATTTGATGATTAAGGTAATGCATTGTATACATGGAACTTCATAAAAAAATCATTAAAGACATGTTTTGGTTAGTAGAAAGTTTGGCATAATCACAGCGTGTTAAGTGTGATTTCGCGAAACTCACCTCGTGCAATGAGATAAGGAAATTGAGATATTAGTGGAAAAAATAATATACAATTTTCATATTTTAATAAACTAATATTACAAATAGAACAAGTTAAAATCAATGTTTTAAAATCTGGATCGTAAAGCGAACCAACAGTAAGATATTTTGGTAATGGTTTAATTGGTCAGTCATCATTGAACGAGATAATTAATAAATAAATAAAAAATGAAAAAACTAAATTTCGGTTGAACCAATCGTGATTCAACCGATTTAATTTGGTTTAACCATTCCGCAATATAACTAAAATTAAACCAACCGACAAATTTGTTAATTTTCAGTTAAACCGGTTAGTTCAGTTCGGTTTTTAAAATATTGGTTAAAATTGAAATAAAAGGGAGATACCAACTAATTGTAGAGTATGAGGTATTGTTTACCTTCAAAATGGTTGTAAGAGGACTTCCAGTAGGAATCTTATTCCTATATTTAGTAGAACCAGCCAAGAACACAGGAATAGAAACAAATATGCTAATAGTAGCAATTCCAAAACCCCATTTCCACCCAATATTATCTTCAATCCACACAACAAAAGTAACTGCAATAAGTGCACCACATGCTAAGCTAAAGATGAAGTAGTTAAAGAAGGTTGATCTATTCTTCCTTCCAGATACATTGTCCTCATCAAATTGCTCAGCACCATGTGGTGCCAATGATCCCTTAATTCCTCCAACTCCAAGTGCAACTAGGTATAGTCCACCATACAACATTAATGCTTTTGCACCATGAACTTCACGGCATACACTTGTTGGGTCACATGATGGTGGCTGAAGTGAAGATACACTTGCTTGTATTGTGAGTACAATTAGTCCCTGCACATGTTCCAAAGTCACTTCAGTACAACTTTGCAATTGAGTACTCAATTTGATTTCTACTTATAAAAAAAAATTGATTTCTCAAAAAATCGCAAAAAAAAATATCAATTGGGTTACCATTATCAAAGTATTTTTTAAAAAAAATGTCCGAAATCATAATCTGAACGAGCAATGATAGATAAACATTCTTACTGTATACACCCCTTTGTACCACTCTAAAAAATTTCAGTTAACCAAATATCTGATTTGTGCGACCACATTTTTTTAGTTGTGTGACCACTATTTTTCCAGAATTTATTTGGTTAACTAAGTGGAAAAATAGTGTGGCCCAAATATTTCAATTTCTTTTGATTTTTGTCGAATGTTATCTTTGAATCAGTCCTAAATTAGTCACTATGTAAGAATTGTTCTGTAACCATATTTATATACAACATCATCTGCTCCCTTCGGCCGCATTTATAAAAAAATGTTACTTTTTTAAATTTATTGAATGATTAATTTATCTTTACTATAATATAGTCTAGAAACATCAATTTCTTATAAATATGATCGAAGAAAGTATTACTGTAATACCACATTAATATGAAAGCGATTTAAAACATTCACCAAGATTCTCATGTGACATTGCAATGCATGTGTACACATTAATTAATGTTTTAGTAGCAACATTGAACCTTATTAGGCCACTGTTTTTTCGCCAAGTGAATATCACATCATCATTTTTTTTTTGACAATCAAATATCACATCATCAAAGTACCAATTGTCTTGTACCATTCCTAAAATGCGATCATATAAAGACACGTCCACATCTTTAGATAAAGGAATAGCACTTAAAATAACTACCATTTATTGTATTCTACTTCAACTACAAGTACTAGTAAGGAAAGGATACCTCATTGTTTATTTTGGGCCTTTAAGTATGGCATATTTTTTCAGAATGGAACATGTACGAATCATCACAAATTAAGCATGAAATTTTAAAGCTTATTTATAAAAAATCTAACACGAAAAAAATCCATTTGTAATCTAAAACCTCCAATTGTGAAGTGGTTATTCCTTAGCATGTTTTTCTCGTTTTTTTTTTCTTCATGACATTCACGCCCATGAGGCATGTCATGAATCATGAAACTTCTTTTGGGAAACCTAAAACTAGGGGTTATGTTTTATTCGAATAATTTAACTAGGGGTCCTTATTTTGGGTTGTTTGATTCCAAATATCTTGATTGCGTTAACCTTTAGATCTTAACTTTACTATAATTAATAATTAGTGTAATCATAACTAAGTAACGGTTCTAATCAAAAGAAACTAGAGTAACGTTAACGCAAAAAGTAGGTATAAAATGAACTAAAAAGTTCAAAGTTCATTTTAAATAGAGGAAAAAGAACCAGCTAAATCTTAATTGAGATATTATTATTTTGCCTAGGCATAGCCCATTCTATGCGGCTGGTTGTAGCTAGATCTTGTACAGATATTCAACAACAACTTTGATCACATTCATATTATAGAATAATATATTTTAAGATAAATTTTTTAAATTCCTTTTAGATCACCAAATAATCTTTTATGAAAAATTATATAATAAAGGTCAAAATAACTTTTCTATAATTTTGATCCCTATCAGTTTTTAACTACTTTAATTTCATATTATGATTGTCTTACTTTGCTTTGATGTTAGTTATGATGGTCAAAGCATGACACAAATTTTTGAAAATTAGAGTATGTTAGGATGGTCAAAGCTTACTGTAATTTCATAAATTAGAGTATGAAATTCGGACCATATTATGTATAGCTAAGCCTACTCTATAGCAATGGTTTTTGAAAGGCAAAACTACGTGTACTCAAAAGACAACATACAAATGTTGCTTTCGAAGTTAAAAAACTTGGCAGAACGAAGTTTCTAGTCCACCTGTGCAGTGGCACAGAAACATAGGGTCCTAGGTATTCTCGAGGAAACTAAATACGTGTGCATGAATTGTAAATAATGTGGGGTTCTCTCCTAAATATTTTAAATTAATTCTCTAAAGTCTTACCTTCTTTCTTTTCACTTATACGACATACCAACATAAACAACAAATAATAATACATTACTACTATAGTATATAAGAAAAAAGAAAAATGCCCCACTTAAAATTATTTATTTTGTCTTTGTACAAATTTTTATTTATTTATTTTGTCTCATATACTCTTTGTATAGCCACTTTCGTTTGTCTTTGTTATTTTGGGAGTTCAAAGTTAACATTATCTATAGTGTGATTAGCAGACATAAATAAAGCTACCTATATGCTTTTCGTTTTCTTTATTTTTTCCCCTCAACTTTTGCTTTTGCATTCACGGCCTAAAAACGGGGTAATTTTTTTCCTACATGATTCAATCAACATACTCTCTCCAGTCCTATGTATAACAGAAAATAATTTACAAAAATTGATAGAACACTTCAAAATTTGAATATGATATATATGACCAAACTTTCTTTTATATATAAGATCGGAGAGAATATTAAAAAAAAACATAATTTATATGTCTTAGAAGTATATTTTATATAAATTATGTGGTTATAGGATACACTTCTAAAAATATATATTTTATAGAAAAGTGGGGTGAAAAAGTATACTCTAAAAATGTTGTTGAGTTTTAAACTATGAATTCGATTTGCTAAGAGTCGTGCATTGTATGAAATAAAATTTAAATATAAATTTATAAGTGGTTGGCGGCAATCATCATCTTATAAGCCCTTTTGTAGGGGTTGAGTAAGACCTGACCCAAAATTTGAGATAATATCAGAGTTTATTTAAGATATGTTTTACTATCAAATTACCCATTATTGACTTAATCAAATTTAGCTTCAAACGTCAAGTTCTGAGCATGTGGAGTGTGTTAAGAGTCTAACAATGGGCATGCATATAAGTTTATAATTAAGTGGATATAATCCTCACAACGTACAAATCAATTTCGTACTATTGAGTTAGACGCGATTCAAATGATAAAATTTTTAGTGACAATTTAGAAGTTGTTATATTACCATAAAAAAATGTAGACTTCATGAACTCAATCACTTCAAATTTATGAACATTTTAGTTTCCATTATTTAATAACCTATTTTTGTATGAAAAAAATAATATGTTGATTCCTGACTTAGCGAGGCTGGTATCTTATTAGTGGGTGGGCGTTCGCTCATGCAATTCATGAGGTTTTGGAAGACTAAGTGGGAAGAACCAATACATCAAAAAAGAAAAAGATTCACAAAGAGATAGATAAGACAGTTTTATTTCTTTTCTTTAAAGAAAATATCATTGACATCTTTTCAATTATTTTTTAAGGATTTATATTGGTTGCACCATTTGATGCAACCCCACCTTGCAAGTTGTGTTTTGCAACTTGAAATTGACTCAGATTCTGGTTATGACATTATGGGTTTGAAAGACACCTTTTTCTTTGAAAAACCCGCAATATTAAATTATATCATAAAACAACCCTTCTATTTTGTAATATTTAATTATATCATAAAACAGCTCTTCTATTTTGTAAAAAAAGCATGATTTTTTTATTTAAATAAACGTGCAAGGAGATAAGTGTAACTTCTCTTACAAATAAAATAGTCAGTGTTTATTTATTTATTTAAAGTTAAATAAAAGATATATAGATATATCTTTACATCTACCACAAAAAAAAAAAATATATCCTTAGAGGAGATACATTTAACTTCTCCTAGGATCATAAATATAAAGTGTTTGACTTTGACCAACTTAAAAAAATTCCTATATTTCTCTTTTTTGCGATAATAAAAATATAATAAGATTACATCTTAATCCAAAACAAAAAAGGAAAAAAAATTGTCTTTTGACTCGGTAATAAAAAATATCTGTGTTTTGTTTTTTGCATCAGACAAAATATATTTTTCTGTTTGTTGACGATAAGATAATAACCACTGTAAAACTAGAACTCTCTCACTGTAATTTTTTAAATATGTAATGTGTAAAGAAAAGAAAATATGAGACTTAATCACTTTAATCATATCTGTAATAATTTGATCAGATATAAGCTTTGTCATACTCCACTAAAAATCTCTTGGAATAAATAAATAGTCTTGGTCAAATTTCATTTCTTCTTCATACACACGCAGAAATACACAAACAAATGGACATATAGTCATAGACACCGTCTCTATTAAGTAATCGTATAAATAACATGATGAAGTGAAATAAATAATTAATTTAAATATATTTTCGATGCATGCAAATATAATATTTCTAGTTTCTAGTTCTTATAAATTCATATTCTTTTATTTTATTTTAATACTTATGAATATACTACTTTTTATTTTTGGTTTTCCGTATTTTGTTTTAGTCCTTATGAAATTTTGTTCGCATTGAAATTTTTTCTCGTATTATGTAGAGTATTTTATACCATTAAATAGAAACTAAAATGAATATTATACGGACTAAAATGAAACACCAAAACTCAAAGCGTGTATTTGCAAGGATTAAAATTTTTGAAAAATTACCGGAATTAAAATCACATTGAAACCTAAACAATAAATGCAAAAATAGGGTGCTTGAAGAAAACTAAAGTAAATTGAGAAGTGAAGAGAGAAAAAGTCTCATGACATTCACATGTGATCCCACACATAGAAAAAGAGAGATGAGGAAAAGTAAGAAGTAAGGTTCATACCAGGAACTCAATAACTGCACTTATCAGGTAGATGTGATAAGTTGTGAAAAATGCATCAGATAAAAAACCACCAAGCAAAGCAAGAAGAAAAGCTGTTCCCATGAAATTTGTGACATTGTTAGCAGATTTTGATGGTGAAAAGTGCATATATTTCCTTAGATATAACACCAAGTTGCTTGCATTTGCTAGAAATGCAAGATTCTCCAATACCTCAACCACTGCACAAAAACATAAAAAAAAATATTATTGATTAGTTATATCCATCTCCAAAAGTAAATTAAATCAAACAATTTGGGCTGGTGAATTATAATTCTATGCTGAGGTTTGAACCCCGGACCTTGCATATATTATGCAGTCTCCATACCAACTGAGTTAAGCCGACAATGACAATTGTAAATGTAATCTATTTATGAAATTAATTGAATTATGATCTTCGTCGGGTTAGAGTATCCGATGTACTCGCTGTTGATATTTTTTTTTAAAGAAAGAAACAATTATGAGTGATGAAGGAGATAAAATTGAGACATACCCAAAACAAAGGAGGCTGCAAGCATGCCACCATGTCTGCCTCTGTGGGCAGGTCTGTTCCTCCAGTCCACATAGCCAATCCATCTTGTTCCCTGTTGTTGTTCAAGTTCCTGCAAATAAAGTGTGAAAATTCAGTTTTTAATTAATGAAGCATTGATAATAAATATTTTGAGAATAGTGATATAAGAAGAAAAGAAAAGATTAAGGAATATGGTTGTGTAAAGAAGAACTTTGTTACTCACCATCTCTCTGTCTCTTTGGGTTTGGATCTGGAGAGAGAGATTTATGAGGTGAAAAAAGAAGAAGAATGTGAGAAGATTTAAAGAAAGTGTGAGGGAGAAGAGAGGAAAAGATCCAGCTTGGACATAATTGTCTATACACCTTTTATATATATATCAAATTGACCAATCTTCCTTTCACAGACTTCCTTTTTTTTTTTTTTTTTTTTGAAACAACTTCCTTTTTTCTAATCATTTTTATTATTATAATATTATTTTGTCTTATTAATTAATTGTTAAAATAAAAATAAAAATAAACTTTAGAAAAAGAAAAAAAATAATCTGATTTGTTTCCTTCTGTTCATACCTATATGTAAATATATTCTTTTCAGGAAGATGAAATAGTTTTCCAAATGCAATATATAATTTTTTCTTATTTTTTTCCTTCTATCTATACAATTTTAAAAATATTTCTTTTTAGATTTTCTAACGGTAAATTCTCAAATACCTTGAAGTTTGGTTGGGTATTGATACATTCAAAAAAAAATTCTTAACATTTAAATTTATATAAAATTAAGTGATTAGATCAGAGGTACACACCTAAACAAACTACATTGAGTTCACCTTTTTTAGTTCTAAAAATATTTTTTTAAAACAAATCCTCAAGATTATTGAAAGCTAATGGTGGAGAATGATATGAAACTTTCAATAAAGAGAAAATATTACACAACTTTGTAATAATACTAGTTAGTAAAGACATATTAAATAAAAGCATATTACTATCTCTAATATTTTCTAACTACATGAACCAGAGTATCTCTAAATATTTCTTATAATCAAGTTGTTATATTAAAATCTTCAAGATATTTCTAAGTTTTAGCCTTTAAGCAATAATATGTTGTGGAATGCTAACAACACTCTCTTTTGAGCACCCTCTCTAACACTCATTATTTTATTGTCTAAAATCGATGTATGTCCCATCATTTTATGTGGGTTATATTTTCAATGTGTAGGTCCCGCATTAATTTAAACCAATAAAAGAGTGAATACTAGAGAGAGTGCTCAGAAGATAGTGTAGTTAGCATTCCTCTAACATGTTTCTTTAAATAATCAGGGAGTTTCTCTCTTTCACTGCATTTCGTTCTGCCGCTCAGCCTATTTGGTATCAATGTCTAATTACGATATCCCAAGTTGAGTTTGAGTGACAAAATCAATAAAAAGGGAATTTTCAAGTGGGCAAGGAGTCATTCCCAAAAAATCACTTTGCGGTTATTTGATCGCGATACTAAAATGTTGTTCTGTTTGAGAAGTGAAGAAAACCATTTTGTAATGGCTCTTCAACATCTAAAAGAGACTCTCGATGTCCATCAAGCCCTATTGGAGGTAGAATGAATGAGATATGAAGATGAGAACTTTAGTATTGACTCTTCATCAACTACAAACAATCATTCACAATGGGAATTTTTTAGAATCAATGATATCAAAGTAGATATTCAATATTTCAAAGTAATGTTACAACCATATGAGTTTTTGGATTGACTTCAAACAATTGAATGTGTGTTTGTGTACAAGGAGATACATGAGGATCTAAAATTAAAGATAGTCACAATCAAGATAAAGAAACACGCTTCCATTTGGTGGGAAAATCATAAAAGGAAATGTAAGGGTGAATGGTAAAGTGACATCAAGATGTGTCATAAACTAAAATGTAAGTTCTCACATCTTTATTATTATCAAGATAATTTTACTTATCTACAAAATCTTCATGAAAAGACTTTGTCAATAGAAGAATATACTAGAGAATTTGAGAAGTTGATGGTTAAATGAAATATTCAAGAAAAAGGAAAGCAAAATATTGCTTGATATATTGAAGGATTGACCACAAAATTTATCACTTAGTTCAATCCAAGAATATTGGTCACCAAATGTGTTATTCATTTGGAAATTAGGGTTGAGAAACCATTATAATAGTAATAAAAAAGCATATTCATACCATCTTTTTTCCTTAACCAGAAACCATATTGAGACTCACAATCACCAACCCACCAACCTATATCCTCATTCAAACTCCAGCATAACACAATCAAAAAGAGAAATACCTACAAAAGTGAAATCATGTGTCAAGGGTATGAACACATCACCTTAGATTATCATAATAGTAAAATAATCACCATCATCAATGATGAGATGCACACAGTTTTTGAAGAAGAAAAATAAGACTTCATGAAGAATTTGAAGGACATCAGATAGGCGAGAAAATATAAGATGAAGAACTTGTTTTCAGTGACATTCATGAAGTGTTTGAAAAAGAGTAGAAGAGTCAATATATGATGAAGAATATGTTTTGAGTGCCTCTAGTTGTTGAGGCAAAATCCCTAATTAATTTTAAAGATAATAAACCTTGATGATTAAGAAATTAATGGACTTTGATTAATATCTTGGTATTTAACTTGTGCTCTTGAGTGTTTTACTGAGATAGGAACAAAGTTTAAATTATACCAAGATTCAAGAAATCAAAGGACACTTGGTTTTATGAAATAACTCTGAGGTCAGAAAGTTAGTTTAGAATGTTGCTCAGTGAGTTGATTAGAATGTTCAAGTAGAGGTCAGAAGGTTGTTCTTATACAAGCCAAGAACCTCAAGAACATGCAAGTTATTTGTGACATGAACAAATGTCCAGAAAAATATGTTTGCATGGATCAATCAAAGCAATAATGGCATTTATAAAGTTAAATGTCAAAAAAGATATTCAATGTTCATTAAGACTATGAACATTGAAGTACTAGGAATATTCCAATGAGAATATCATCCTAGATGTTGCAATCACTGCACTTCAGTTATGTTTTCACTATTAGGATTGATTACATCAAATACAAGTCTTACAAATCATCTTAAGTGAAAACAGATGAAACATTTTGATGATCAGAATGTTCAGCTCTGCACATGCTTCATACTGTGAACAATACAGTAGGTGAAAAGTTAAAAAGCAAAGCAAAATGGAGATCTGGTCCTGATCAATCAAAGAAGGACACATATGAGATATGAAACAGTATAATATCCTTGCATATCTCATAGAAGCATGGGACTGAAGATTGTAGATCCACTACTCTCTCTCTTGCACACAATCCAATGCAGATTTGGAGCAACTTTTTCCAACAACATTTTGATGCATGTGGAAAAGTTGTTACTTATGGATATTGCCTAAAAAATCATATGAAACGCATATGACAAACCCAGAGACTCATGTGTTCATTCATATATGATGAACCCAGATGAATGTTTGATGAACATCAACATTCTGATGAAGAACACAACAACATTCTGATGGTCAGAATGTTTAACCAGAATTTCAAGTAAAAGTTTGTGGGGCCCAGAACACGTGTTATAACACCATTGGACACCCTACAACGGCTATATGAGCCCAAAAACTCTATAACTAGAGATCAAAGGCTGAGCATTACTTGCACCATTGCAAAGCATACAAGAAAACATTTGAAACGTGTTTGAAACTCTTGCAATTTGAATCGATCATCACTGAGATTCTTTATATCTTCCTGTAGTGTAAATCAATTCTTTCTGTTATCTCTTTAAAGATAAATTTTCCTTCCATTCTTCTGTTGTGTGTTTTTATAAATACTCAAACCTCATACAATTTGTAATCAAAGTCTCGTCTAACTTTAGGGGTACTAAAGTGTTAGTTTGAGCAAAGGTTGTAAAAGTCTAAGTTGCTAACTTAGCAAGAAGGTGCAAGCTTGGGAAAACTAAAGTAGAGGGGAGGATTGGAGCTTAGGAGGCTTAGCTTTTGAATTCTAAGGTAGGGGGAAAAAGGTCATGTTCACATTTAGAACCTATGAGCATTTGTTTGGTTTTGGGTCATGTTTGCTCTTGCATTTTCATGAAATTGTTATTGATTTAAGTTGAATTTCGTGCTCTATTAATTGTGGTTATTTTGAATATGTGAAAAGTGATATAATGATGTTGTTGTTGCCTGAAAACCTATGTATGTTGAAGATAAGTTGTTGTTTAAGCGTTTTTAGTTTAATTAAGTGAAAATCATGAGGTTGTTGATGAATATTGCTTAATCCATGTTCTACCACTTTGCTATGACAATGGGTAAGTGTTTGTAGTGGAATTTTTCTATTGTTGATTGGTTATGATGCTTGGGTGTGAGTTGTTATGTAAAAATGGGTTTAAGGTGATAATGCAATTAGTTGTTATTTCACGTGTTGATGATTTGAGAATTAATATGTTTGTTGATTGAATATTAATGAATGAAATGATGGTAATTTAGGAAATGAATATGTATATCCATATTTGATGTTTTAATTTCTAAATACTATTCTTAAGTTCACATCTTCATTATGTTGAATGTATATTTTACCCATTTGTGGTTGTTTGGTCGCCTACATCATTTGTGGTGTAGACATGCAGGTTGAGGACGCTTGATCAGCTTGAGTATCCGAGGACAGCTTGATGCCTATCCTCCTTTTCATGCTTTTGATTTTTGGAGTCTCAGTGGCTATGCTCTGATTAAGGTGTCTAGGAGTCTATTTATATTTACTTTTGAATTGTTACGTTTTGAGGAACCTTAGAGTTCTCATGATGATGTATATCAGATGTTGAGATGATAACTTTATGATGTTTTATGTTGTGATTCCGCTGTGACTGTTTTATGAGTATGCAAAGTTTATGTCTATTTTGGATTAATGATGAAGTAACATCTTGAACCTTTGTGATTATTTGATGAATTATTATTTAAATGTCGTATTAGGGTTTGGGGGTGCAACAGAAAACAAACAAAAAACACTTTTTACCCACATCTGGGTGCCTGGGGCACACTCAGGGGCGCCTGAGGTAGCAAGGAATGTTGTCCCAGGCGCATGGGTGAATAGTACAGGCGTGAGGGCGCCTGAGGTAGACCCTTGGGTACAATTTCTTGCGTTTTCATTCCATTTTCAACCGTTCTTCCGTCTGAAAACTCCTAGGAACTTGAAATGAATTTTCTTCACTTTGTATTGAGTTCAACAACCTTCTAAGAACCCTTGATCTTCAATTCCATATCCTTGATCCTTCACGTGATGTTTGGATTTGTCGATTTACATGATTCCTCACTACAAAACACTCAAAACACCTATGGGGTTGCATGATATAGGATAAAATTGAATTACAATGGCTCAAGCGAAAACAATACAATATGTTCCTTAAAACTCTTCTATCTCTCATCTTATTTGCCTTCAAATTAAAAGAAAAGTACTAAAAAACATAGTCAAAATGTCATATGAAGCTCTATCATCACCCATCCAGTTCCATAGCCACCTTGTAAATATCTTAGTTTGAATTTTTCCCTTGGATGCCTTTGGATTCAACAACCGAAGAATTCCAAAATAGTTGTCGTATGCATGGTTTAGAAAATGGCTCATTTCATTATATGATAGATGATTACTAATGTTGTCCTAAGGGAAAAGAAGAAAATCTTGACACCAAGAAGAGTATCCTCCAATCGGGGAGAATGATAGAGAATGATATGGAACTTTAAACGAATATATAATATAATAGAACTATATAAAAGTATTATTAAATTAAGAAATAACTACTCAAATGACCTTAATATCTCAAGATTTGTCTAGCTACATGAGCTAGAGTATCTTAAGAAATTTCTTGTAATCAAGTAGTTGCATTAAAATCTTCACTATCTATCTATTTTGTCACGTAAAACCCAACAAAAATAGTATAAATAGGACTCATCACCAAGAGTTTTAGCATTCAAAAAATTGTACTATTAAGAAATTTTCTTTCTATCTCTCTACTTTTAATTCTTGAAAATTAAATGTTTTCTTTTAGTCCCTATTGATGGACGCATGAAATTAGCTGAGATTTGGTTGAGTTTCCTCAAATATGATTCCACTTGATTCATGTGAATAATGTTGAGGGAGAAACTATGTCCCTCAACTGTAAGATCCCATCACTTCTCCATATAATAGGATAATATATTTCTTTGAATATATTCCATTTATGCCTTTAGTAAACTCTTCACCTTCTATGTAAACTAACTAGGAAAGTTCTACATATATTGAAGCAAAGAGATAGAGCTTCAATAAAAAGCTCTTTCCCTTCAAGAGGTTCAAGCTTCAAAGAGAATATGGAAGTGCCAAAGAACTGCTTTCAGCGAAAGATGCGTTGCCACTTCAAATATTATTGTCCTAAGCTACATAATGATAAGCCTAGAAAGGACAACTTCAACAAAAAGGTCAAGAAATTCTAATGGCTACATGGGAAGATCTTGATGAAGAATAGGAGAATGATGAAGAAGCAACTTTGGCACTTATGGAAACATCTTGACCTGATTCAGAATCTGACATTGATAATGATGATGACGTATTTTTTTAAGACTTGCTAAAGAAATTTTAAGGTAAAACCATAAAATATAATGTTTTAC
>Ga0315914_1004599_pt1 | contig 20555 bp, 17 predicted proteins | sample MpolenodulesMG_FD_203920 | JGI IMG/M metagenome (GOLD analysis project Ga0315914, IMG submission 203920) | Medicago polymorpha root nodule microbial communities from Los Angeles, California, United States - elongated nodules | ecosystem: Host-associated > Plants > Roots > Nodule | place: USA... | reverse complement strand
AAATAAATTCAAATAAAGTGAATTCGAATAAAAGTTGCGTATTAAATAAATAAATTCGAATAAAGACTAATTAAACTTAGCGTGAATTCGAATAAAAATTATGTATTAAATAAATAAATTCGATTAAAGTGACACAATTACACAAAATCAATTACATTACATTCTCCCTAAATATATGTGGTATCATCATGAAGTTGTATTTAAATTTAATTCTTGAAAGTTTGTCGAAAATGTCGGAATTTAAGTGTCGTATACTTAGTGTAAATATTTGCAAGTCAGTTTGAAATCACAAAAGAATGAAGAGAACAACACATGTATTCTACAAAATCATCTATATACGTTTTCACATCGAATTCTCTCATATAAGATGAGTTATCACAGAAAGGAATGCATTTCAAGAGGTTGCTTAGAGTTGAATCTTACTGCCCTGTCAACTAGCAAGTTTCAATTGACAGAGGAGCACGATTCAATTCAAAGAAACATCTTAGAAGTGTATTCCCTTCATCACATAAAGGAATGCATTCCAAGAGGTTGTTTTGAAATCAATCTTACTACCCTGTCAACTGACTAGTTTCAATTGACAGAGGAGCATGATCCAATTCAAAAGAACCCCTTAGAGGTTCATTCCGATCCGTGACACTCAACATATACGAAGGAATTCGATGTGAAAACCTATATAGTTGATTTTGCAGAATACATGTTGTGTTCTCTTCATTCTTTTGAATTTTCAGACAGACTTGCAAACCTTTACCCTAAGTATACGACACTTCAATACCAACATCTTCAGAAAACTAACAAGAATTAAACTTAAATTCCAACAAAATAAAGACACTACATAATAATGATGCTACCTAATCATAATCTTCAGGCGGAATCAAACTGTTGAGAATATCTTCAGGCGATCTCAGCAACGTGACAAACATATTGATCCACGAGAACATGTTGTGCTGCCAAAAAATCGAGAACATGCTCCTCACGTCGTCGTCGTTCTTTAATTCTAGCCGACTGAACGTTATTCTCCCGTCGTCCAACGTTGGACGTTCATACCAAATGTATTCCACCCTCCTTGTATCTCCGAGGTTGAGTCCTTGGTTGATTTCTTTCAATTGATCCTTGAGACCTTTTAACGTAACATTAATGTACCGAACCTTGAACATCTGAGGATTTCCACCATTGAAGCATATGCAAACACTGAACAAATCGGTCATTGTTTCAAACCTACACCATAAAAAATTAAACAATCAATGAAAAATCATTCAAACACTTGGAGTGCAAATTATAAATAAACCCTAAAACTCATAACTACAACATAAACATGCAAACATCTAAACAATTAAGCAATATAAGTCATTTACATGTAACATTGTATCATTTCTTGCAAAATAAATCAAAATTTAAACAAAACCCTAAAACTAAAAAAATCAAATTTAAGAGAAAAAATCTAACATTTCAACATAAAAAGGTTAATGGTGTTTGATTATGAAAACTTACTTGTTATTGGAGTGTTGTATGATTTGAAGTTGAAGAAATTTCGGATTTGGGTGTTTTGAGAGAGATTTTAGGATTTTACATGGGAAATTAGGAAATGAGGTTATGCCTGCATTTAAAACATCACACAAAAATTAACACTAACGTGAGTTAACTCACACATGGTAATATTGGAATTTCAGTTGGGAATGAGCAAAAACAGTTGGATAAAGAGCAGAATTCAAAAATGAACATCAATATTTAACGTGGAAAACCCTCTAATAACGAGGGAAAAACCACATGACAAACTCCGAAAAATATTCCACTATATTAAAGAATATTACAATATATTCTCCACTCTCTTACACGCACAAGAGATACAATATAGTGTTTATAATGAGACTCACTCCTATTCAAATGTTATTATTTTATAGCACCTAAAAATTATAGAGATGATACCTACCTGATATATTTTCCCACACTCTAGATTTACCCAACACTCTAATTTTCCGTTCACACACTTCTACACACAAAAGCAATTTGTATTTTCACTTCTGCTTCAATACTAAAGCTTTGTATTTTCTTTGAGCTTTGGATAATTTTCTTCACATGCCAAGGCCTCTATTTATATATGAAATGTGGTATTGTGAATTCAATTTTCCTTTGTCAAATGATCCTGCAAGTCAAATGTGAAATCTGCATCACATTTGCTTTTCAAAGATATCAACCCGCAAGCTACAACATAGCCTCACCGTAGAAGAAGATTTTACATCATGCATTTAATGCATAGTTGAAACGTTGGCAATTGCTTGTATCAATTGTCTTTGTTCGGACATTCCTCTATACACTGGGCCCTAACAATTATTGAACCCATTTGAAGAGTAAAATTGGAGATCAATATCGGATGCTAGTAGTATTCACTCCTATAACCTTAGAGGCTTTCCTTAAAAAAGAACGTTAAGGTGCGTTTATTCTACTTAAAAGTAAATATCGAACAATGCAAAACACAACAACATGACATAAGGCAGAACAATACATGATAAACTTATATGATATCGAATTTGGTCTTATACGATTTTTGATGGACAAAAGACTATTTTTGTATTTTAGACAACTCGTAGTTGAGACAAAAAATTATATTGTGGTTTAATGAAGGATAATAATTTCAGTTTTTGTCGTGTCTCTTACCTCCAATTTGTCATGTTACTATAAAACATGTAAATATTATAAAAATGTTATACAAATATTATAAAATATTATACAATTGCAGTTGTCATGCAACTATAAAAATATGGTCACACAAACCATATATTTAATTAACTGAAATTTTTCAGAGTGAGCATGTTAAGAGTGTACTTATCATTACTTTATCCTTTATTTGTTAGGAGATCAAACGCAGTGTTAGAGGCTTATATGTCATTTTAATATTTTTTTATATGCACCTTGTGGTCATTTTCTAGTGCTATTCTACAAGAAGATGGTCATTTTAATTTCTTTTATATGCACCACAGTCTACGGAGGTCGATTAGTTCGCACGTTTCTCACGCATTCAATGAAATTGATATTTATATTTCCTCGTGGGTTTTTTTCTTTCTAACATTTGAAAAAGAAAAAACTCTTTCCTCCTTATCTTTTCCTTTACCTTTACCTTTGAATTTGCATCAAGATATAAACACCGACATTCAATCACAGTTAACTACATAATTCATGCAAGGTACTTTGTATAAAGGAGTTTTGGATCCTATAAATACCCTTTATATATTTCTAACTCCTACATCAAGAACCACCAAAGTTACTACACAAAAATGAAGATAAAGTCCATTTTCCTCCTCCTCCTCTTCCTCCCCTCCTTAACCTTCTCTCTTTCTCCGCCACCACGCCCACGCCTCTGCCACCCAGATGACGAAAAAGTCCTCCTCAAGATCAAAGATCACTTCCACAATACAAGCCTCTTCTCAACCTGGATCCCACACACAGACTGTTGCAAATGGCGTATAGTCTCATGCAAGAAAATCCCAAAAACAACCATCCATCGTGTCAACTTCCTCGAGATAGATGGCGCTGATGATCTTGTCGGTACAATCCCGCCCCTCATTGCCGATCTACCTTACCTCGAGACCCTCATTTTCCGCCTCCTCCCTAACCTCACAGGTCCTATTCCTCAAGCCATTGCTAGACTTCCTCACCTTAAATTTGTCCTCCTTAATTGGAACAGCCTAACTGGTCCTATCCCTGATTACTTTAGCAAACTCACCAATTTAGCCACCTTAGGGCTTAATAACAACCATTTAACCGGTCCAATTCCCGCTTACCTCGGCCGCCTTCCTAAACTTCAAGGACTAGACTTGTACGACAACCATTTAACCGGTCCAATACCAGACAGCTTCGGATCATTCAAGCCTGGTTCTCAGGTCACCTTGTCCAACAACTTGTTATCAGGGCCAATCCCAAGATCGTTGGGCACAGTTAATTTTAGTATTTTCGAGGCTGCTGGGAACCGGTTGACCGGTGATGCATCGTTCTTGTTCGGGAAAAGTAAGACTGAGTTGGCTCACCTGGACTTGTCGCGAAACAAGTTATCGTTCGACCTTGGTAAGGTGGTGATGCCAGTGGGACAACTCAACTCGAATTTGCTGGTCTTGCGGTTGGAAAATAACATGATATATGGAAAGTTGCCAGCTTGGTTAGGCCAAGTGCCAGGGTTGTACGACTTCAATGTGAGCTACAACCAGCTTTGCGGTCCTATACCGACAGTTGGAGGGAAGTTGCAAGGGTTTGATCCATCGGCATTTTCGCATAATAAGTGCTTGTGTGGTTCTCCTTTGCCCCCTTGTAAGTGAGTAATTAGTACTCTCTCGGTTACACATTTATCAGCCTCATTTGACATGGGTCGTCATTTGTAAGAAAATGTGTTAAAATTAAAATAATAGTAATAATGTTGGGTGTGGAACTCTTTTTTGAGCAAGGGTAATATGAGATCCTATCTTGCTTCAAGGAAGTTTGTTAGGATTCTCTTTCACTAATTTCAAGTATCCAAACGGAAGATGAGGGATAAGCAACATTTGAATGACATATCCATGAGCAAAAGAAATAAGAAGGCAATGAAAATGACATTTCTTGCTCAAATACCTTAATTGCAAGCAATTTATAACTATTACTAGATAAAGAAAATTGGCATTTCTTACTAAATACCATGATTAGCCCAAGCAACCTAATCTAATATAATATGCAAAAGTCGATGACAATCTTATATATAAAACTTATTAAGTTTTTAAACAAATTTTTTAAGCCAAAAAAATTGGAAAAAAATTGTTAGGAACTTCCAATTTTTTTGCCTTTTTTTTCTTTATTGAATAAATGATCTTCAAAATATCTTATTTATAAAAGTTGTTAAGTCTTTTAATCAACTTTTTGGAGCCAAAAAGTTGTTGCAAATTTCCTTCTTAATTTTATTTTGGTAAGAAATCGATCTCATATCTTATTTGATGTGGAAATCGGAGAAAAATGATATTTATTATGTGTGTAGTGTACAAGTTGTGTGTTAACGAGTTAGTACTTCTCATTTGCATTGTCCGGGGATTTAGTCGGATATCTGGAGGATGAAAGTTCCTCCATAGGTGAAGTGACAGTTCTCACTTGCTAGGCTGATGAGTATGGGTTGTGTCATATCCCAACTTTTTACCTAAGGTCTCAATGTCACGTGTCCTCCGATCCGGATTAGTCTCTGACTTTTCAGTGAAAAATTCGGCAGAGAGGTATTTTAAAATACCTCATTTTTTTGTTTCGAGTTGGGCCCTCTTCTCTCTTAATTTTTTATTTTTATTTTTATTTTAAATCTCCACCTTTTATTCTTTTTTAAAATCATTTTATTTTTATTTTATTTTAATTTTTAGTTCTGATTAGTCTTTATTTATTGAATTATTTCTTTTTTTGTTTTGTCCAAAAATATCAAGGTAAGTCCAAAAAGGTTCCAACCCAAAAATCACGGCCTGTTCACACGCCTATCAATCCAAATCCAGCCTCATCTGCAACACATTTACAGGAACAGAAACCTTGATCCCAATCCAAAATCACAGAATTCGTGCTCTTTATTAACAAACCTTAGGTCCAGTCCTGGGGATATAAATAACGCCTGCAACACACAAGTTAGTGGAGCCAAAAATTTCACAAAAAGAAACCTGCAAAATAGAAACGCAATTCACAGAGAAAGTCCCATTTTTCAATCGTTCTTTTTCAAACCGAGGAGGCCAAAAAAGAATTCATGAAACATTCATCAGATTCGTCAACCTGCAATCAAATAACACACAATCGCAACACAAACAATTGTGACAGAAATCAAAAGCTGTCCCAATCGTTCAAACTGTGATCAACCATCATCAACATCGAAACCCATCACTGCTAGTAGCATAACACGCATAAACCTCCCAAAACATAAAAAAAGACCCAAACACCAATCACGATAACAGCAAGGCGCACGATCACAAACGCAACCCGTTTTACACAAAACCCTCATAAAACAACCAACACCAGAATCGACCCACAATAATAAACCGATCGACCACCGTCATATTCCAACGTCAAAAACTTCTACAAAAATCACAAGGTTGTACCTGAACTGTAACCCAAACGGCGAGCCAATTCATAAATCGGTCTTGTTTCCAGAATCATAAGGGAGGCTCATTAAACACGTACACAAAAAGACGATTCCAAACGAATCCAGACGAAGCATAGACAAAAGGTAGTTTCTTTTTCATTTAAATCATAGATTTAGGGATATAGGTTGATGTTTTGAATTTTTTGGGGTTAGAGACGAGTAGAGAAGAAGTAGGGATCGAAAAACGTAAAATAAAAAAAAGAGAAAAAGTGACCTTTTTAGGTCCGACGCGGTGGCGCCGCCACTCCAGTCGGCCAACCATCGCGCGGGAAAATGCATGTCCCATCGGAGAAGACAAAGAAAAATAGACAGAAGGGAGAGAGTTTAGGATGTAGAGAGAGAGAGAAAGAAAGGGTTAGAATGAATTTTTTGGGTTGAAATATTTATTTATACTAACCATTAACCCGACCCACACAAACTTGACCCGCTCCAACCAATAAACCGACCCATTGGGCTTCCCCTTTAGGCCCAGCTGTGCGCCCCATCTCCCTCATTACAACATTTCTTGCATTTTATCTGCATGCTATTCACACACCCGCTCCAACCAATAAACCGACCCATTGGGCTTCCCCTTTAGGCCCATCTGTGCGCCCCATCTCCCTCATTACAGCATTTCTTGCATTTTATCTGCATGCTATTCACACACCCTTATGACTGTTAACACCCCCTCTGCATTCATTTTTTTTTTTTACTATATCTTGTTTAATTCTCTCATGCCTTTTTCATTATTGCATTTTAATTTTGCTGCGTTTTAGGTCATTTTATTTCTACTCGTTACATTTCATTTTTATTATTAGCACTTTAATTATCATTATTTATTTTCCAGTAATCATACAATATAATAAAGCAAGGTTAGTTTTTGGACAAGTATGATATTTGTCGTCTTCTAAGAGTATCCTTCCTTAATACTCTTCCTAACTATTGCTTAATAAGGAAACTATTGTATTTCTTTGTTTTTTTATTTAACTAATTAAATTTAAGAATAACATTGGTAGCTGTCTATTACTAATTGAGAATTTGGAACTTTCAACTTGGAACACCACAAAATTAAACTATTGGTGGACATCTTTTTGCTTTCCAATGTGTAACTGGGAGTTTAATGAAATGTTTTAGTTTCCAATGTAAAATAGCCCAATTTAGTGCTCTTGCTTACAAGTTACAAAGTAGTACATTAAAAAGTTCTCTGACCATTTAGCATTACGTTCTACTTTGCCATTCTTCACATTGTTTCTCTTTTGTGCTTCTATTTCATCTTTCTTTTTTTCACATCAGTTCTCCACCTTCTTTCTCACTTTCATTTTTGTTACTATCTTCTTTGTTTGCTAGCTGGGAAATTATTGTGGAAATTTTTCTCTGTTTTTTGTTGTCCTTTACAGGTTCTATTTATACCGGAAGATTCTGGGTTAGGGTTTGTTTGTAAAGTGCAGAAAATTTGTGGCTTTCGGATGATAAGAATGATTATGTTCCTGGACTTGGGGATGGGATGGAAAAGAAACGTGCTTGCTGCAGATGAGGCGCGTGTGAGCTGTCTCTTCGGATTGGGACAATTTTTTTTTTGGACTTCTCTCTTAATAATAACAAAAACAAATAAAATTTGGACTTATCTGGACACTTTGGACAAAAAGAAGTAATTAAATCAAAAATTAAAAAGAAATAATGATTAATCAGAATAAAATTAAAATTAACAAAAGAATAAAATAAAATTAAAATTAATTAAAAATGAAATTAAAATTAAAAAATAAACATAAAAATAAAGAGAGTAGAGGCCCGACTCGGAACCAAACATGAGGTATTTTAAAATATCTTCCTGCCGAAATTTTTACTCAAAAATCAAAGATCGATTAGGGTCAAAGGGCGTGTGGTTCTTAGGTCAAAATTTGGGGTATGAGAGATGAATATGTAGTAGATTGTTGAGGCACACGTTCATACTCCATGCAGTATATTTCTTGAGTTGAAGCTCTCTATTTTTGAATTTACATTTGCACCTATTATTGCATGGTGTTCATGAATTCACGATTGATTTATTTCTTCTCACAGACCGAGAGTCTTCATTTATATAAGGAAGCTTTGTTATCTTTGAAAGCTCTTAACAATGGAAATTTCAATTGTAAGTGTTTAAGTCCAAGATTTTTATACCAAATAAAACAGCATGGTGTACAATGTTTTATTTTGGACGTAGAGCAAGCACGATATATCTGATTTTGATTCTATAAGATGTTTTTATACGAAACATATTTTACAAAATTTTATAAGGAAAATGCTAAGTGTAGTCGATTCAAACATCACGATAACTTTGCGATTGAATTGGGACCTTTTTAGATCTTTATCTTCTACTTCTATTATACGATATGTCTACGATCGTCGACCACTTCACCTTTTCATGCCAATTAACGTTAGTGACACACCTATTATTAGAGTAGAGTTCTGCCATAAACATTTGACTTAATTTGCGATCATATTTGTTTTGCGAGATATATTATCATTCATTTTGTAAGTATTACATGTAGTATTTGTTTCTATCATTCATGCACCCCGTACGATGCACGGGTATACACACTAGTTAATTTGTACATTAGGCTTGAATGTAAATAATTCATGCATTTTTTAGTTTAGTTTTATCATTTTGCATAGTTTGTAGTTTATTTTAGGCCAAATACCTTCCCGGGTCCTTTAAGTTTCATGTTTGTTTCAGATAGGTCCTTTAAGTTTCTAAGGTTTCAGATAGGTCCTTTAAGTTTCTAAGGTTTCAGATAGGTCCTTTAAGTTTCGAGTTTGTTTTGGATAGGTTCTTTAAGTTTCTAAGGTTTCATATAGGTCCTTTAAGTTTCGTGTTTGTTTTCAATAGGTCCTTTCTATCGACCTCCGTTAAGCCAAAGTTGATATGTCTGTTAAACCAAAGTTGATCTGGTTGGCGAAAAAATTGATGCCAAATGTCAGAGAGAACCACCTCACCCACTTAACAGACATATCAGTTTTGGCTTAACGAAGCTTAACGGATGTTGACAACAAGGACCTATCCGAAACAAACTCAAAACTTAAAGAACCTATCTGAAACCTTATAAACTTAAATGACCTATCTGAAACCTTATAAACTTAAATGACCTATCTGAAACAAACGTGAAACTTAAAGGACCCAAGGAGGTATTTGGCCTTTATTTTATAGCATGGACTTTAGAATGTACATTTAGGCTTAATGTAAATTTATTATGCATATTTATTTTTCCGCAGACCTTAGAATGTATATTAGGTTTAATGTAAATCATTTATGCGTGTGTGTGCGTGCGTGTGTTTTATTTTTATGCTTCTAGTTTAGTTAAAGGTTCTTTTGTGGTGATCTAACGTCACCACAAAATACCTGCGTTTTATTTTCTTGCTTCGTTAGTTGTAAATTTAATTTAACGCAAATAACCACAAAATCACAAAAACATTTTTCATAATAAACTTTGATTCAAAAATCAAGTGATCCTTTTTATTATTTTTTTTCTTAATCAAATGTCTAAACAATTTAATTTTATCATGAGTAATTTCTTTCAAATACTAAAAAATACAAACAAGCATATTTCACCATTTGGCTTTTTACTTTAAAAACTTTTTTTTTTCAAAACTAATAAAAAACACAAAACCAATCAAACATCGATTTCTACCCCAAACTACGAGGTTTTGATCCCTCACGGGTACGTAGGCAAAGGACTTTGTCCTTCCAAATCATAAAAAATGTAAATAAAAACACTTTCTTTTTCTTTTAATCATCACTCTAATTTTTTTCTAAGCAAGCAAGTTATAACGCATTTAAATAAAATCAAGAGGTTCCCGTAGGATACTACGGACATAAAGGGTGCTAATACCTTCCCTTTGTGTAACCAACCCCCGAACCCTAAATCTTTTTAAAATATGGGGTAGTTTGAACTTTTTTCCCTTTTCTTATAAAATTAAATGTTCAGTCGTGAAATAAAAAGTGAGTCAAATGCTAATCAAATAGCATTGATCTCCGAAAAATGACGCGACACGTTGTTTGCCGACTCGAATACATCTACAAAATAAAGGGGTTCAATGTCCAACAAATTGCGTTAGTTGTAATTCTATCCATGAAGACCTTGCACATATTGCTTTTGATTGTCTTTTTGCGGTGCAAGTTTGGAAAATGGCCAGGCTTTGGAATGAGGTAAATCACGTGATTCTTATCACAAACTCGTCTATATATGCTATATTTTCCTTGTTGAAAATTCATCACAGGAACATGTTCAATGTATGACAATTATTTTTTGGAGTATCTGGAAGCATCATAACCTTAAACTTTGGAAGAATGAAAATGAGTTAATTGCAAATGTTGTCGATAGATGACGTTAGCTTACAAAAGACGAGCAGTCTGCTAATACTTCTCAAACTGCAAACAACCACCATCAAGCTCCTCCAGTTTTGCGCACAAGGAATGCAATGTCGTTAAGTTCCTTCTCAGGTGTGGCTTCTGATGTGCGTTGGTAGTGCCTGCAATAATGTAGATTTAAATGCAACATAAATGCTTCCTTTTCATATGTTTAGAATCGTAAATGTATTGACATGTGTGTGTGTTACGATGATGGAGCTTTTGTTATGGCGAAAACTATGAGTGTTTTTAGTTGAAGCGTTGAGTTTGATTTATACTTTAGAAAGGTTGAATGACATGAAGTTGGATAAAGTTGATTATATATGAAGTATATTCTGAAGCAACTAATGATGTTTTTTACTCCAACATGTCTTATGTCTCTGAATTCAGTCAAATCAATTTTAGAGTGTGACTTTCATACTTTACAATTTTTTTGGTGGAGTTCAACATGCGACAACCAAATGAGGTAGCTCATGGTCTAACAAGAGAAGTTCTATTGTGAGCTAGCTCCACTATTTATTTTAAGAAATAAGAAAGTCGAGAATGTGTTTGGTTGATGTCTATGATTGAATACATAAAGAAACTTGCAGTTTGTCTTCTGGAAGAGTGACTGAAACAGTCGTTTATGAATATGATACCATGTGCATTGCTCAGTTGAATGGAGGTGATCTTAAGAATAACGATTGTATAAGTCATCAACATATTTGTTTGTGTGATAATTTTGTAGACCTTTTTTAAAAGAGTCACTCCCAAGCAAAATTTTTGAACATATGATACAAAAGATTGATCTTCATCATCTCAAAGATGATTGTTTGGTTGAGGGAGATATATAAATATATCTTGCACTCTTTTTCCTTCACCATGGTTTTGAGGTCCATTATTTTTATTGCGCTGATTTTTTTTTTTTTGTGGTCGAAGTTTGAACCTCAAATCTTACATATATTATGTATTGTCACAAGCTCACGAGGACTGTGCTAATGCTTTTAGTTTATGAACGACAATTTTTAGAAAATTTCAATTAGAATTAAGTTGATTTTGTTAGAATTGGTTTTATAGGTTATAAACATCTTAATTTAAAAATAAAAAAATAGTATAATATTTTAAAAAGAGGGAAAATAGTTTTTTATATTGGTACGAAGTCTTGTTAAGAAGAATTTATGTGTATCCATTTCCCAAGAACAGACCTTTACAACACTCTCACCCAACTCATCAGAGAAACTCAACCATCACCACCACCACCACCACCACCGCAAGATGCCATCTCAGGTTAACTCCGATATCCCACCTTCCTCCGCTTCCGTCGTCATGCTCTCTGCTCCCGACACCCAGGACAACCCTCAAGAAGCCTTTCACACTCCGCCGGAACAACCCTCACTTCATTCTTCCGACGTCAATGCTATTCCTCCCTCTGCTGGGTCCCAGGAGTTAAATGATCCTTCTCGTATTTCGGAGTTGTTGGATGAAATAAAGAGGTTTTCGGAAGAGTTACAGGTGAAAAGATTGAAATTAGGGTTTGAAGAAGATTTTCCTCAGTCTGCTGGGTCCCAGGTATTCGTTGATTCTTCTGAAATGGAGTTGTTGGATGCTGCTATAGATAATTCCGCTGTAGAGTGTTCAGAAGTGTTGCCGGTGAAAAAATTGAAATTAGGGTTTGGAGAAGATTTTTTGTCTGTGAAGGTCGATGATTCTTGCATAGATATTCCAATGGACAAAAACTCTGTCCCAAAGGAAAATGTTGTTCAAAAGGCTGGTGGTAACAAGTCGATTTATGAGATTGGAGAAGGTTCTGGAAAGGTTGGAGAAGTTTCTGAAAGCTTGACTGTGTTTGATGTATTGAAATATCTTGCTAGTACTGCTAATAAAGTAGAAGATGATGGTCTTACTTTGTTGGAAACTCTTAAGCGTGCCGGTGTTAAATTTCCTCGTCCAAGTTGGTGGTCGGACGATATGAAATCTGAACTCTTCAACTTTGATGATGAAGAGCAGAGGAAGTGAAGCTCTTCAGTGATCCATTTTTTGAGGGTATTGATGGAGGATTCCCTTGCACTTTAAATTGTCTTTTGATGTTTAACTAACTATGATGTTGTGTATGGTAGGGTTCTAATTTCTATCATGTTTTGTTTTGAATGTTGTCTAACATTTGTAACTGTGGTTCTGAACTTTAGTTAATATTAACCACCTTATGATTATGATCTAAATTTATATATGCTCTTGTAGAGGATTTCCAAAATTTGTTTCATGTGCTACCAAATACATAGACCTGATAATGGTGGACTTGGTGTATTGGAAAGCATTATATGACACAACAATGTGATAACAATGCATATCATTATTATTTTTTGTTATTATTTATTAAGATGCTTCTTAGATGCATCAATTGAAAATGAAGTTTGTGTCATATTTTGTAAGTTAAAAAACTTCATTATCTATAGGATCCAATCGAACACATGCTGACCAAGTGATTGAATTGAATTGGGTAGTATAAGGCATAATGCTCCTAACCTTTGTTGCACGGACACTTCTGATTGAAGGTATGTCCCGGTGTCCGACATGTATTGTGTCTGACACCGACACTTGTGGTTACATTGAATTATGTCATTTTTTCAAAGTTTTATCCGTGTCTGTCTCAGTGTCATGTCCGGTGTCCGTGTCCGTGCTTCATAGCTCCTAACACACAAGTCTTGTGTATTTGTTGTGTAAATTGTCACCCCTGCTCATGGATAGCATTAAGTTCCTGAACTGGTAGTCTTGTAGGGTTAAGTAAAAGTATTTGGAAATGCTTTGCAAAATGGGTAGGTTGGTAAGTCAACAGAAGAAGGATGGATCATCCACATAAAGTAGCTTTCCCAAGGGATCTCATTCTAGTTGAAGATTTTTTAGGTAGTTTTGAACAACCAGAAAAATTCCCGTTCTGTTTTATCAGCCCCAGCAATTCCTATAGCCTTTATAATCCATTAACTCCACATGGGGTTTATGGAAGCAGGGTGGCAAGAGTTGATGGATATATGCCAATAATATAGTGCCTTACTGGTCAAGGCATATAACTCTGAAGCTCCTGAAGGCCAAAGAGATGTATGTTGTAACCATTGATAGTTTGGATGCAACTAAACTGCTTCTGTTTCGACCTTGTGGTCACACGCCCCTAACTAAAGATATAATAATGTCTAGACTCTAGATGCATTCTGTGCAGTTTATACCTTGCAAATCAAAGTTTGACTGTTGGTACCTTTAGGACTGGATTGGAGATGTAATAAAGCTATAAACGAACATTTTGTTTAATAGCTTATGAATTTGAAAGAATTCTTCATCACGTATCGTAACATTTGGACAGATATTTTAAGGTGGAATATAACAAAGTAGCATTTTTATAAAATTCAATTAGATGTTTGTGTAGTTCTTTTTTGACGACATTGTCATTGCGCTTACTCAGTAAAGTGTACATTATCCAAATTTTAAGCTCAACAGGCTTTGGTGAAATGTATATTTGATATCTAAATAACCATGCTTGTCACTCTTTTATTGGATGAAATCAAGATGTGTCCCACCACTTTGTGTGAGTTATATTTCCAATGTGTAAACCCACAATGATTCAAACCAATAAAAGAGTGAGTATTAGAGAGAGTGTTCAAAAGAGAGTATTGCTAGCACTACTCATATTATAAACACCTATTTCGAGATAGACCTCTGCGATACCTTCACCAAATACATCCAATGAGGGATGGAAACAACCTCTTTCGAATATTAGAATAAAATGTACTTCTAGAAAAAAAACATGTGAGCAAAAGGTAGTGCCCTTATTATTTATAGGCTTCAGACGAACAACTTTTAAGGGTTAGAATCAGTGACTTGAAGTTGTATCCGATGCCATGAAGTGTTTAATATCCCTCTCAAGTTCCAGATATCTTCAACCTTTTCAGGTTGAACATTTCCTGCTGAATCCACCTGCAAATCAGCCCCAAAGTATTCATTAGATATTATAAGAGATCATTTCTTACTTTTATGATGTTTTCTGAAACATTATACAAATCATTAAAGGATTCCACATTCCTAATTGTAAACCCCTATATTTTAAATTTCAATTTCTATGTTAGAAAATGATTTTTACATAAGTGAGAGAATGATAATATAATATGATTAAGACTCTAATTTCCTCACAACAAGGGATTCTAATTTCCACATCAAAAAAACTAACACTAATTCATGCATTTATGATATAGAAAATACTTTCATGCATTCTACGATTTGAATAATTCCCCATTGAGAAATGATATGCTATATCAAGATATTTAATTTAAGATTTAAAGGATAGTCCTCTAAACCAATTTTACACTGACATCCAATGAAAAATCTATTATTTTGCCACATCATTTCACTTTTGTACAAGTGTTTTGAAAATAATGATATGGCATGAAAAAATGGTGGCCTTTTATTGAATGTCCTTGTAAAATAATTATTGTCCCTCAAAACACTAAAAATAATTCTCATAACCAAAAGACCATTTTACCCTTGCTCACCAAATGACCAAGCTACCCTTGAGTCTGAATGACTAAAATACCCTCTTTAAGCCAATATCTACTAATCCCAGATAAAATACACGCAGAGACAATTAATCACATACAAGCACATATAAACACACATAATAATTAATTAAAAATAATTCTAGTGAAAATCGGGTTGTTACAAAAAGTCTGATGAAAGCCAAAATTATGCAAAAGTTTGAGCTAGAAGTCCCAATTTAAGGTGTCAAAAGCCTTTGAGACATCAATTTTCATAGCCAAGTTACCACCAAAACTTTTCTTGTCCAAAACATTAATGGCTTCATAATCAAGTGTTATACAATATTTAATGTTCCTGCCTTTGATAAAGCCCTTTGGTTACTTTGAAATCAAGTTTGGAAAAATTTGTGAGAGCCTCTTTGCAATAACTTTCGAAATAATTTTGAACTTAAAATTAGCAAGTGCAATAGGTCTAAACTAATCAATACTATCAGCATTTTGATTTTTAGGAATAAAAATGAGGGTGTTTACATTGTAGTTGGGAAGCAGCCATCCAGTTTGAAAGAATTCTAGCACTACAACATACACATCTGTTTTGATTATTTCCCAGTGGAATTGGAAGAAGCTTGCTCCAAAGCCATCAGTACATGGAGCCCCATCATGATTCTGCAGACTTAACTTCATCTTCAGAGGGAATCATGATCAGCAGATTATTTGTAGTAATATCAATTAAGTTTGGAATTACTTCATCAACAAGTAAAGGGTCCTGCAAACAATGGTTATTAGAAAGAAGAAAACAAATTATGATAATAATTAACAATGTGGTCAGAAACTCTTTGTGGATCAGAGATTATCTCATCTTGATTTCTGATGGAGGTTATTAATTTGGTTTTGTTTTTTATTTTTGTCACTCTATGAAAATATTGAGTATTTCTATCCCCATTCAAATGCCGCCTAATTCTAATTTTTTCCAGCCAGAATATTTCTTGTCTATGCAAGGCTTCATCAAGTTTTATCTGAGCATTCTTCTCTTCAAACACGAGTTAATCATTGTGGCCACTGATATGTATTTGATTTTGGATTTCTTCTAGTTTTTGTTCATTATCCTTAACAAATGAATGAACATTTCCAAAAACCTCTTTATTCCATACTTTAAGCTTAGCTTTCAGAGACTTTAGCTTAGAACTAAGAACAAACATTGGGATTCCCACTATATTCTCATTCCAAGATTCAGTGATAAGATCTTTGCAACCAGCATGAAGGGTCCAGGCTTTAATGAATTTAAAACTAGAAGCAAATCTAATGTCATCTGATCTAACTTCTAAAAGTAGGGGGTAATGGTCATACTTGTTTCTAATAAGAGGTTAGCAAGTTATGGATCTGCAGCTATCCAACCATTTCTGATTGTAGATTGTTCTATCCAACCTTCTTTTAGTGTGTCTTCTTCCGGACGTCCCATTTTCCCAAGTGTAAGCAGCTCCCCTAGTTGGAAGGTGAATCAAATCAAAAGCACAATTAAAATCTCCAATAAAGCACCATGGAGCATCAAAATAAGCTTGAAGGGAATTCAGTTTGGCCCAAAGGGTTTTTTTTGTTAGGGTTGCTAGTAGATGCATAGATAGCATAAAAACACGTAGTAGTGTTGTTAATCATCAAAGTAAAACTTACTTGTTGGTCATCAGAGTCAATCACAGTAGGGTCAAGGTTAGAAGCACAAATACACCAAAGGTTTGGCAAAAGGTTTAATTTAGTGTTAAGGGAAAAAATCTTAAGGCCCAATCTGTTAAGCCAAGTATAGGGGAATCTATCAAAAGCCATCCAGGGTTTAGCAATGAAAATAAAGTCAGTGTGATGAGATAAAATAAGATTTTTAAGGGCTAATCTAGAAGGAGAATTTGCAATTCTCCTAATGTTCCAGTAGAGGAATTTCATCTAAAAGGTTTAGGTGCACCAGAAGTCTTACCTCTTGTTATATAGCTGGTTTTTAGTGGTTTGCTTTTCTTCTTCAATTTACTCTTTGATTTCACAACTTGAAAATAATCTTGGTGTTGGTCTTGTTCATCCATATTTGTCAAGAGTCTTTGTTCAGCTTCTTCATCCTTAATAATATTTGCCCAGGATTGATCCAAAAAAGCTTTGTTCCTTCTTTCTAACTCCAATAAGATTGCCTAATCATTATTTATAGTGTCATTCACTTCCAGGTTAACATTCTGATCCACTTGCACCATAGCATTCATTCATAACTTGTGTAGTTTCCACAAATTCAGAAACATTTGAGCTAGATTCAGGTTGATCTTCTACAACTTTCTCAAGTTCTTCATTTATTTCTTTTTCAAGTTCCAAATCTTTCTCCTTCATAACAGAACCCACCTCATTGGATAAAGCTTCAAACCTATTGTTTTTAGGCAAACCAACAGGTTCTTCAGTTACAGGATTGGGAACACCAACACTCTTAACAATACTTGCACCCTGATTCTTTCTAACATTATCTGTAGCTTCCTCAACAACAATGGGGTCTTCAACATGGTTACCCTGTTTTTTCCTTCCATCTTTAGTAACCCTAAATCCATTAATGACATTAGTTGGTTGCTAATGGGCATCAGTAGGAGACTTTTTGTGCAACAATCTGCAATCATCCACATGATGGCCAATTTTCAAGCAGTGTGAACAATAATCAGGCAAGTTTTCATATTCAAAATCAACAAAGAAGACATAGTTCTTTCTTTCAACTAACATTTTATACCTTAATTCTTGTGTAATATCCATATCCACCAAAACCCTAACAAAATGACCAACAGTCCTGTCAACATAGGTTTAGTGGATGCAGAATCAGTACATACTAGCGTACCAACTCTATTGGCAATTGCAAAGAATATCTTAGGCCTCCAATACTCCTGCGAGAGATCATGGATCCTTAACCAAACCTGAGCAGAGTTTGTATTCTAAAACCTAGGGTTAAAATCTTTTGACCACGCAAACAATTTCAAAACCCTTGGGATTAAATTCCACGAAGCAATTGATCTTATCCTTTTCACATCCTCTAGGCTGGAGAAGGTGAACTCAAAGTAGCCTTTACCTATGGATTGCACACCCCACTTTTTCAGATCCTTCCAAATCACAAGAAGCTTGGATCTCAAGGCAAGGACAATCAACGGTGTAGATCCTTTGGGCCAGATCACCCTACCATTGTGCTTGTATGCATCTAATCCAGCCATATATTCTTCTTCATGGATTTCTATGGCAAAGTTATCACCTTTAAGGATCGGTTGAGGTAGTTGAGAGGTTGGGACATCACAAATATTGGATACAGCTTGCGCAAATGTCTTAGCCTATATCAAGGGTTGTTGAGTTGGATTTTTTGCTTGATCTGAATTTCTGGAGTCATTGTGAGGGCAATTTGATGGTCCAGTGGTTGGATTTTTGGGATTAACGATGTTTTTAGAAATGGGTAGCAAACTAGGGTTTGAAGTTTTTGGTGCAGTTTCAGTATGATTGTTTGGTGATTTTTTTGGTATGGAGTAATCTTGAAGGCAAGGCCAAGGGATGATGTCTGGTCTCAGCATGATCGGGAAAGATGGAATCCGAAACGGGACATGATTCACAGCAGTCATAAATCTGATGCAGTCATGCAGTCAAAATAAATACAGCCACTTGATCAAAGTAACCATCAGGATTCAACTTCTCATTTTTTTCCCACTTTAAACTCAAAACACGGGATTGAAAAAGGAGAAAACTCAGTACGTATACTTCATCCCCTCACTTTTGAAGATTCTTAACTTCTCCCTTCTTCTTGCTTCCACTTCTCCGGCACCTCCTTAACACCTCATAATCTTCCTTGGTGAACATGAATGGTTAATTCATCAAGCTTTATAACTCCGGCGGATGCAATACGATCCACCTCCGCCAACAACCACTCCACTGTGATGGGTTGTATCAGATAGTTCACTGTTCCGGCGATGGGCTTGGAAGAATGAGTTGGTTCATCAAGCAATGCAACACCCCCGCCAACAATCGTTTCACTTGATGGGTTGATTGAGATAGTTCGATAGTTCCGGCGATGGCTTTTGAAGGGTACATATGGCGATGTGTAATGTCGTCGTTGCGGTAAGCTGCAATGGTGCTCAGGCGAGATGTGTTGGCTTTGAGAAGGATGAGCACACATAAGGAGACACACAACACAACAATGTATAAATTGGAATGTGAATTTGATAAATTAGCATGGATTGCAATTAAATTAATTGGAATTCTGGATTGAATTGACGTGAATTGGAACTCACCTCCATGGGAATGAATTGGCCACAATTCATAAGATATCTATACCTTGTTTATGTGATTTTTGTTAACTATATTAAAACGGTATCGGACACTACCTATACCTTTTTGTCGCAGCAGTACAAAGCAAGGCAAATACCAGTTGAGACAAAATAAAAAGAGCACTAAAGGCTCTTAAAAAAGATGATAAGCAACACCAAAACCAAAACCATGACAGCAGCCCCCAAACCATGACAGCAGCAACATAAGCTTATGTATGAAGTTCAGTTTCATATAATATTTGGATAATTAAAATAAAAATTATGATGATAAGAATAAACAAAGAAAGGCCAAAAAAGTGTAAAAGGACACAGAACGCAAATATAATAAGCTTATAGAATTCCAAATCTAGTAACTTATTACAAAAATCAACAGTCATTGAAAAAGCAGTGCTACAGTCATTGAACAAGCAGTGCTACAAAATTACACATTCTTCTAGCTGCACAAAATGATTATATCTTCTCATTCTTCCAAACACCAGTAGCTCAGAAAAGCCATTCATGCCAAGAGGATTTGCATTCTTCATTGACCTTCATTCTGATTATGTGACCCCTGCATTAATAAAGTAAAAGAAACAAAACAATACAATCTACAAATATATAAATATTTTTGTTCTTAATGATGAGTGATCTTACCATCAATAATCTAGTAAAACTAAATTGATTTCCATTTGTTTGAGATAACTCATAAGGAAGTGTCAAACAAGATGTTCCGCAATCCATTTGACTCATAGATGCAACATCCTTCAATCATCATCAAAAGTTAGCACATAATAAATACAAGGAAGGTTATAGAATTTTATTTGCAACTAGCTAATTTATATACCCGAGATCTTTGACTCGATGACGGTGTTACAGTTGGAGCTTTTTTTGCTTTAGGCTGCTTTACAATCCAACTTTTTTCCCTCCTACGTCTTGATAACCCATCTCAGTTCTTAAATCCCCTTGGTTGAGTAACATTTTCAGCAGTTATTGTTGGGACTTCGCCTTCATCATGAGCATTGGCTTTTTTCTGTAATCGAACCTCCTTGACTTCATTACACAGGTCATGCATTCCATTTTGTACCAGCTCGTGCAAATCTTCGAAAGGAGAGACATCAGCTACTAATCTAATCATAATAGGGCAAAGTTGCTTGTATCGTTGTATACTAGATAGTTTGGGATCTTCCATAACCTCATTTCTCCTAGCATCAAAGATAATACCACTTTGTGCATTTTTAGTCCACCTTTTCAAAATGTATTGATCAGGGACAATTTTAACATCA